>Ga0210384_10000510_pt1 | contig 59300 bp, 55 predicted proteins | sample IncBWH2MmetaG_FD_160574 | JGI IMG/M metagenome (GOLD analysis project Ga0210384, IMG submission 160574) | Forest soil microbial communities from Barre Woods Harvard Forest LTER site, Petersham, Massachusetts, United States - Inc-BW-H-2-M | ecosystem: Environmental > Terrestrial > Soil >...
TCGGGGGCCGAGCTCGAGGAGCTTGTCGTTCTGGATGACGATGGTGGTGTCGCAGACGCGCCGCAGGCGCTCGAGGCCGTCACGGGCCTGCTCCATTCGCGCGGCACCCTCACCCGAGAAGGGGAGCGTGACGACGCCCATCGTGAGAGCCCCGGCCTCCTTCGCGAGACGGGCGACCAGGTGGGCGGAACCGGTCCCGGTCCCGCCGCCCATGCCGGCCGTCACGAAGACGATGTGCGCCCCGTTGACGAAGGCGCGCAGTTCCTCCTCGTTCTCCCGGGCCGCCTCTTCGCCGATCTCCGGGCGGGCGCCGGCGCCGAGTCCCTTCGTCGCGCGTCGACCGATGAGGATCTTGCGCGGCGAGTGGACGGTCAATAGGTGCTTCGCGTCGGTGTTGATGGCGCACATCTCGGCGCCTTGGATCCCCTCCTCGACGCACCGGTTGATCGTGTTCGAGCCGCCGCCGCCGCATCCGATGATGCGGATGTTGACTTTCAGCGTCTCGGCCAGCTTCGCGAGTTCGGCATCGTCGGCGTTGACGTAGGCGGGGGCCGCCGGCTTCTTCTCCTCGACCAGGGACTGGTTCTCCTGGTGCTTGGCGATCGCTTCCTGAATGATGGATTTCATCGTTCCGTTCTCCGCCCTGTTTGTCAGACGAGCGTCATACGCTCTGTCTTGACGATTTTGGCGATTTGTACATAAACGTTTGGTTGGAGAGGTGCTCCGACACTACCGAGACCCGACGGCGTTGTGCGGGGACCGCCAACCGACGCGATCGGCCCGGTTCCCGACTCAGCCAAGCAGGATCCGGGCCGCGGGTCGGTGAGCCGGTGAGGTCCGTGCCGGTCCGTCCTGGGCCAGTGGCTCGGCCGACGCGGATCCCAGGGAATCCGGCGCCTCGGGCGGACGTGCCGATCGACCCTGCTGGGAAACCTGAGCCACCTCGCGAATCCACGACGCGCCGGGGCGTCGGCTGAGGCTCCAGGAGGTGCACGCCAACATCGACCTGCTCGACGCCGGCGAGAAGGTCCCGGGAACGCGCGAGGGCCTCCGCCGGGTTCAGGGGGTTTTCGAAAAGCAGGAAGAAGGGTCTGTCCGTTCGGCGGGTCGTGGGGTCCGCCGCCGCTCGCACCGGCGAGCGGCGGTCGGTGGGGTTACGCCGATACGCCTTCGATGCTCCGACGGAAGAGCCGGGAGAGCGGATTGACGTAGTCGTTCGAGTCGTGGGCGGGAGCCTGCCCGATCGAGGGGTCGGTATCGGAGAGCCATACGACCTGTTCGTTTTCGTTAGACGACCGTTCGAATCTCGCTGCCATGATTTCTGTTCCTGGCCCCCGGGGGGAGCAGTGTATATGCGCATTGATGCGCATATCAAGCCTTCGCGACGTTCTCCGGAGACGCCCGTCGCGAGAATTGCGCGATATCCCGGCGGTGTCTCCTCGAACGTCCCGATCGGTGGCCGCCGAACGACGCCTTCTTCCCGGCCCTTTCGAGGGCCCGTTCCGGTTCGCTCGCGCTCGTCGCAGCAGGTGGCACGCGCCGTCGAGCCGCGGACCAGGTGACCGGGCGGTAACGCAGCGAGCCTTTGGTCCCGGGGTGGGGCGTCGCCTCAGGTTTCGCGCGCGGACCTTCGACGGGAGATCCCGGGGAAGGTCACGCGCCGGCGGAGCGTTTCATTTCCCGTAGCAGTTCCTCGACCAGCGCCCAGGACGGCTCGCCCGTCCGATTCCATTGAAGGCAGTTCCGCATCACCTTGAACCCGGCCGTTTCCAGTCGCGTCCGGAATCCGTCCAGGAAGTAGTAGTCCGCCGGGTTGGTGAGGTGTAGCGAGAGTCCGGCCTTGCGGAACGCGGGCAGCACGAGCACGTAGCGCGGGTCGATGGGGCTGCCCTTCGCCGCCGGGGCAGGAGCCGGGTCCCTCGCGATCCTCCATCCGTTCATCCCGTAACGTTCGTCGGGCACCGCATTCGGAAAGACGCGGAAGACGATCGTTTCCAGGGCGGCTCGGATGAGGTCCTGGGACGATCTGGGGTCGGCGGTTCGCTCGGCCATCGGGCGTCGCGGGGGGGAAAGGGCAGCCCCGTAAATCGGGAGCGAACCGAGGCTCCGGGGACCGGGGCCCGTGTGCCAAGGACGTTGATCGCGGTGCGCGGCGCGGCGCCCACCCCGAGGGTTTAAGGAACGGGAGGGGACTGGGCGGGCCGTGGAGGAGTATTTCCGGTCGCTCGAGGCCGATGTCGGCCTCGCCTACGATGCGGCCGAACGGGCCCGTCGACAGGGCCTGGACCCGGAGACCCACACGGAGATCCCTCGGGCCCAGGACATGGCGATGCGGGTGGAGAAGCTCCTCCAGCACCTTCAGATCGACGGAATCTCGACGACGATCCGCGACCTGTGCAAGACGATGCCGCGCGAAGAGGTCGCGCTGACGATCGCCCGGCAGCTCGCCCGGGATGAGGCCCGGGGAGGAACGCTCGAGCAGCGGCTCGATGCGGCGCTGCGCGTCGGCCTGGCGATCCTCACCGAAGGGATACTGGTCGCCCCCCTCGAGGGGCTGGCCGAGGTGCACATCCGCGAAGGCCGGCGCGGCGGTTCGTACGTGGAGTTGTACTATGCCGGGCCCATCCGAGCCGCCGGAGGGACGGCCCAGGCCCTCTCGGTCCTGCTGGCGGACCTCGTCCGGCGGGACCTGGGGTTGGGGGCGTACCACCCCGACTCCGATGAGGTCGGCCGATACCAGGAAGAGATCCCGCTGTACAAGCACCTCCAGCACCTGCAGTACGTCCCTAGCGCGGAGGAGATCGCGACGGTCACCCGGAACGTCCCCGTCTGCATCTCGGGGGAATCGACGGAAGGGGATGCCGAGGTGAGCGCCTTCCGAAACCTCCCGAGGGTATCGACGAACGGCATCCGAGGCGGAGCCTGCCTCGTGATCGCCGAGGGGCTCTGCCAGAAATCCGCGAAGCTCCGCAAGGTCGTCGAGAAGCTCGGAGTGCCCGGATGGGAGTTCCTCGCCGCGCTCGGCCGTCAGAAGACCGACGATTCGGACGGGGGGCACGGACCGAAGTACCTCGCCGAGGCGCTCGGAGGACGACCGATCCTCGGCTACCCCCACCGCGCCGGGGGGTTCCGGCTCACCTACGGCCGGGCCCGCACCGCCGGGCTCGCCGCCTGCGCCGTGAACCCGGCGACAATGGTCCTCCTCCGGCGATTCGTCGCCGTCGGGACCCAGGTCAAGCTCGAGTTTCCCGGCAAGGCCGCCGCGATGGGCCTCTGCGACACGATCGAGGGTCCGATCGTCGAGCTCACCGACGGTACGCTCACCGCCGTCCACGATCCGTCGACCGCCGAGTCGTTGCTCCCGGAGGTCCAGCGGATCATCGATCTCGGAGCGCTGCTCGTTCCGTTCGGCGAGTTCCTGGAGAACAACCGGGCCCTCTCGCCGGGCGCCTACACGGTCGACTGGCACCTCGAGGAGCTCCGGGCGCTCGGCGTCCCGTTGGACCACGCGGCGAGGTCCCCGACCTACGAGGAGGCGGTGGAGGTGAGCCGCCGCTGGGGCGTACCGCTCCACCCCCGATTCCTCCTCTTCTGGCACGACCTCGGAACTCAGGAGATCTGCGAGCTCTCGGAATGGATCCTCGAGAACGGACACGTCGGGGGCCGGGGAGTGGAGCTTCCCTGGGTTCCGGGGCCCCGGGAGCTCCTGGTGCGCCTCGGGTTCCTCCACCGGCGGGATCCGACGGGGGGGCTCGTGGGAGACGCCGAGATGACCGCGGCGCTCCTCGGTGGCCTGGGCCTCCGCGTGATCGATGGGGAGGTGTACCGGCGCGTCCCGCTGGAACCGATCGAGGCGTCGAGCTTGGCGCTGGTGAGCCGGCTCTCCGGAACCCTCGTCCGAGCGCGGGCGCCGACTAGGATCGGCGCGCGGGTCGGCCGTCCGGAGAAGGCCCGTCAGCGGAAGATGAGCCCGAACGTCCACGTGCTCCTGCCGCTCGGCGAGGCCGGAGGGCCCCACCGGTCGATCGCCGAGGCCGCGCGTCGCGCCCCCGCCGAGGGGGTCCGGGTACAGCTCGGCCATCGACAGTGCCCGAGCTGCGGGAAAGCGAGCGCCTGGCTACGCTGTGCCTGCGGCCACCATACCGAGCCGACGGGGGAGGTGGCCGCCGAATTGCTCCCGATCGCGCCGCTGTGGACCGACGCGCTCCACCGGCTCCACCTTCGCACCGTTCCGGAAGTGAAAGGGGTGAAGGGGCTGACCTCGCCGGGCAAGGTGCCGGAGATGATCGAGAAGGGGATCCTCCGGGCCTCGCACGGCATCTCCGTCTACCAGGACGGGACGGCGCGCTTCGATCTCACCGACCTGCCCCTCACGCACTTCCGGCCTCGGGAGATCCAGCTCTCGGTCGATCGGGCCCGGTCGATGGGGTACGCCTCGGACTGGTCGGGCGGGCCGCTCACCGACCCCGAGCAGCTCGTCGAGCTGAAGCCTCAGGACCTGATCGTCTCGCGTTCGTGCGGGAAGTACCTCCTGCACCTGGCGCAGTTCGTCGACGATGAGCTCGTCCGTCTGTACAACGTCGAGCCATTCTACCGGGCCGGAAAGATCGACGACCTCCTCGGATCGATCGTCGTCGCGCTCGCCCCCCACACCTCCGGAGGGGTCGCGGGGCGGATCATCGGGTTCACCGATGCCGAGGCGTGCTTCGCGCACCCGGTGTTCCACGCGGCGAAGCGGCGCAACTGCGACGGGGACGAGGACTCGGTGACCCTACTGATGGATGCGCTCCTGAACTTCTCGCGTTCCTACCTGCCCGAGAGCCGCGGGGCGTTGATGGACAAGCCCCTCGTGCTGACGACCCGGCTCAATGGGACCGAGGTCGACAAGGAGGCGCACAACCTGGACGTCGTGGCGCGCTACCCGCTCGCGCTCTACCGGGCGGCCGAGGAAGGACGTCCGGCGAAGGACGTCGAGCCGCTGATCGAGACCCTCGGCCGGCGTTTGGACGGTCCGGATCCCCTCTGCGGGCTCGGGTTCACGCACGACACGAGCGACATCGCCGGCGGCCCGGTCTACTCGGCGCACCGAGAGGCCGGCTCCATGGCCCGGATCGTGGAGCAGTCGCTCACCCTGACCGTGCAGATCCGCGCCGTCGACGTCGCCGACGCGGTGAGCCTGGTCCTCAACTCCCACTTCCTCCCCGATCTCATGGGGAATCTCAAGAGCTACGCGACCCAGAAGTTCCGCTGCAAGGTCTGCGGGGAGTCGTTCCGCCGCCCGCCGCTTTCGGGGCATTGCACCGCGCCGAAGGGGAACGGCCGGTGCGACGGAGAACTCCTGCCGACCGTCTACGAGGGGGCGGTGAAGAAGTACCTCGGGCTTTCCCGACGGCTCGCGGAGACCGGCGGCGTGACCCCGTACATCCGCCAGCGGATCGCGCTGCTGGAGTCGTCGCTCGCGACGTTGTTCCCCGGCAGCCTCGCCCAGACGACGCTGGAACTCTATGGGCCGGGAACCGCCCCGACGCGGGCCAACGCGGATGGCGGCGTCCACACAACCCCCAAATAGCCCGGGCGGGGTGGAGCCGATCGCGGGCTTGTAGGGTAGTCTGGACTATCCTTTTGGCCTTCGAAGCCAAAGACCGGGGTTCGAATCGTCCGGCGGAGCCGGGCGCGAAACTCCCCGCAAGCCCGTCAACCGGCCCGGGCCGGGATGCCCGGGGGCCTAGCGGAAGTATCCGGCCGAGGCCGTCGTGTCGGCGCGCTTCTCCTCTTCCGGTTTCGCGGCGTCCAGGACGTCGAGCGAGAGGAGCGCGTTGAGCGGGATCAGCCGGATCCGGCCCTTCTCCTCCTTCACGGTGTCGTCGAGCTCGAGGGCGAGCGAGTTGTCCCCCCCGACCGAGACGAGTCCCCGGAACGTGCCGTTCGAGACGAGCGCCTCGTCCTCGCTGGAGGCGGAGCGGACGCGGACCTTCGATCCGGCGGTCAGGACGATCGACGGCTTCTTCGAGGAGGACGCCGGCTCCGGCGTCATCGCGCCGTCCCCTTCTCGCGCCCGGCCGCCTTCGTCGCCGCGCCCTTCTGCACGATCTCCGATTGGGCCTTCTCGATGAGCGTCTGCAAGTGATTCACCGTCTCCCGGTACCGGCGGAGCGCGTTCTGGGCGTTCGCCTCGGTGAAGTCCCACGCGCGGGCCAGGTTGCCGTATCGCAACCGGTACCCCTTGCGTCCCTTCCCGTCGGCGGACCCCCCGACCTCCTCCAGCAGGTCGAGGGACTTCAGCTTGTTGATGTGGCGGTAGACCGTCGGCTTCGAGGTCTTCAGCACCGCGACGAGCTCCTCGGCGTACCACGCCCGGCTCGGGTCCTTGAGCAGGCAGTCGCGCACGAGTCGGAAGGCGAGGCTCTGTTCGACCGGCCCCTCCCCGCCCCGGCCGTCCTCCCCCTCCGGCAGGTACCCGACGAGCCGCAGGAACTCCATCAGGACCTCGTCGAGGTCCGGTATCGGAGTGAGCGGGGTCGAGTACTTCAGTGAAAGTTCGAACGGCATTGAGCGGACCCGGCACGTGTCCCCGGTCTAAAAAGGCCGGGGGCTCCGGGCGCCCATCGCCGGGCGAAATGATTAGACGTGGGGTTCCGTGCGAGGCCGATGGGCTTCACGCTCGTGGCTCCCGACCAGCCCAAGGAGGCGTGCGCGCTGTTGGCGCGCTCCGCCCCCGGTGAGATCTCGGTCCTGGCCGGGGGGACGGACGTGCTCCCCGACGTCGAGGCCGGTCGCGTCCGACCCTCTCGCCTGCTCTCGCTCCGTCGGCTCCCGTGGCGGACGCTCGGCTGGAACGGCGGGTCGTTGACGATCGGCAGCACCCTGCCCCTCCGGGAGATCGAGGCAGATCCGGGCGTCCGGGAGCGGATCCCCGGATTGGCCCAAGCGGTCCACGCCGTCGGGAGCCTCGCGTTAAGGCACCGGGCGACGCTCGGGGGCAACCTGGGCCGGGCGGCGCCGACCTCCGATCTGCTACCGATCCTGCTGACGCTCGATGCCGTCGTGAACCTGGTGGGGGTCGACGCGAGCCGCTCGGTCCCGGTCGATCAGTTCGTCGTCGCGTCGCGCTCGACGACGCTCCGTCCCGGCGAGCTCATCGCCTCGATCACGATCCCCGAGGCACGCCCTTCCCAGTACGTCTGGCAACGGGTGCGGCCCTCGAACGACATCTCCCAGGTGGGCGTCGCGGCCGCCCGGGCCTCCCGGCCTCCCTACTGGCGGATTGCCCTCGGCGGGGTTGTGCCGAGGTCGATCCGGTTGGAGGGGGCGGAGCGGCTGCTCCCCGCGGTACGACCGCTGGTCTCTGAGCTGGAGGCGGCGGCCGCTCTGGCGGCCCGCCTGGCCCCGTTCGCCACCGACAAGCGGGCGAGCGAGGCGTATCGACGCCAGCTGGTCGGCATCCTCGTACGTCGGGCCGTCGCGTCGATCTCCCCGCCGATCGTGCCGCCGGTGGGAGTCGCGTGATGGGGGACTCCGAACTCGTCGTGAACGGTCGAGCGACGGCGCTCGCCTCGGTCCCGGAGGACGAACGGCTGCTCGACACGCTCCGGTGGCGACTCGGCCTTCGGGGAACCAAGGAGGGCTGTCGAAGCGGCGACTGCGGCGCGTGCGTGGTCCTCGTCGACGGGCGCAGCACGCTCTCGTGCCTGACCCTCACGCACGAGCTCCCCGGGGCTTCGGTGACGACGATCGAATCGATCTCCGAAGACCCGGTGGGGCGGGTCGTGCAGGACGCCTTCGTGGCCGAGGGCGCCGTCCAATGCGGCTACTGCACCCCGGGGTTCGTCGTCGCGCTGACCGGCCTGCTGAAGGAGCTCCCGCCCTCGGCGCCGCTCCCCGAGCTGCTGGACGAGATGCAGGGGAACCTGTGCCGGTGCACGGGCTACGGATCGATCGTTCGCGCCATCGTCCGCGCCCGGGAGGCGACCCGATGATCCGCTCCGATCTCCTCGCGAAGGCCTCCGGCGCGACGGAGTTCGGAACGGACCTCGCCGAGCCCGAGATGCTCTGGGCGGCCCTCGTCCTGGCCCCGATCGCCCACGGAAGGATCCGACGGGTGGACCTGTCGAAGGCGCGGGCGATGCCCGGCGTCCACGCCGTGGTGGGCGCCGAGGAGACGGCTCGGCTGTTGGGGCCGGGCGCCGGAGATCCGGAGCGCCCGCTGTTCCCGTCGACCGAGGTGCGTTACCGGGGCCAACCGCTCGCCGCGGTCGCGGCCTCCTCGCTCGCCGAGGCGCGGGCGGCCGCGAGGGCGGTCCAGATGGAGTTCGACCCGTTGCCCATCGCGGGCGACCTGGAGGAGGTCGTGGCGGAGTGGCCGGGGTCGGAGGCCGGAAGCGACCCCCGGATGATCGCGCACGTCCGGGCGTCCAACGGGGATCTCGGGGAGGAGTTCCGCCTGGCGGAGTTCGTCCACGCCGAGACGTACCGGACGAACGGCGTCGCCCAGGTCGCCCTCGAGCCCCACGCCTGCGTGGCGAAGGTCGACGTCGGGCGCTGGTTCGTCCGAACCTCGACCCAGACCCCGTTCGGGATCCGCGAGGACGCGAGCTCGATCCTCGGGGTGCCCGAGGCGTCGCTGGTCGTCGAAGGCAGCTGGGTCGGCGGAGGGTTCGGCGGCAAGACGGCCGCCCTGGTCGAACCGTACGCCCTCCTCCTCTCCGCCGCGACCGGACGGTGGGTGCGGCTTTCGCTCAGCTACACCGAGGAGTTCGTCCTCGGACGCTCGACGTTGCCGGCCGTGGTCCGGCTCGAGAGCGCAGTACGAGCCGGACGGGTCACGGCCCGTCGCGTGCGCCTCCTGCTCGACACCGGTGCCTCACTCCCCGGCCGGGACTTCGCGACCGGCTACGCGATCGGATTCCTCCTCGGACCCTACCGGAGCGACGCCTTCGACATCGAAGGGTACGCCGTCCGGACGAACAAGCCCCCGTTCGGACCCCACCGCGCCCCGTTCGCGCCCCAGTGTTCGTTCGTTGCGGACTCGCACATGGACAGCATCGCGCGCCGGCTCGGCGTGGACCCGGTCGCGTTCCGTCTCGCCCACGTCTGGCGTGCCGGCGACGTGACGCCGCTGGGCCAGGCCGTGGGACCGTTCGGGCTCGCCGAATGCCTCGAGAAGGCGGGGGCGCTCCTCGCCATCTGGCGCCGGGAGCTACCGACCGCCGACGGCTTCGGGTTGGGCGTCGGGTGCGGATACTGGTCGACGAACGCGGGGGCCGGAGGGGAGGCGCTCCTTCGGCTCTCCCCGAACGAGCTCACGATCGACCAGGGCGAGCGGGAGATCGGCTCGGGGAGCGTCGTCCGGGGGCTCGTCGCGGTCGCCGAGCGGGTCCTGAAGATTCCCTCCGACGCGGTCCGCGTCGGCTACTCGGACACCTCGAGGGCCCCGTTCGACTCCGGGGTGTTCGGGAGCCGGACGGTCGGGGCGCTCGGCCAGGCGGTCGAGAAGGCCGCCCGACGACTGGCCACCGAGCTCGGCCGACGCCTGGGGACGTCCGACCCCGCGACCCTGGCCCGGGACGATGATCAGCTGGTGGCGATCTCCGGGGCGGTCCGGCGACCGGTGCGCGAGCTCCTGACCTCCGAGGAGCTCCGGGCCGGCGGGCTCGAATTCCCCGGTCAACACGCCGCGCCCCCCGGTCGGATCGACGACTCCCGGGTCGGGGCCGGAACGTTCTACCCGTACACCGACTTCACCGGCGCCGCCCACGTCGCGCTCGTGCACGTCGACCGGGCCACGGGGGCGGTCCGGGTCCTCCGGTACGCGGCGTTCCACGATGCGGGGGTCGTCATCGACCCGGCGACGTTCCGGGCCCAGGTCGAGGGGGGGGTCGCGATGGGGCTCGGCTCGGCCTTGACCGAGGAGACCCTGTGGGGTCCGGACGGCCGGCTCCTGAATCCGTCGCTCCTCGACTACCGCATCCCGACGCTCGGGGAGGTTCCCCCCATCGAGGTCCACGCGGTGCCCGGACACCCCGGGGCGGGACCGTTCGGCGCGAAGGGGCTCGGCGAACCGCCGATCATCCCGGTTCCGGCGGCGGTGGCGAACGCCGTCGCCGATGCGACGGGGGCCAGGGTCCGGGAGATGCCGCTGACGCCGGAGCGGGTGGCGAGAACCCTTAATCTTCTTGCGTCGGGGGGGACGGGGCGGGGATGACGGTGGAGCGGGGCGAGATGCAGGCGCTCCTCGAACGATACCCCACGCCCCCGATCATCGCCGCCGTCGGCTCGCACTCTGCGATCGATATCGCCGACGGAGCCGTCTCGGAGGGGTTCCGGACCCTCGTCCTGGCCCAAGAAGGGCGGGAGCTCACCTACCGACGGTACTACCGGGCCCAGCGGGACGCCGACGGCACGCTTCGGCGCGGCTGCGTGGACGACGTCTGGACCTACCCAAGGTTCGCCGACCTCGCGGCGCCGCTCGAACAGGAGCGGTTGCGGGGGGCCGGCGCCCTGCTGGTGCCGAATCGCGCCTTCAGTTCCTACGTCCCCCTGGACGCGATCGAGGCGCAGTTCCGGGTGCCGCTCGTCGGTTCCCGCACGATGCTTCGGCTCGAGGAGCGCTCGGAGCGGGAGAACTATTACACGCTGCTCGAGGCGGCGGGGATCCCGACCCCCACGCGCGTCGCGGGACCCGGGGCGATCGATGGGCTGAGCATCGTGAAGCTCCCGCACGCGGTGAAGCGGCTGGAGCGTGGGTTCTTCACCGTGGCCAGCCCCGCCGAATACGACCGGAAGAGCGCCCAGCTCCTCGAACTCGGGACGATCTCGCGCGAGGACCTCGCGACGGCGCGGATCGAGCGGTACATCGTCGGGCCGGTGTTCAACTTCAACTTCTTCTTCTCCCCCCTCGTCCCCCGGGCCGACGGGCTCGAACTCCTCGGGGTCGACGAGCGCCGGGAGAGCTCCTTGGACGGGCTGGTACGGCTGCCGGCGGCGCAGCAGATGGAGCTCGGGGAGGCGGCCCGGGTCCCCGAGTATACCGTGGTCGGCCACGGGACGCTCACCGTCCGCGAGTCGATCCTCGAGGACGTTTTCCGGTTGGGCGAGCGGTTCGTCGACGCCGCTCGCCGCCGCTACCCGCCGGGGATCCTCGGTCCGTTCTGCCTGCAGACGTGCCTCGACCGGGACGGAAAGCCGACCGTCTTCGATGTCGCGGCCCGGATCGGAGGGGGCACCAACATCCACCTCGGGGTCGGCCACCCGTACGGCAATGCGTTGTGGCGCACCCCGATGAGCTCCGGGCGACGCATCGCCGTGGAGATCCGCCGGGCCCTCGAAGTGCATCGCCTGAAGGAGATCGTCACATGAGCGAAACCGCTGCCCCGGGAGCCGCGCCCGTCCTCGAACGCACCCCATTGTACCCGTTCCATCTCGTGCACCTCGCGAAGATGGTCCCGTTCGCGGGATGGGAGATGCCGCTCTACTATGCCGGGATCATCCCCGAGCACCAGGCGGTGCGCTCGTCGGTCGGGTTGTTCGACGTCTCCCACATGGGGATCATCACCGCCGTCGGCGAGACGGCGATCGCGCTCCTCAGTCGCCGCACGACGTCGAACGTCGCGAAGATCGTCCCGGGCCAGGTACGCTACACCTTCCTCCTCGACCTCGACGGCACCATCGTCGACGATCTGCTCATCACGCGGACGGACGACGGGGCCGGCGCGGTCCCCGCGTTCCTCGTGGTCCCGAACGCGAGCCGCGCCCGGCGGGTCTTCGACCTGTTCCGACAGCACCGCAAGCCGGACGTGACATTGGGCTACCACAACCACCAGGCGGCGATCCTCGCGGTCCAGGGTCCCGGCGCCCGGGCCCTCCTCGAGGCGGAGTTCGGGTGGGATCTGGGGGGTCTCAAGTTCTACCACGGCGCCGCGTTCCCGGCCTCCCGAGGGGGGGCGGGAGATCCGAAGGGACGGCTCGGCCTGGAGATCCCGGCCGGGCTCTCCTCCGAGCTGTGGGTGAGCCGCACCGGCTACACCGGCGAAAGCGGCTTTGAACTGTTCGCCCCAGCCCCCCTCGCGATCCCGTTGGCGGACGCCATTGTCGCCCGCGGCGCGCTCCCGGTCGGACTCGGAGCCCGCGACACGCTGCGACTCGAGAAGGGCTACCTGCTCTCCGGGCAGGATTTCGACCGCGATCGCACCCCGCTCGAGGCCGCGCAGGACCGGTTCGTGGAGCTCGACCACGACTTCGTCGGTCGGCCGGTGCTCGAAAAGCAGCGGAAGGAAGGGCTCCCCGTCCGGCTCGCCGGTCTCGCCGTCGCCGAGCCGAACGCCATCCCCCGACACGGTACTCCCGTGCTCCACGACGGCCGGCCGGTCGGTATCGTGACCTCCGGGGGGCTCTCCCCGACCCTGCAGCACGGGATCGCGCTCGCCTACCTGCCGCCTCCGCTCGCGGCGGAGGGGACGGCGCTCACGCTCGACCTCCGGGGACGGTCGGTACCGGCCCAGGTCGTCCGCCTCCCGTTCCTCGCGGCCACGCCCGTCCGACGTTGATATACTGAGGCTCTGCCCTAGAGGCGCCCATGGCTGTCGCGGCCGCCCCCGGGGGCGAGCGGACGTTCATCGGCCGCGCCGAGGTGATCGATGCGCTCAGGAGGCGCAGCGATGCGGCGCGCTCCGGCCGCGGGGGGTTCACCGTCATCGAGGGCGACGCCGGCGTCGGCAAGTCGACCCTGGTCCTCGGCGTCGTCGCCGAGGCGAAGGCCCGGGGGATGCGGGTCCTCGTCGGGCGCGCGGCCGCGCTCGACAACCCGCCGCCGTACAACCTCATCCGGGCCGCCCTCACCCCGGAGGAGAAGCCCGCGGGCCTCCTCCCGTCGGGCGAAAGCGCCCCCATCGCCTTCGTCCCCGAAACGGGCGGGGAGACGCTGATGCTCGGCTTCGCCGGGCGCGCCGACCTCTCCGGGAACCCCGGCGCCTGGCCCGTGGAGGAGCGCCTCCTCGAGTCGATCACCGGTCCGGGCGAACCCGCGGAGACGAGCCGGGAGCGCCTCATGGCGCAGCTCGCCGACGAGGTCCTCGACGTCGCCCATCGGGGCCCGTCCCTCCTGGTGCTCGAGGACCTCCATTTCGCCGACGACCCGTCGCTCGAGTTCCTGGAGTACCTGGCGCCCCAGCTCGAGACCCACGCCCTGTGGATCGTCGCGACGACCCTGTCCATCGGCCTCCTGAGCGACCGGCGTCGCGCCGGGGTCGAACGGATCGTCCGCTCCTCGGACGCCGAGCGCCTCTCGGTCCGGCCGTTCACCCCCGGAGAGCTCGTCGAGTTCGTCCACCAGATCGCGGGCCGGGACGTCCCGGCCGAGGAGATCACCCGATGGCACTCCCAGACCGGCGGGAACCCCCAGTTCGTGGAACAGCTGCTCCGGACGCGCGGCGCCGACCGGTCGTCCTCGACCGCCGACCCGTTCGAGGGGTCCGGCCCCCCGGAGCTCGCCCAGTACCTCGCCCGCCAGCTCCCGAACCTCTCGGAAGAGGAGCACCGGGCGATGTCCGTCGCCTCCGTGCTGGGGAAGGGGTTCACCTTCCAGCTGCTCCTGAAGGCGAGCGGCGAAGAGGAGGAGCGGCTCGCCGAGATCACCGAGCACCTGGTGCGGCGCGGCATCCTGAGGGAGCGGGACGACGAGCATCTCGAGTTCGTCCGCGACGAGCTTCGGACCGAGGTGTACGGATCGCTCACCGACACGCGCCGCCGGCTGCTCCACAAGAAGGCCGCCGAGGCGCTCGAGGCGACCGGCGCCGCCGACGTCGCCACCGTCTTCGCGCTGGCCCGCCACTTCTACCTGGGCAAGATCGATGACCGGGCGCAGGAGTACAACCACCTCGCGGCCGAGTTCGCGGCCCGCTCGATGAGCCCGGCGGTCGCCCGCGACCACCTCGAGCGCGCGCTCGAGTGCCACCGGCGGGCGCGACCGGCCGACCGCTCCGGCGAGGTCGAGATCGCGCTCGAGCTCTCCGTCCAGCTGGACCGCTTAGGAGAGCTCAACGCCGCCGAGGCGCTCCTCCGGGAGATCCTCGCACGCCCCGAGCGCCTCACCGACGTCCCCGCCCGCCAGCGGATGCTGGTGCGCGTCTACCTGGCCCACCTCCTGACCGAGGAGGGACGATGGGAGGAGGCCGATCTCCTCACGGGAGAGCTCCTCGCGGGGGAGGAGGCGAAGGCGGCGCCGCTCACGCGGATTGCCATCCATCGGTTGCGGGGGGAGGTGCGCTACTACCTCGGTCGCTACGACGAGTCGCTCTCGGAGCACGACGAGGCGCTCACGCTCGCGCGGCGGTTGGGCGACGCCCGGGAGATCGCGCTCGAGACGGTCCGGCGCGCGAACGTCCTCGGCATGATCCCGGGTCGGTTCGAGGAGGCGGTCAACGACTACCGGGCCGCCACGGAGTCGCTCATCGAGTTGGGCGAACGCGGCGAGGCGGCGTACGCCCTCCTGTTCCTCGGGGTCGTCCAGAGCCAGCACCGACAGAACGCCGAAGGGCTCGCCTCCCTGAAGCGAGCGCTCGCCCTCGCCGAGGAGGCCCACGACCTGCGGCGCATCGGCTGGTCATTGTTCAACATCGCTGACCTGCTCCAGGAGGAGGGCCACCTCGAGGAGGCGGAGGAGCGGAACCGCCGCTCCCGGGCGATCCTCGAGAAGGTCGGCGACCGCTTCGGCCTGGCGCAGACCCACATCATCGCCGGGAAGATCCTGCTGCGGAAACCCGCCCTCGCCGAGGCGGAGCTCGAGCTCCTCGAAGCGTACCGGCTCGTCCGCGAGCTCCACACGCCCGCCGACGAGCTCGACGTGGTGCTGCGTCTCGCCGAAGTGGCGTACGCCCGGGGCGACCGCGCCCAGGCGAAGAGTCGGGTCGACGAGCTCGCGAAACGGGAGATCGCGCGAATCCGCCCGGACCTCGCGACCGATTTCGTCGAGCTCCGCACCCGGCTCGAAGGGGGGGACGGTCCACCTGACGCCCCCTCCGGCTAGTCGGCGGCGCCGCCGGCGACTGCCGCCGGGGACGGCGGCGGTGGTCCGTCGGGCGTTGCTCGAGGACCGGGTCCGATCCGACCGGACCAGCCAGGCGCTCGTCGATCGAAGGCGGCGCGCCGTCGGCGTGGTGACGGCCCAGCGTTCCGGGGTGCTCTCCGGGAACGCCGTCGCCGCGGCCGTCGCCCGCGCCTGCGGGCTACGCGTCCTCGGGGCCGCCCCGGATGGGAGCCGGTTGCGTCCCGGCCGGGAAGTGCTGACCGTGGGCGGGTCGGCGCGCGCGATCCTCGGCGCGGAACGGACGATGCTCAACTTCCTCATGCACCTCTCCGGCGTGGCCAGCCGAACCGCGCTCGCGGTACGCTCCGCCCGGCCGCTCGGCGTCCTGGCGACGCGCAAGACGATCCCCGGGCTCCGGGCGCTCGAGAAGGCGGCCGTCGTCCACGGGGGCGGCGAGCCCCATCGCTCGGACCTCGCTTCCGGATTGCTGGTCAAGAACAACCACCTCGCCCTGGTGCCCATCGCTTCGGCCGTGGCCCGCCTGAGGGACCGGGAGGGGCGGGCGGCGCGGATCGAGATCGAGATCCGCACCGCGCGGGAAGCGGTCGAGGCGGCCCGGTCCGGGGCCGATGCGATCCTCATCGACAACGCCTCCCCGACGGCCGCCCGCCGGATCGTGCAGGCGCTCGAGGTCGCGGGGCTGAGGAGGTCCGTCCTCGTCGAACTTTCCGGGGGGATCACCGTCGAGAACGTCCACCGGTACCGCCGCACGGGAGCCGATGCGGCGAGCCTCGGAGCGCTCACCCACTCCGCCGAGGCGCTCCCGTTCCACCTCACGGTGCGGCCCCAGGGTAACCGACCCCACCGCCGTTAAGAGAGGCCCCGGCCTCGTTTCCGGGGGGACGGGGGATGTCGCTCGAAGCGGAGGTCCGGCGGCTGAAGGAGGAGCGCAACGCGCTGCTCCTCGCCCACAACTACCAGCTCCCCGAGGTGCAGGATGCCGCCGACTATGTCGGGGATTCGCTCTACCTGTCGCGGAAGGCGGTCGAGGACGACCGCCCGGTGATCGTCTTCGCCGGCGTGACGTTCATGGCGGAGACGGCGAAGATCCTGAACCCGGGCAAGACCGTCCTGTTGCCCGACCTGAAGGCCGGCTGCGGTCTCGCCGACTCGATCACCGGCGACCAATTGAGGACCTGGAAGGCCGAGCATCCGGGGGCCGTCGTCGTCGCCTACATCAACACCACGGCGGACGTCAAGGCGGAGTCCGACTACTGCTGCACGAGCTCGAACGCGATCAAGGTCGTGAGCGGCGTCCCGGCCGACAAGGAGATCCTGTTCCTCCCGGATATGTTCCTCGGCGAGTGGGTGCGCCAGAAGACCGGGCGCAAGATGCACCTGTGGGTCGGCGACTGCCCCGTGCATGCCAAGCTGCGCCCGGAGGACCTTCAGCGCGCCCGCCACGAACATCCGGGAGCGGAGATCGTCGCCCACCCCGAGTGCGGGTGTTCGACGGCGGCGCTCCCGCATGTCGATCGGATCCTGTCGACCGACGGGATGGTCCGGTTCGCCGAGGAGACCCGCGCCCCCGAGGTGCTGGTCGCGACGGAGGTCGGGATCCTCCACCGGATGCGCCGGCTGAACCCGGGAACTCGCTTCACCCCCCTATCGGAGGGCGCCATCTGCCCGTACATGAAGCAGATCGACCTGACCGATGTCCGCGACTCGTTGCGGCTCAACCGCTATGTCATCGACGTGCCGCCGGAGACGGCCCGCAAGGCCCGTCGCGCGCTCGACCGGATGATCGCGTCGTAGGCCGTGGCTACGGGCCGGGGACTCCCGGCACCAGCGGGGCGAGGCCGCGGACCAGGTAGAGATAGGCGGAAAGCAACAGCAGGAACGAGGAGAGGAAGACGACCCCCATGGCGCTCCACGACGGTTTCGTCGTGAGATAGAACCCGATCGAGAACGGGTTCATCCGCGTCGAGAGGAACGATCCGCCGGTCCACAGCAACATCACGCCCAACATCGCCGGGATCAAGATCGAGTAGGCGCCCAGCAGCAGACCGGCGAGAAGGATCACGGCCGCCACCGGGGCCGCGGCGTGGGAGCGGCGCTTCGGCTCGGCGGGCGTTTCGGACGGGGGCGGATGCGGAGGGTGGTGTTTGTGCGGGCGCACCACCGGAACGCCGCCCTCGCCCAGTACAAATCCGTCGGCCTCCAGTGGAAATCTCGACCCGCCGTCGCGGGAACGCCCTCGTCGCGATTCTCGAGGGTAAGGTAGATACGGGCGGAGCCTGTGATAGCCGCCCGGGTCGTTCGCCATGGCTGGGAGCTCCACTCGTTCGACGGACCAGCATGGCCCGGGCGGCTCCCGGTGAACGCGTCGGCGCTGACCCTCCGCGCGCTCTGGTTCGCCATGGGGGCCACCATCGCGACGCTCGCCGCCCTCGCCGTGCTCGTGGCGGTCGCCGGGGTCGCTACCTTGAGGGCGCAGCCGCTGACCTCGCAGGTCTTTCTCCTCGACGCGTTCCTGGCGTTCGTTCTCGGCGGCGTCGTGCTCTGGGGCCTTTCTCCCCCGCGACCGGTGGATGCGGCGGGCGACGAGATCCCTTCCGACTCCCCGGTGGAGCGGTTCGCGGCCGAGGAGGAGCTCCCCGGGGACCTCGACGCGATCGCGGAGATGCGCATCCCTCCCGACCCCTCGGATACCGAGGGGTTCCGCCTGCCCCCGATGATGCCGGCGGCACGGGCCCCTTCCGGCGTGGCGGCCTCCTCCATTCTCGGAACGTATGAGGAGCGACGCTGGTCGGAGGATCCGGTCTCCTCCGCTCCCCCATGGTCCGAAGACCCTGAACTCATGCGGGCCTCGCTCTCCTTCACCCCGGGGCTGCACCCCGAGCTCCGGGCCGACCGGTACCGGGCCGGACCCCCCCCACCTCCCCACCTGCCGCTGACCCCGGGGATCCCGGATGGCGGTCTGCGTCCGGTACGTTCCGGCTCGCTGAGCCGCTCCGGCGCCCGCGCGACCTCGGGCCCGTCCTCTCCTCTCGATCGCGTGCCCGCCCCGCCGGGTCCGTCCGGAATGCCGATGCTCGGCCGCCGGATGTGCGTCAGCTGCGGGACCGGTCTCGCGGGGGCGACCACGGACCCGCTCTGTGCCGGCTGCGGCCGCCCGCTGTGTTCCGCATGCTATTGGCGGAGCCCCTCGGGCCCGGCCGCCCACCGTTGTCCGACGTGCGTTACCGAGGCGACCCACCCGTCCGAGGTGGGCCGGTCCGGCGGACACTCGACCGGGGTGGCGTCGTTCGGGGCCCCGGTCCGCGGCCCACCCCCGTGAGCTCGGCCATCGCCCGGGCGTTCAGGATCGCGGGGGCCGTGGCCCAGCCCCGTCGCGCGAGACCGACCGCCAATGTGAGCGGGTCGGGGACGACCGGCCCCGCACCGCGTACCGAGACCGGGACCCGCGCCTCGATCGCCCGTCGGACCCCCGAGCTGTCGAGCCCGTCCTGGGGTCCGTCCGGCGTCACCTCCAGCCCCGCGCCCGCGCGTCGGGCGTACTCCACCCATCGCGCGACCCGCTCGGCCGACGCTTCGGCGCCCGCCTCGGGCAGCGGGAGGTGCGTGAGGAGGAGCGGGCCGTGGGTCGGGAGGGGATCGGGGGGATCGGGGCCGACGGCGGAGTGGATTCGATAGTCGCAGCCCGCGGGCGGGAGCCGGTCGCTCCCCAATGGGTCCTCCCAAGCCGCCAACAACCAGGGGGTCATCGTTCCCGGTCGCTGGCCCGCCCGCAACTGGTCGAGGAGCTCCTTCGCATCGGGTCGATCGGAGACGACGACGCCGACGTACTCCCAGCCGCGTTGGGTCGCATACGATCGGAGCCGGTCGATCCCGTCCCGCGACGAACCTTCCGGAAGATGAACGTGGAGATCTCCCCGCAGGTGCGACTCCTCGAGAAGGGGCGGGAGATCGCGGGCCGCCGCTTCGAACTCCCCTTGGTTTTCGCGGATCTCGGGGGGGAACCAGGGCAGTCCGAGCGACCGGTAGACGTCCTCCTCGCTCGCTCCGGCGACCCGGGTCTCCTCCCGGGTCACGCCGTACTCGTTGAGGCGCAGCCCCATATCGCGCGCCAGCGATCGCAACCGGACGTTGTGGTCCTTGGAGCCGGTAAAGTACTGCCATGCGGCCCCGAAGGCGGCCGGCTCGACGACCCGGAGGTCGACCTGCAGGTCGTCCGAGAGCACCACCGTCTCCTTCGTGGGGCCTCTCAGTTTCACCTCGCGCACCATGGGGAGGGCGCTGAAGACCTCGAAGACCCGCTCCGGCACGTTCGAGGTCACGAGGATGTCGAGATCGCCCACCGATTCCCGGCGGCGACGTAGGCTGCCGGCGACCTCGACCCGCTCCACGGGGGCTTCGGCGCGAAGCCGTTCGACGAGGGAGGTCGCGATGCTCCAGGCGGCCCGCAACGACTGGCGGCGGCCGACCGGGCCCCGCGCCTCGACCGCCTGCCGGAACAGCGCGATCTTCCGATCCCCGAACCCGGCGAGGCCCTTCAGACGGCCCGCGTCGATCGCGGCGGCCAGCTCGGCGGGTCCCTCGACCTGGAGCTCGACGAGGAAGCGTCGAGCGGTCTTCGGCCCGATCCCGGGCAATCGCATGAGCTCGACGATCCCCGGCGGGAACTGCTGACGAAGTTTCTCGAGATAGGCGATGTGGCCGTCCCGCAGGAACTCCCGGATCTTCTCTCCGATGGCGGCTCCGACCCCCGGGATCGACTCGAGTTCGCCGCGGCCGGCAACCTTGCGGACATCCTCCGTGAGCGTCTCGATCGATCGCGAGGCCCGCCGGTACGCGTCGGGTTTGAATCGCTCCCCGTTCAGGTCGAGGAGGTCCCCGATCTCCCGAAGCGTGGCCGCGACGTCGGCGTTCGTCCCCATCGTTGGGGGGAACCCCGTCGGGGCCAAAACGGGGCGGTCCGGTCAGCCCCGGGTCTCGGCGGCCGCCAGCAGATGGAGGCGCCGGCCCACGGGGCGGAAGCCGATCCGATCGTAGGCCCTTCGCGCCGGGGCGTTGTCCTCGCGGACGACCAGGGCGGCCGTCGCACCGGCGGCCTCCGCGGCCCGGCTGATCACCTCGGTCACATCCCCCCCGATCCCCCGGTTCCGGACACTCGGCGATGTGAACACGCCCCCGACGAACCAGACCTCGGGCAGGATGACCTGGGCCCGGGCGACCGCCACGAGGCGACCGTTCAGGAACGCCCCGTACACCTGGGTCGTCTCCGGGTCAAAGGAGCGGTACGCGGAGACGAGCAGCTCATCCATGCCTTCGGCGATCGAACGGAGCTGCGTCAGGTCGTGCCGGGCGAGCCGACGGACGGTGTGCTCGCGACGCTCGCGGGCCACCGGGGTCGACCGGTCCCGGGTGAGGACGAGGAGCGGACTCGCCACCACGGGGCCGCGCGCCGCGGGAACGTCCGGGGCGACGGGCTCCGGAACGAGAGCCACGAACGGGCGACGCGGGAGCGCTTCGAGCAGGAGCCGGTCGGGGGTCGGGTCGCCGCACCAGTGGACGATCGGTCGCTCCGGCGTTCCGAGCCAGATCAGGAGGTACGACACCCGGCGCCCGTCCCGTCGGAGGGTGACGAAACGGCATTGGGTCGGAGCGAAGTCGACGTCCCATCGGGCGAACGCGTGGCCCACGGGGTCTCGGGCGTACTGCGCCAGGAGCCACTCTCGGTCGATCCCCGGCTCGATCGCACTCGTCATGGACCGCGGTCGGGCCTCGAGGGCGGGGGGGTCCCGCCGGGCAGCCCCGATCCCCCGGACGAGGGCACGCCAACGGTAAAATGGCGCCGGTCGCGTGGTGGGGCGTGACCCGCCCCCATCGCCCGACGGCCGAGCTCCCGCAGCACCTGGAGGCGCTGTTCCGCCGGTTCCCGTTCGACCGCTCCCTGGCCCAGGACCCGCTATCCTGCGTGCTGCCCTACGCCCGGGACCGGCAGAGCGCGGAGATCGCCGGTCTGTTCGCCGCGACGCTCGCCGTCGGCAACACGACGGCCATCCGACGATCGTTCGCGGAGCTCGAGGCCCTCACGGGAGGGGACCTGCGGGGGTTCGTCGAGGCCCGCTCCGACTCCCGTTGGGCCGATGCGCTCCCGGGATTTCGCCATCGGTGGATCCGGGGGGACCAGATCGGGTTCCTCGCGCTGCGACTGAAGCGCATCTACGAGCGGCACGCGTCGCTCGAGGAGCTGTTCGTCGAGGGGATGAGGGACGACGGTTTCGCCGGCGGCCTCGGGCGGCTCTCCGACGAGCTCCGGGGGACCGGGGCGGCCGGGGACGCCGCACCGCCCCCCGGATATCGGGCGCTGTTCCCCCAGCCCCGCGAACCGGCGCACAGTGCCTGCAAGAGGATGACCCTCTTCGTGCGCTGGATGGTCCGGCGGGAGAGACCGGACCTCGGATTGTGGACCCACGTGGATCCGGGCGAGCTACGGATCCCCCTCGATCAGCACACGTTCTGGATCGCCTACCATCTGGGCCTCACCGCGCGCCGGACCCGGGGGTGGAGCGCCGTGGAGGAAGTGACCGCCGCGCTGAAGGCCGTGGACGGCTCGGACCCGATCAAATTCGACTTCGTCCTCTGCCACACGGGGATCTCCGGGGATTGTCCGAAGGAACGCGACCTCACGGTCTGCGGGCCGTGCGTGGTCCGCCCGGACTGCCTGCTCTGGAAAGGGCGGAGGGGAGCGGGTTGACCGGGTCGATCCTCCCGATCGCGCCCGGGCTGTTGGAGCGGTTCCGGCAAGCCGGGTCGAAGATCGCCTGGCGTCCCGCCGCTCGCTCTCCCGGCAAACCCACCCGCCCTGGGGGCGCCCGACGCGCCCGGATCGCCCACCTGAACGACGAGGAGTCCCGGGTCGAGGACGACCAGCCCGACGCGGGCTACCGGATCGTGACCGACTCGGGGCCGGTCGGCGCGCTCGTCCTCGTGCTCGAGATCGACCGTCGAGGTCCTCCCGATCGGCTCCGGGCCCACGAGGCGGGAAAACTCCCGGGGTTCCCGAGCGGCTCGCTCGAGGCCGTTTGGGGGGCGCCACCGAGGAAGGACGACCCGATCCTGGCGCTGCCGGACCTCATCGGTCTCGCGCGGTACGCGCTCGCCTGAGGGGCCTCGACACCTCGCCTGCCCGCCGGGGTCCGGCCCCATTCGTTAAGTAGTCTAATCGTTAGACACTCGAACTATTGGGCCGGCGATGAACTCTCGTTCCCGATCGAAGCCGCACCCGCCCGTCCGGGAACTGATGGACGGGTTGCACCGCACCGTGCTCGGGTTCAAGCAGATGGTCCTCCCCCACCTCGAAAAGGTGGGCGTGACCCCGGCGCAGTTCTGGGTCATGAACAACCTGAGCGAGAACGGCGAGCTCGGCTGCGGCCCCCTCGCCTCGCGCCTCGGCGTCACCCTCCCCTCCGTCACCTCCCTCGTGGACCCGCTCGAACAGACCGGCCTGGTCCGGCGGGTCCGCTCGACGGAGGACCGGCGCATCGTTCGACTGGAGATCACTCCGCGCGGCTCGGCCCTCATCGCCAGCGTCTGGACGGAGATCGAGAGGGAAGTGGCCCGCCGGGTGCGGGGGCTCGACCCGGCGGACGTTCGGGGAGCTGGGCGGGTCCTGGCGGTCCTGGGCCGTCAGAACGGACCGGTCCCGGCACGGGAGTCGGGCTCGTGACCGGCGGGGAGCGGCCCGCCGAGGCAAAACCCCCGAGCGTCGGCGAGACCCCGGCGCCGATCAGCACGATCGACCGCAAGGCGATGATCGTCGTCGTCTCGCTGATGATGGGGCTCCTCATGGGGGCCCTCGACGGGACGATCGTCCTGACGGCCCTCGGCCAGATCCTCAAGGACCTCAACGGGCAGTCGGCCGCGGAGACGACGTTCGTCGTCGCCGCCTACCTGATCGCCCAGACGATCGCGCTACCGATCTTCGGCAAGCTATCGGACTCCTACGGCCGCCGACGCTTCTTCCTCCTCGGACTGGTCGTCTTTCTGATCGGCTCCGCCCTCTCGGGGATCAGCCAGACGACGAACGAGCTCATCGTGTTCCGGGCCGTCCAAGGAGTGGGCGCGGGCGCGTTCTTCCCCGTCGCCATGTCGATCATCGGCGTGATGTTCACGCCGGAAGCGCGGGCCCGCCTCACCGGGGTCTTCGCCTCGGTGTTCGGGATCGCGAGCGTGATCGGTCCGTTCGTCGGGAGCTACATCGTCGACAACCTGAGCTGGCGCTGGGTGTTCTACGTGAACATCCCCATCGGGGTGATCGCCCTCGCGATGATCGTCGCGTACCTCCCTCCCCTGCGGGCGACGGTGAAGCCGAAGCCGTTCGATACCGTGGGCTCCGTCCTTCTGGCCGCCTGGGTCGGGCCGTTGGTCTTCGTCCTCCAGGAGGTGTCGGCCCCGGCGGGCGCCGCCTGGGCGTGGACCGACCCCCGGGTGCTGGGCCTGCTCGCCGCTAGCGCCGCCCTCTTCGTCGGGTTCCTCCTCCAGGAGCTCCGCAGCGCGGACCCGCTCGTGCCGCTAAGATACTTCCAGCAACGGGTCATCCTGATCGGCAGCGCGATCAGCCTGCTGCGCGGCGTGGTCCTGCTCGGCGTCAGCGTCTTCGTCACCGTCTTCGTCGACATCCAGCTCAACAACGGCCCCACATCGGCGGACGCCGTCCGCAACGTGCTCTATGGGTTCGTCCTGCCCCTCGTCTTCGGCTCGATCGTCGGCGGCCGGCTCCTGCTGAGGTTCCCGTACCGCCCGATCATGGTCTCGGCGATGGCCCTCATGACGTTCGGGATGTTCGTCCTCTCGACGGCGACGCTCGCGACGCCCACGTGGGGATGGACCGCGGCGGGCGGGCCCACCGGTCTCGGGGTGTTCCTGATCCCGGTCGGCTTCGGCGTCGGGATGTCGTTCTCGGCGGTCATCCTCTCGGTCCAGTACGCGGTCCCGGTCCGGGAGATCGGCACGGCGACGAGCCTCATCCAGTTCCTGGGCTCGCTCGGCGGTTCCATCGGGATCCCGGTCCTCACCGCCTACTATACGGCCCGGTTCTCCGCGCTCACCCAAGGCGGCCCGCCGGCGGGGACGGCCTCTCCGCTCGGCTGGTTCCAGGCGAACGGGGTCGAGTCGGTCCACTCGGTGTTCCTGGTGATGGCCGGCGTGGCGCTAGCCGCCGCCGTGCTGGCGGTCCTGGTGAGCGGGGCGTTGCCGCGCGACAAGCCGAAGGAGGCCCACGTCGTGCCGCCGGCCGCCGAACCGGCGTGATCCCGCGACGCCCTACGAGCAGCCGCTCGTCGACCCGCAGACGGTGCACGCGTAGCACGTCCCGGAGCGGACCATGATGCCCCCGCAGTTCGAGCACGAGGGGGAGTCCTCCTGGCTGCTGCCGCGCGTGAGCGCGTCCTCCCCGAACGCATCGAGGGGCTTCGTCTCGAACTTCACCGTCTGGGCCGACGTGGGCTTCGCCGAGGGCACCGCCGCGGCGTGGCCGCCGCCGTTCCCCTCCGACGGGTTCTCGAGGCCGATCGCCCGACGGTCCTCCTCGGTGAGGAACTCGATCGCCATCCAGCGAGCGACGTAGTCCGGGATGGATTTCGCGAAGCGGACCTTCGGGTTGTTGGTGGCCCCCGCCGGTTCGAACCGCATGTGGGCGAGCTTGCGGACGAGGTCCTTGAGCGGCACTCCGTGCTGGAGGGCCATCGACATGGAGATCCCGAGGGAGTCCATGAGGCCGTTCACCGTCGAGCCTTCCTTCGTGACGCGGAAGAACAATTCGCCCGGCCGACCGTCGGGGTAGAGGCCGACGGTGACGTAGCCGTCGTGGCCGCCGACCTGGAAGTGATGGGTGATCGCCTTCCGTTCGTCCGGCAATCGCTCGCGCGCCGGGCCACGGACCCCGGGGGTCGCGACGGCGGTCCGTCCCTTCCCGGTCTCGTAGGGTTGGGATGCCTTGCAGCCGTCGCGGTACAATGCGATCGACTTGACGCCGAGCTTCCAACCTTCGAGGTAGATCTTCTCGATGTCCTCCACGGTCGCGTCGTTCGGCAGGTTGATCGTCTTCGAGGCGCCCCCAGATAGGAACGGCTGGACCGCTCCCAGCATCGATAGGTGACCCATCGGGGCGATCGTCCGGACCCCCGCCGCCGGGGCGAGCGCGCAGTCGAAGACGGCGAGATGCTCGGCCTTGAGCCCGGGCGCTCCCTCGATCGTGCCGGCCGTTTCCACGTGCTGGCGGATCTTGGCGATCTCCTCGGCCCCGTAGCCCAGCGCCACGAGCGCCTCCTCGGCGGTGCGGTTGACCATCCGCATCGTTCCGCCGCCGACCAGGTTCTTCGTCTTGACGAGCGAGAGCTCCGGCTCGATCCCGAGCGTGTCGCAGCCCATCAAGAGGCCGATCGTCCCCGTCGGGGCGATCACGGAGATCTGGGCGTTCCGGTAGCCCCAGAGCTCTCCGGCCTTCGCGGTGTCGTGCCAGCGGTCCCGGGCGGCCTCGACGTAGCGGGTCACGCGCGGGTCGTTGAGCGGGATCTGGTCGGCCGCATGGGTGTGCTTCCCCATCACGCGCAGCATCGGCGAGCGGTTCTTGTCGAACCCGGGGAACGGGCCCATGCGGCGGGCGATCTCCGCGGACATGTGGTAGCCTTCCGCCGAAAGGAACGCGCTCACGCCCGCCGACAGGGTCCGGGCCGCGTCGGAATCGTACGGCAGCCCGTAGTGCATGATGAGGGAGCCCAGGTTGGCGTAGCCGAGGCCGAGGGGCCGGAAGTCGTGGGAGTTCTGGGCGATCGGCCCGGTGGGGTAGCTCGAGGCGTCGACGAGGATCTCCATGGCGAAGATCATCGTGCGGACCGCCTCCTGGAACAGGTCGAGGTCGAATTGGCCCTTCGCGTCCAGGAACCGCATCAGGTTGATCGACGCGAGGTTGCACGCCGTGTCGTCGAGGAACAGGTACTCGCTGCACGGGTTGGACGCATTGATGCGCCCGGACATCGGGCTCGTGTGCCAGTCGTTCGTGACGTCGTCGTACTGGACCCCGGGATCGCCGCAGCGCCACGCGGCGTAGGCGAGCTTGCGCCACAGATCGCGGGCCTGGTAGGTGTTGGCGACGGAGTGGTCGGTGCGGTTGTAGGTCTTCCAGACGCCGTCCTTGACGACGGCCTCCATGAACGCGTCCGGGATCCGGACCGAGTGGTTCGCGTTCTGGTAGGCGATCGACGCGTAGGCGCTGTCGGGGTCGGTGCCGTCGAAGTTCGGGGAATACCCCTCGCGGATCAACGCGTAGGCCTTGTCCTCCTCGCGGACCTTGCACTCGATGAAGTCGACGATATCCGGGTGGTCCATGTTCAGGATCACCATCTTGGCGGCCCGGCGCGTCGTCCCGCCGGACTTGATGACGCCCGCCATGGCGTCGAAGGCGCGCATGAAGGAGACCGGGCCGCTCGCGATCCCTCCGCCGGAGAGCCGCTCGTGGCTCCCCCGCAGGTTCGACAGGTTCGAGCCGGTCCCGCTCCCGCCCTTGAACAGCCGTCCCTCGCTCGTCGCGAGCGCCAGGATGGAGTCCATGTCGTCCGAGACGGCCTGGATGAAGCACGCCGAGCATTGGGGGGGCTGCCGGACGCCGACGTTGAACCAGACGGGGCTGTTGAACGCGGCCATCTGGTGGACCATGAGGTAGGAGAGGCTCTCCTCGAGGAGCGTCGACTCTTCCGCGGTGTCGAGGTAGCCGAGCTCGAGGCCCCGCTCGGCGATCCAGTGGGTGACGCGACGGATCATCCCGTCGACGGAGCTCTCCCGGTGTCCGTTGATGACCCGGAAATATTTCGACGCCGCGATGTTGATCGCGTTGTCGGACCAGTTCGCCGGCGCGCGGATCCCGCGCTGCTCGAAGATCACCTTGCCGTCGGCGTTCTTGATCACCGAGTCGTGGCTGCGCCACTCGACGGTGTCGAACGCGGTCTTGCCGCGAGGCACGAGGCGGGGGATCGGAATCGGTTCGCGTCCCAACCGGGTCGGCGATCGGTTGACCGTCTCCTCGGGAGGCGACGAGGCGCGCTTCTTTGCTGTGGCCATGGGAGATTACTCCTACCGGAGGGTGAGAGGACGAGTGGCCGCTTGCCGCCGGCGAAGATACCACGCGCCGTGTCCCTTAAGGTCCCCCCCCACCCGCGAGGTGAAACGGCTCGCCGTGGGGCCGTTTCGACGTGGGGGAAGGGACTCCGGAACGCGAGCGCGGGCACCCTCCACACCCGTTGCGGACCCTCCGGGTCGCGCGTAGCGTGTTCGGCTATATCTGGGATGTGCCGGACTCGCCCGACGGATCTCGCCGCGGGGGGTTTTTCGCCCGGCCTCGCGCGACGCGCCGCTCGTCAGAGGAACTCGAAGCGCATGCGGGAAACCGTTCGGCAGGAACGGTTCACGCGGACGGCGGAACGGGGAGGAGCCGCATCGTGCACGGCATCGTGACGCCGCACTCCCCGCAGTAGAGCCCTTCCTCGGCGACCCAGAGGAACTCGCCGCACCGGTCGCACCGGCGCGGGTCGTCGTTGGAGTACCGGCAGACCAATAGAACCGCCTCGGCGACTCGGACCGGGTCCGGGTATATGGGGAGTTGGCCGGACCTGCCCCGAAGAGGCGAAAAAAAAGGGAAGGAACCCGCTCCCCGAGGGGAGGGGTTCCCGGGAAGGTGGGATGGCCCGATCAGGCGTTCTTCATCCGGGCACGGGAAATGTACCCCTTCTTGTCCAAGAAGTACATGTAACCGTCCGCCCGGGTGACCTTTTCTGACCCAACCTTAGCTTTCCGGCCTGATTTGTTAAGCTTGGTTGGCGTTTTCCATAGGTACCCGTCTTTGCCCAGGTAGTACAGGTATCCCTTCTCTCGCGTAATCTGCTCTTTGCCCACACGTTCGGCCATTTTCGGCGACCTCACCGGCGAGAAGGAAAGCCCCCCTATTTGAATGTAGGGTCCGACTTACGGCGGTGAAATAGGTATTCCCTGACGATAAACTCGGACCGGAACGGCCCCCCACCGGTACCCGATCCCTTCGACGGATCCGGTGTCGAACAGCGCCAGGTCGGCGCTTCGGCCGACGGCGATCTGGCCGGATTCTCCGGCGACACCGATGGCGTGGGCGGCGTTGACCGTGGCGGCGGTGATCGCCTCGGCCGGCGTGAGGCGGGCGAGATACGAGGCGAACGACAGGACGAGCGGCATCGATTCGATCCACGAGTTCGGCGAGAGGTCGCTGCCGAGGGCGACGGGGACCCCGGCATCGACCATCGCGCGCCCCGGCGAGTGGCGGGACGTGAGCGAGGCGACGGGGGTCGCGGGAAGGAGCACCGCGGTCACTCCCGCGCGGGCCAGGGCCGCGCGGTCGTCGTCGGACGCCTCGACGAGGTGGTCGGCCGACCTCACGCCGAGCCGCGCGGCGAGGGCGGCCCCCCCGCTGACGACGAACTCCTCGGCGTGGATCTTGGTCCCGAGACCGAGCGCCGAGGCGGCGCGGAGCAATCGCTCCGACTGGGCGGGCGTGAAGAATCCGGGCTCGCAGAAGACGTCGCAGAACGCCGCGAGATGGCGCCGAGCGATCTCGGGGAGGGTGCGACGGATCATGCGATCGATGTACTCGTCGGCGCGGCCCGCGTACTCCGGCGGCACCGCGTGGGCGCCGAGGAAGGTCGGGACGATCCGGATCCCGGAGCGACGGGCGAGCCGCGGCATGAGCTCGAGGAGCCGGATCTCGCCGAGGTGGTTGAGCGCGTAGCCGCTCTTCACCTCGACGCAGGTGGCGCCGTTCGCGGCCATCCGGGCGAGGCGCTGGTCGGTCTCGGCGATGAGCGTGGCGTCGGAGGCCCGACGCGTCGCGCGCACCGTCGAATACATCCCACCGCCCTCCCGGGCGATCTCCGAGTAGGTCGAACCCTGGATCTTGAGGGCCAGCTCGCCGTGACGATCACCGGCGAACAGGGCGTGGGTATGGGCGTCGACGAACCCCGGCACCCCGACCGCGCCCCGGGCATCCCATTCGGACCCGCCGGCCCGGAGCCGGACCTCCCGACGGGCGGCGCGTTCGGTGCCCACGAACACGAACCGCCCCTGGTCGACCGCCACCGCCGCGTGATCGATGACGGTGAGCTCGCGCATCGCGGCCCCCACCCGCGGCACGCCTCCGCCCGTCAGCGTCGCGAGCTCACGGACCCCCACGACGAGGAGGCCGGCGCGGACCGTCATGGCTGCCGGATCAGATGGTCGAGGAGGTCGCGTGCCGTATTGGCCCCGGGGTAGACCGCCCGGGCCTCGGCCTCGAGCGGTTCCAGCTCCTTGTACCGGGACGAGAAGTGGGTCAGGTAGAGCGAGTCGACCTCCGCGTCGCGCGCCAGTGCCGCGGCCTGCCGCGCCGAGGAGTGACCCCATCGGTTCGCTTCCTGTTCGAGCTCCTGACCGGTCGTCGCTTCGTGGATGAGCAGGGTGGCCCGGCGGGCGAGGTCGCGGATCGACTCGGTCGGGGAACTGTCCCCCGAGTAGACGACCGAGCGGCCCGCCCGCGCCGGGCCCATGACGTCCTCCGGCCGCACCACGTGGTCGCCGACGGTGACCGATTCCCCGGCCTCGAGCTGGCCGAACGCCGCCCCCTTGATCCCCAGCGCGCGGGCCTTCGGCCCGTCGAACCGGCCTCGCCGCGGTCCCTCGTCCACGCGGAAGGCCACGGAGGGGACCGGATGCTCCGCCTTGGCGGTCCGCACGGTGTACCCCGGGAGCTCGACCGATTCGCCGGCGCTCATCGGGTGGATCTCGACCGGGAAGCGGAGCGTGAAGTAGCCGAGCTCGAGGACCCGCTGCACGATCTCCTTCGTGTCCGATGGACCGTAGATGTCGAGCGGCTCGGTCCGATTGTTGAGGCACATGCTCTGGATGAGCCCCGGGAGCCCGAGGAAGTGATCCCCGTGGAAATGCGTGAGGAAGACGCGGCGCACCCGCATGAACGACTTCGAGGAGTGGAAGAACTGGCGCTGGGTGCCTTCCCCGCAGTCGAGCAGGATCAGCTCGCGCTCGAGGTCGAGGGCGATCGCGCTGGCCGAACGCTCCTTCGTCGGCCACGAACCGGCCGTCCCAAGGAACGTCACCTCCATGGAGTCGGGGGAGACCGGAGCGGCTTAATGAGGGACCCGGCCAGCGCCCGCGGTCCCGGGTAAAGCGGATGTAGGCTGCCCGACCTCGGGCGGAAGTCATGGTCGACTGGGCGGCCGTCGACGCGCTCCGGGCCAAGGGGTATGACTGGGAGCGGATCGCGGCCGATCCCAGCGTCCGGTTCCGACCACCCGGCGACCCGACCCCGGGGGCGACGCTCCGGGCCCGCTACTACCGGAGGTCGAGCGTCCGGGAGGCGGTGCTGCCGGGCGACCGGTTACCCGAACCCACCCCCACCGACCCGCCACGACGCTGGGGGATGGTCCGGATCGGGTTCCTCCTGGCCCCGTGGTTCGGGGTCTGGGCGCTCCTCGCCTTCGTCGCCCCGTCCCCGATCGGCACGTATCTCGCGGCCCTACCGATCCTCGCGCTCCTGTTCGCGGTCGCGGCCGGGGTCCTCTTCTTCGGCCTTTGGCGCGCCATCGAACGCTGGAACTCGGTGTATCGACGGACCCTCACCGTCGGCCTCGTCGGCGGTCTGGTGGCGGCCGGCGCGCTTGGCGGGGTGGCGTTCGCCGAGGGTTGCCCCTATCTCACCCCGATCACGAGCGACGCCCCCGCGGGTTGGATCCATGCCTCCAACCCCGTGTGGTCATCGGGCGGGGCGCCCATCCTGTTCTTCTACGGCTCCGCGGCCTGTCCGTACTGCTCGGCCTCGAGCTGGGCGATCGCGGGAGCGTTGGTTAAGTTCGGGCCCCTCGCCGGGATCGGATTCGGTCATTCCAGCCCGACGGACGTCTTCCCCAACACCCCCGAGCTCCTCCTCTCGAACGTCACGATCTCGAGCCCGTTCGTCGCGCTCGACGTGCGCGAAGGGACCGACCAGAACCAGATCACCGTCCCGCCGACCGCCCACTGCATCGAGCAGGGCTACCTCAGCGCGTACGATCCGGCCGGCACGATACCGTTCGTCGCCGTCGGGGGCGTGTACATCCACGCCTCGACGCTCGTCGACCCCTCCGCGCTCGCCGGCGTGAGCGCGGGGTCGTTGGAGCAACAGGTCACGAACGAATCCGGGCCGCAGTGGGGGGCGATCGCGCCCTCGGCGTTCCTCCTGATGGCGCTCTTGGTCCAGCTCGACCACGGTCAGCCGGCGGCCGTCGCGCAGCTACCCGGGGTCGCTGCCGACCTCCGCCAGCTCGGGTAGCGGAGGCCATCGAGAGGCGCCCGATTTGCCGCGGTTCTTCTTCGTGAACGGGTGGGCGGCGGAGTTGCGGCGGCGGGTGTCCTCCTCCCCCACGATCTGGTTCGCGTGGCGGATCGCCCGGACCTCTTGGGCGAACTTCTCCAGGTGGTCCCCGCGGATCCCGATGACCATCTGGTCGTCGCCCATCTGGGTGTAGATCCGCGAGCCGACGCAGGCCGTCGAGATCGCGACGGGGGCGCCGGCGTTGAGGGTCGGGACGATCGCGCACATAGGTCGACCGTTCATGGGGACGGGGCCCTTGGCCGCCTCCACGGCGAGCATCGCGGATTTCGGTCGCGCGAAGATCAGCACGCTGGTCGGCGGCATCGGGAGCGAGCCCAGCGGACCGTACGCCACGTACTTCGGGGCCTTCGGATTGTGCGGGACCTTCGCCTCCTCGCCGGGGAGCAGGTATCCCTCCTTCTGCATCATGCCGATCATCGACATCAGGGCCGCGCCTTTTTCCCCCTCGGGGGGGATCCCGAGGACGAAGGCGCCGATCTCGCACGCCTCGTGGCCCTTCATCCCCGAGTAGAACGGCGTCTGCTGCCCCTCGGCGAAGAAAGTGCAGACGGAGGGAGCGCCTCCGGGATGCTCTTTCACTCCGGCCGGGGGATCGTCGAGGTACGAGATCTGGATCGGGGTCCCGGTGAGCTCGAGGTCGGCTTTCAACTGGTCGGCGATCTGGTGAAGCTTACCCGGCATGGCGACCGTCGAGGTTCGGGGGCTATTCAGGGTTTCCGGGGCCGGAGCGAGGCGGGGGAGCGCCGACCCACCGTGCCCGCACCGGTCGGGGGGAATCGGGGGGTCGCGCGTTATATACCCGACCTTTCTCGGCGGCGCGGGAGACATCTCAGATGACGGATCCGACCCTCTCGCTGGCCGCCGGAATCGCGATCGCAGGAGGCCTGATCGGGACGGGGATGGCCCAGTCCGGTATCGGCGCCGCGGGCATGGGGATCATCGCCGAGAAGCCGGAGAAGTTCGGGCAGGTCCTCTTCTTCTTCGTTATCCCCGAAACCCTGTGGATCATCGGATTCGTGCTGGGGATCATCCTGCTGCTGGGCATCCTGTAGGCCCTCGTCGAGGTCGACCCCGATGCCGCTCGAGCGCCTGGTCGAGGAGATCCGATCGCGCGCCGAGCAGGAGCTCGAACGCGAGCGAAGCCGCATCGAGGGCGAGAAATCGAAGATCGCCGCGGACCGGGATCGACGGATCGCCGAGCTGCGCGCCGAGGGTAGCCGGCTCACCGAGATCGAATCGGCCCGCGACCGCGCCCAGCGGCTCGCCGCGGCGAAGCTCCAGGCCCGCAAGCTCCAGTACGAGGCCCAGGAACGCCAGGTCGCCGCCACGCTCGGCCAGGCCCGCCAGCTGCTCGCCGACTACACCAAGAGCCCCGAGTACGCCCAGGTCCTGAAGCGGATGTTCGCCGTCGCCGCCGACCAGTTGGGCCGGCAGCTTAGGGTCACCGGTCGCGCCGAGGACGCCGCACTGCTGAAGACCGTCGCCGGCAAGAGCTTCGACCCGACCCCGATCCCGATCCTGGGCGGCCTCGTCGCCGAGACCCCGGACGGCACGCGCCGGCTCACGCTGACGTTCGACGAACTCTCCCGGCTCCGCGAGGACAAGGTCCGCGCGCTCCTCGCCGCCTAGGCGGGGACATCCGATGACCGGGTTTGCGTACGCCAGCGCCCTCGGGCGGCTGAAACCGCAGTTCCCGGCGTTCCTCCCGAAGGAGTTCTACTCGACCCTCACGGGGGCGAAGGACCTCAACGAGATCACGAAGCTCCTGGAGGGGACCGCCTACGGGCCGGAGATCGCCCGGGCCGCCAGCCAGTACAAGGGCGCCCCCCTGCTCGAGGTCGCGATCAACCGGGCGTTCGTCCACCGGAACCGGACCGCCTACGAGTCGGCCCCGTTCGCCGGCCGCGGGGTCGTCGGCGCCTACCTGAAGCGCTGGGACACCCAGAACATCGGGCTCATCCTGTCGTCGAAGGCCCTCGGCCGCTCCGTCACCGAGGCCGAGCTGTTCCTCGTGTCGAGCCGCGAGATCCCGGCCGGGTTGTTCGCCGGGGCGATGACGATCGACGACTTCCGCCTCCTCCTCCAGCAACCGACGCTCGACGCCGTCGCCCAGAACCTGGTCCGGTTCGGCTACGGGAGCGTGCTCCTCCCGCTGATGGAGGCGTACGGACGGACCCACGACATCTTCCCCCTCCTCCTCGCCCTCGACCGGGACTACTACGCGCGCCTCCTCGAGACGAGCCGGTTCTACCAGGGCGACGAATGGACCGTCCGACTGTTCATCCAGAGCGAGATCGACGTCCGCAACGCGCTCCTCGTGCTGAAGGGGAAGGCCGGGGGCCTTCCGGTCGACGTCGTGCAGGAACGGTTCCTGCCGGGGGGGACCCTGCCGGCCTCCGCCGTCCCCGAGCTCTACTCGGCCCGCGCGGTCCCCGAACTCGTCCAGGCGCTCGAACCCCGCTTCCCGACGCTCTCCGAGGGGAATCCCCTCTACGCGGCCGACCACAGCCTCACCGGCTTCGAGGCCGAGCTCCTTCGTGACCGGGCGGTTCGGGAGCTCAAGCGGCTGAAATCCTACCCCCTCTCGCTGTCGGTGATCTTCACCTACCTGTTGATCTCCGAGCTCGAACGGACGGACCTTCGTCGGATCATCTACGGCAAGGTCTACAACTTCGATCCGAACACCGTCGCGGGCCTGCTCGTGGTCCCGAGGATCTGAGTTCGACGAACCTCCGGTGGGGTCCCCCCCGTGGGGCCCCGGGAGCTCTACGATCGGGCCGGAGGCGCCGCGGCGGCCGGCGACGGGCTCGTGTGGCGCCGCGAGGAGCCGAACGGGCGGAACTCCTTGCCGTTGCCGCTGTAGAACTTCGAGAAGTACTCGACGAAGATCAGCCGCGCCCCCTGGATGCCGGGCTCGAAGACCCCGAGGATGATGTTGAACATCTCGATGACGATGATGATGACGGCCCCGGCGATGAACCCGGCGACGCCGTGGGCCGGATAGAGGAGACCGGCGACGGTGAACGCGACGACGGTGAGGATCACCGAGGCGAGCAGGATCCCCACGAGCCGGGTGTACGAGAGGACGTGGCTCACCACCTCGAGGAGGCCGAGCCCGCCCTCCTGGGCCCCGAGGCCGACCGGCATCAGGATCCCTCCGGCCACCAGGACCCCGAAGATGAGGGCGTTGACCGCCGTCAGCGGGGAGAAGGTGAAGGTGTGCCGGATGACGCCCAGGCCGAGGAACGCGACCCCGAACGCGAAGAGGATCCCGCCGACCTTCCCCATCGCGCCGAGCAGGTGGTGGTGGTAGTACTCCTTGATGGCGCCCAGGAGGAAGCCGAAGGAGACCATGGCGAGACCCACGTAGCCGGTCAGCAGCAGCAGCTGGGAGGCACCGGCCTTGCTCGCCGGGTCGATGAACGGGGTCGGGAGGAGGTGGTAGCCGAAGAACTCGTTGAAGACGAGCCCGACGCCGATCGCGACGAGGCAGCCCGGGACCAGGGCGTAGGCGAGGGAGCGCATCGAGCTCGGCCCCATGATCCGTTTGAGGAAGCTGCGCAGGAACGACGGGACGTGGTGCCCTCCGGGGAAGCCGGCGATCATCCACAGCGAGATTCCCAGGATCGTGAGGCCGTAGCCCCAGTCGCCCAGCATCAGCCCGAAGAAGATCGGGAAGACGACGGCGAAGACGAACGTCGGGTCGAACTCGGAGGCCGTCGGGAGCGAGTAGAACCGGATGAAGAACTCGAAGCGGCGCACGCCGGGAGGGTTGTCCATCAGCGTCGGCGGCTCCTCGTGGGTCTCGAGCTCGTAGACGAGGGCGCGGCCCTGGGTCGCCCCGACGAGCAACCGTTCCACCTCCGCCATACGTCGGCGCGGGATCCACGCCTCGAGCGTGAACGTGCTGCGTCCGGCGGCGAGCTTCGTGTAGATGTCGAGCTTGCGGGATTCGATGGAGAGCGCCTCCTCGATCGACGCGACGTGGGGGTACCACTGGGCCGAGATCTCCGCCAGGCGGGCCCGGATCTGCGCGAGCCGACCGTCGACCGTCGCGAGCTCCGCGGTCACCGTCGGGAGGACCTCGGAGATCGTCCCCGAATAGCGCGGCGCGGCGACGAGGGTGACGCCCCGCTGCTGCGCGAGCCGGCTCACCGCCTCGGCCTGCTCGGCCCGGACGGCGAGGATGAACCGGACGTTGGCCCCGACGGACGATTCGAGGAACATCGCCTCGGAGAGGGCGGGCGTCTCCGAGCGAAGCCGGGCGAAGACGTCGGCCGGAGCTTCCCCGAAGAACGCGAGGACACTTCTGGCCGTCAGGACCTCGAGCCGCTCCGGATAGAACCGGAACCGTTCGAACAGATCGAGGTCGTCGGTGAGCGACTTGCGGCGCGTCAAGAGGGCGTCCTCCTCGCGCTTCAGCGCCCCGACCTCGTCGTCGACGGGGACGACGTGGGCCTCGGCGAGCACCGCGGCGAGTTCGTCGAACCGGCGCGGCTGGGGGACCGGCGTCGGCGGCAGCGCCGACTTCAGGCCCCGGAACCGCACCAGCTGGTCGCCGACGGTCCGCTGGAGGTCGCTGGCCCGCTCCGGCTCGAGGACCTGGAGCGCCTCCTTCCCGACCGGTTCGACCTGGGCGACCCCCAGGTCGTAGAGGATCGAGAGGATCCGGTCCCGGTCGTCCTTGAGGCCGACGACGGCGACCTTCGCCATCGCGACGGGGCGCAGGAAGGACACCGACTACGCCTCCGGGCGGCTCCCGTTCTTGCGGAACTCGCCCGCCACGACGTCGAGCAGCCGGTCCCGAAGCTTCGTCAGGTCCTTGGCGGCGGTCGAGGTGATGACCTTCGCCGCGAGCTCGCCCTGGGCCAGGATCGCGGCGGCCTCGGCCTCGGCTCTCGCCCGCGAATCCTGGAGCGCCCGCTCGCGGATCCGGTCGACCTCGATCCGGGCGGCATGGACCGCGGCCTCCGCCTCCGCCCTCAGCTGGGCGATGCCCTTCTCGCCCTCGGCAAGGAGCGCCTTCAGCGACGACTCCCCGTCGACCTCGGCCTGCTTCAACTGTTTCAGGGTGTCGATGCCGGGCTTGCTGGCGTTCGTGGGTCCGGTGGGTGGAGCGGTCTCCATGGTCCTAGTGCCCCCCGATGTAAGCGAGGAGCGCGAGGAAGACGAGGAACGCCGCGATCTTGACGCCGAGGGAGCGGCCGATCATCCGGTAGAAGCGCCCCCGCGCGCTCTCCACCTCAGCCTGGGACGGCACCGGCCTCCTCCTGCTCCATCTTGCGCTTGACCGTCTTCAGCATGCTGAAGGCGTCGCGCTCGAGCTCGTCGAATCGGAACTTGATGTATCGGACCGTGTTCTGGAGTCGCGGGATCAGCACGTTCTCGATCGCGCTCGCCCGGCGCTTGGTCTTCTCGATCTCGTGGAGCAGGCGCCTGAGCGCGTTCTCCTTCTCGGCGATGTCGAGAACGACCTTGTAGATCCGCTGGAAGTGGCGGATCGACTCGTCGACGGAGGTCGGGAGGTCCAACAGCGAGGCGGCGCCGACCGGCACGTACGTCCCGGCATCGACCTTCGGGGTCTTGACCCCCATGACATTCTTCGTCTGGACGGTCACCGGGTGGATGTCGGGGAGCAGCATCGAGATGTTCTCGAGGCGCGTCGGGCCCTCCATCATCTCGGCCATCCGGATCGCCTGGTAGCCGTCGGCGATCTTCTTCTGGAGGTCGCCGCGCAGCGCGAGCGCCTCCTTCGACAGGTTGAAGAACTCCGCGATCAGCGCCGAGCGCTTCAGCTTCAGCAGGTTGAGCCCCTTGCGCGCGAGCACGATGCGACGCCGGGTGCGCAACAGCTCGAGGCGCGTCGGTCGGATGTTCTCCTGAGCCATCGATCCCCCCGTCCGGGCGTCGCCGGGGCCCTCAGGCCGCCGGGGCCTTTCGGTACTTGGCGATGAACTCCGGCTTGATCCGCTTGAGCTCGCTCTCCGGGAGCTCCGAGAGGATCTCCCAGGCGATGGCGAGCGACTGGTCGATCGACCGCTCCTCGTCGGGGCGCTGGTTGACGAACTCGTTCTCGAACCGGTCGGCGATCTTCAGGTAGATGCGGTCCGTCGCGCTGAGCGATTCCTCGCCGACGATCGCCGAGAGGGCCCGCTGGTCCTTCCCCGTCGCGTAGCTCGCGTAGAGCTGGTCGGCGACGCCCCGATGGTCCTCGCGGGTGCGGCCCTTGCCGATCCCCTGGTTCATCAATCGCGAGAGCGACGTCAGCACGTCGACCGGGGGGTAGACTCCGCGGCGCTGGAGGTCGCGGCTCGCCACGATCTGGCCCTCGGTGATGTACCCGGTCAGGTCCGGGATCGGGTGGGTGATGTCGTCGGCGGGCATCGTGAGGATCGGCAGCTGGGTGATGGATCCCTTGCGGCCGTGGATCTTTCCCGCGCGCTCGTAGAGCGTCGCCAGGTCGGTGTAGAGATACCCCGGATAGCCGCGGCGCCCGGGAACCTCCTCGCGCGCCGAGGCGATCTCCCGGAGCGCCTCGCAGTAGTTGGTCATGTCCGTGAGCACGACCAGGATGTGCATGTCGCATTCGTAGGCGAGATACTCGGCGGTGGTGAGCGCCATGCGCGGCGTCACGACCCGCTCCATCGACGGGTCGCTCGAGAGGTTCAGGAAGACGACGGTGCGCTCGAGGGCGCCGGTCGTCTCGAACTCCTTGAGGAAGAAGTTCGCCTCCTCGCTCGTGATCCCCATGGCGGCGAAGATGACGGCGAAGCTTTCGGAGGAGTCGCGCAGCTTCGCCTGCCGGACGATCTGGGCGGCGACCTGGTTGTGGGGGAGCCCCGCGCCGGAGAAGATCGGGAGCTTCTGGCCGCGGACGAGGGTGTTCATCACGTCGATGTTCGACAGCCCCGTCTGGATGAACTCGCTCGGCTCCTCGCGCGAATAGGGGTTCATGGCGTTCCCGACGATCTCGAGCCGGGTGTCGGAGACGATGGGGGGCCCGCCGTCGCGCGGCTCGCCCAGGCCGGTGAACACCCGACCCAGCATGTCGCGCGAGACCGGCAGGCGGGCGACCTCGCCGAGGAACTTGACGGAGGTGTCGGTGACGTTCATGCCCATCGTCGGCCCGAAGACCTGGACGATGGCCAGCCCCTTGCGCGAATCGAGGACCTGGCCCTGGCGCCGCGTCCCGTCGGGGAGCGAGATCTCGACGATCTCGCCGTACGCGGCGTTCTCGACCTCGCGAACGAACAGGAGCGGGCCCGAGACGCGGTCGATCGTGCGGTAATCGACGGGGATGGACGGGGCCGGCGCGGCGCCGCCGGGTGACTTCGCCTGCGCCATCAGGCCGCTCCCGCCGCGGCGGAGATCGCTTCCGCCATCTCGAGCTCGAGGGCGTCGAACGAGGCGGCCAGCTCCTTCTCCGGGATCGACTTCATGCGCGAGAGCTTCGAACGGACGGGGAGCTTGTTGAGGGCGCTGACCGTCGCGCCCTTGCCGATCGCGTCCTGCTCCTGGTCCCCGAACGAGAGGATCGCGCGGAGCATGCGGTACTGCTTGCCGATCGAGGTGTACGTATCGACGTCGTCGTACGCGCTCTGCTGCAGGTAGTCCTCGCGCAGCATCTTCGCCACGTCCAGGACGCCCTTCTCCCGCTCCGGGAGCGCGTCGACGCCGACGAGCTGGACGATCTCCTGCAGCTCGGACTCCTTCTGGAGGACCTCGAGGGCCTTCTGGCGGAGCGGGATGAACTCCTTCGCCAGGTTCGCGCGGAACCACGGCTCGAGGTCGCCGACGTAGAGCGAGTAGCTGTTCAGCCAGTTGATCGACGGGAAGTGGCGGCGCGAGGCGAGCGAGGCGTCCAGGGCCCAGAAGACCCGCGTCACGCGCAGCGTGTTCTGGCTCACCGGCTCGGAGAAGTCGCCGCCCGGCGGGGAGACCGCCCCGACGACGGTCACGGACCCTGGCCGACCCTCGGGTGAGAGCGTGACGACGCGCCCGGCGCGCTCGTAGAACTCGGCGATCCGGCGTCCGAGGTACGCCGGGTATCCCTCCTCGCCGGGCATCTCCTCGAGTCGTCCGGAGATCTCGCGCATCGCCTCGGCCCACCGGCTCGTCGAGTCGGCCATGAGGGCGACGTCGTAGCCCATGTCCCGGTAGTACTCGGCGATGGTGATGCCCGTGTAGACGCTCGCCTCCCGGGCGGCGACGGGCATGTTGGAGGTGTTGGCGATGAGGATCGTCCGCTCCATCAGCGGCCGGCCCGACTTCGGGTCCTGGAGGTTCGGGAAGGTGGCGAGCACCTCCGTCATCTCGTTGCCCCGCTCCCCGCAACCGACGTAGACCACGATGTCGGAGTCGGCCCACTTCGCGAGCTGCTGCTGCGTCACGGTGTTGTGGAGCAGCAGCGCACCATGGCCACCGACGAAGTTGGCGCCGAAGTCGGGGAGCGAGACGTCGTAGACATCGTATGGTCCTTCGCGCTCCTGGACCACGTCGAGGATCTCGTCGCAGTAGAGCGTGTCCAGTAGCCCCGCGAGGCGCGTGGCCACGGGCTCCGTTGCGTCCAGGTCAGCACCACCCGCCGGCGGGGCGTTGAGGAAGTTCTGGAAGGTGGCGGCTCCCATCCGCTCGCGGTTGCCGATGTAGTTGTGGATCTCGATACCCGATGCGGAAAGATCGCGGTACCGGAAATTGGAGCGGTAGATCCGCTCGAGGGTCTCCGGGGCAAGTGGTACGACATCGGTCGCGGTGTACGACGCGTGCTTCGAGGCGACATACTCGCGGATCCCGGCCACCTTCGGGGCATCGGATCCCATGGCCCGCTCGAGCCGCGTGAGGTTGGCGATTCCCCGGACGAAGACCCGGTAGTAGGGGGTCCCATCGACCCAGCGCTGGGCCATGGAAGAGACGATCCCGAACCGGGAGAGGGCGTACACGAGCTCGGTCTGAAGACGCGCGCTGGCCGTGCAGAACTCGATCTCGCCACCGGACAGGCCACCGTCCCCGAGGTAGTAGGCGCGCAGGAACGCACCCAACGACTCGTCGGAGGACCGGAGGACCGTGGCCGGCAACCGTTTCTCTTTCGAGCTCCGGCCCGTGCCGAGCGCGTCGAGCAGGCGGACCAGCGAGATGCTGTGGAGGAGCACGTTGGGCGTCTTGGTCGGCTGGCGCTCGACCCGTCCGTCGATGCCGAACAGCTCCTTGGCGAGTTGGCGGAATCGGCCGAGCAGCTCCTCCTCGGAATTCGTGTAGACGACCGTGCGGTCCCCTCGAACGTAGCCCTCGGCCACGAAATGACCGAGGAATTCGGCGAGTTCGGGGGACATCCGGGTGGGGACCTTCAGGAGGTTCCCGCGACGACGGAGCTTGGGCAACTCGATCCCGAGGACGGCGTTGCGGCCCGGCCCCGGCAGCTGGCGCACGGAAGCGACGTAGTCCCCCGGACGGAGGTCCTTCGCCATCGTCTCCCGAACTGCGCCGTCGGGGCCGATGATGAACAGGCGGTGGACGGGCGTCAGTCGAACGTGCCGTCCCGTCCGAGTTCGGACCCGGATCAACGAGTCGCTCTTGCCCTTGTAGAACGTCCGGCTCTCGCTGGGGACGAGCCGGTCCCCGACCAGCGACAGGAGCCGGATCGGTTCTCGGAGGTGGTACCATTCATCGGATCCGTCGTCGGTCCGTTCCCCATGCTGCTGCGCCCACCGGTAGAGTTCCTCCATGGGGAGGATTCGGCCCCCGGAAAGGAGGACCGGCGTGTCGCCGGCGACGCATTTCCCCGACCCGAAAGGTCCGGGGATACAAGCAGCTCCGCCCTTGGCGACCGGGAAGAACGTGTCGATGACGCGCTGGCCCGTGATGAGGGGAATCCCCGGGGCGAGCTTCTGCTTGACCGGCCGGGGGATCCGGACGACCCACTTCTGGACGAGCGTGACGGGCTGGCTGCCGGCCGAGGTCTTGATCGAGCCGATCGGTTCGCGGATATTGTACGACCCGCTCGACAGTTTCTCGAGCGTCCCGTTCACTCCGGGCGCGACCATGATTTTGTGGAGGATGAGCGGGGTCTCCTGGACGGTGCCGAGGATCGCGCCCGGGGAGACCACGCTCCCGACCTTCGCCGTCGCCGTGAACTCCCACTTCTTGGTCTCGTCGAGCGCCGCGGCGGAGAACCCGCGGGTGATGAAGTCCCCGAGGTTCTTCTTCAGGACGTCCAGCGGGCGCTGGACCCCGTCATAGATCGAGGTCAGGAGCCCGGGGCCCAGCTCCACCGACAGCGCTTGGCCCGTGTTCTCGACCGGATCGCCCGGCCGGACGCCGGTCGTGTCCTCGTAGACCTGGACGGTCGCCGAGTCCCCGACGAGCTTGATGATCTCCCCGACCAGGCCGAGCGTCCCGACGCGGACGACATCGAACATCTTCGCCCCGGTCAACCCTTCGGCGATGACAACGGGTCCAGAAACGCGGCCCACGACTCCCATCTTCTTCCTCCCGGATCAGGTTGGAACGGCCAGCGAGACCCCGAGGACCCGCTTCGCGAGCGTGCCGATGCTCTCGACCTCGTACTCCCCGCTCGGGGTGGGAACGAAGACGACGAGCGGCTTCAGCGACGAGTCGGCGAAGGCCCGCTGGTTCTCCGAGAGCTTGGGACGGATCGATTGGCTCGCGATGACGAGGGAGTAACGCCCGCTCGCCACCACCCGCTGGTACTCCGCGGCCGCGGTGTCGGGGGTGACCTCGACGACCTCCTTGAGCCCGATCAATCGGAAGCCGATCGCGAGCTCGCGCTCGCCGAGGACGACGGTCTGACCGGCGTCAGGAACGAACTCCGGCACGGCGCCCCCGGCGGGGTCTCGACGTATTTAAGGCCTGCCCCGACCGGCGGGATCGGTGGCGATTCACGACAAGAAACGACGGAAAATTCGGCCTAAGCGGCCTCGGTCCGGGCGCGGGGGTCCCCGCCGATCGCCGCTACTTGTAGGTCGAGGTGTGGACGTGGCCCTCGTCGTCGGTGATCGTGATGCACTCGCCCTCGCACTCGAAGAGGCACGCCTCGCAGACGATGCACTCCGGTCCATTGACCGCGAGCGAGCGCTCGGTGCGGAACTGGAACTTGGCGGCCACGCCCGGGTCATCGACGACGCCCGGAAACTGGTCGCGCGGCTTGAGCTCGAAGACGTTGACCGGGCAGACGTCACGGCAGTGAGCGCACCCCGTGCACTTTTCCAGCGCGATATCGACCTGGACCATCTCCAGCCTCGAGGGTTTTTCCACAGGTCCATTGTATATAGGGTTTCGCCCGGAGGGCCGTCGACGCGCGTTCTCCTCGAGGATTCGGGCGTTTCACCGGCTCTGCGTTGCGGCCTTGTAGCGCCCGGTGGGTGACCTCGGAGGCGATGGGCGAGGTCGTCCTCGGGACCAGCGGGTGGGACTACCCGGAGTGGGTCGGGCGGGTCTATCCGCGTCACGGTCCGCTCGATCGCCTGAAGTTCTACACGGAGCTGTTCCCGATCGTCGAGGTCAACACCACCTTCTACCGGCTCCCGCCGGTCGGCGTCGTGGCTTCGTGGGCGCGTCGCACGCCGCGACGCTTCCGGTTCTCCGCGAAGTTCCCCCAGACGATCACCCACGAACGTCGTCTCGTCGGGGCGGCCGAGGAGCTTCACCGGTTCCTCGAGGTGATCCAGCCGCTCCGCGACGCGGGCAAGTTCGCCGCTGCCTTGCTCCAGCTCCCCCCATCGCTCGCGTTCGACCCTCGGATGGTCCGGGCGTTCTACGAGATCCTGCCGCGGGACCTTCCGGTGGCGGTCGAGTTCCGCGAGTCCAGCTGGAGGTCGCCGGAATCGTTCGCCCTCCTGAGGGAGTTCGGACTCGCCTACGTGGTGGTCGACGAACCGTTCCTCCCGATCGAGCTCGAGGTCACCGCCCCGTTCTGCTACGTGCGATGGCACGGCCGCGGCGAACCGCTCTGGTACGACTACACCTACTCGGCGGAGGAGATCGCCGAGTGGGTCCCGAAGGTCCGATCGCTGCAGGAACGGGTCGGGACCGTCTACGGCTTCTTCAACAACCACTTCCGCGGCGACGCCGCGGTCAACGCCCAGAGCCTGACGGAGCTACTGGGACTTCCACCGCCCCCGTGGAGCTCTCGGCTGGACCGGTAAGGGTGGGGAGCGGCGTGCCGTACTGCAACAGGAGCGTCTTGCACTCCCGGCATCGGAAGCCGGCGATGTAGACCATCCCGAAGCCGCTCGTCGCGGCGAGCTCCTCGCCACCGAAGCCGAGGCGGGTCCGCTCGAGGTACCATTTCGATCCGGCGACGAGTCCCTCGGAGCCGAGGAATCCGGGCGACATCGGTTTCGAACAGTTCGGACAATTGGGCACGGCGCGACCCTCGGGCATGGTTCAAGGTCCTCCACGTTGGATAAAGATTCCGGACGCCGTCGGCGCGTGGGCCGCGCTGGGAACGGCGGTCAGCTCGTCGTGGCGGTCCCTCGGGTCCGCGCCGGGTCTTGGGGGGGAACGGATCATCGCGCCGCCGTACGCTGGAAGATCGTCGGGACGCCGGTCCCGTTGAGGAGTTCGAGCTCGCCACCACACGCGGGACAGAACCGGGCCTGCGGATCCGAGGAGGTGTGCCCACAGGAGCGGCAGAATCTCGACGGCCCGGCCCCGGACCCCCCGGACCCCGGCGGGGGGTCGTCCGGTTCGACCAGCCAGAACGGGCTCAGCCCGATCGGGATCGTTTCTCCCCCGTAGTCGAGGAGATCCTGCATGACCTGGAACTGACGAAACTGCAGCGGGACGATGATCGCGAGACAGACCGCCGCCCCCAACAGCGAGAGTCCGAGGTTACCGGAGGCGAGGTAGAACGTGCCGAGCAGGAGGACCGCGAGCACCACCATGCCCGCGTAGTTCAGCTGCTTGTACAGTCGAAGGTCCATGGGCGCCGATCCCGATCTAAGAGGAGCGAACGGAACGCGGTCCTATGAACCCCCCGTAACGCCCGGGACCGCCGCCCGGCCGGCCTCCCCTTAGGGAGGCACGCGGTGGGGAGTTCGGGTGACGCACAACGGATATCCCCTCCTCCGCGGTAGGGGACTCACCACCCTCAGGGTGGAGGTAGAGAACATGGGCTGCGGAGCGATGAAGGTCGCCTGTGAGGACGGCTTCGAAGTGGTGACGAAAGACCAGAAGGAACTTGTGGCGTTGACCCAGTGGCACGTGCAGCACGCCCACCACAAGGCCGTGACCGAGCACGAGGTCATGGCGATGTCGAAGCACCCCTGAGACCCCGGGCCGTCGAACCCTTTCCGGCGACCGCCGCATCGAGCCGTGGCCCCGGCTCGGGGGGAACCGCTCTGTCGCCCGCGATCGAAGCGGGCGCCCCGTCCCGGAGCGCGCTCGCAGGGTAGTTCGACCGCCGACGACTAGTTGAAAGCTCCACGAGCCTCTCGATGCCCCGATGCCGGCCCAACCCCTGGCGTCCGCGGGCTCTGCGGCCCCAGCGATCCCGCCCTCCGATCCGGTGGCGCAACGGAAGACCAATCAGTGGACCGACCCGACCGTGGCCCGCAAGCCGCTCCCGTACCGGTCGGAGCGGCAGGTCGGTCCCCTTCCGACCCAGCGGATGCAGCAGATCTCGAGCCAGCTGTGCGTCGAGCTCGGCTTCCCGGTGGTCATGGATTCTCCGCCGATCTTCCCCAAGAAGCCGAAGCCGGGCGCTCCGACCCCCTGGTTCGAGGGAGTGACCGTCGGGGAGCGGTCCTTGAACATGGACCTCGCCCGGCGTCGGACCGCGTTCCGCTGGTTCGGTGCGCTGCTGGCGATCTCGATGGGCCTCCTGGTGGGCGGATTGCTCGTGACCACGTACGATCCCACCTCCCCGGCCGTCCTGGCGCTGCTCCTCCCGGCCGGAATGCTGCTCGCCGGGTCGATCATCGCCCTCAACGGGATCGGATCGTTCGACAGCGACATCCTATGCGTCCGCTACCTCGGTAGCGCCGCCGACCCCACGGCCCCGCCACTCTCCCCCGACGCCCCGGCGGTGTTCGCGGTCACGATCCAATCCGGCCGGGTCGCCTCGGCGAACTGGTCGTCGAAGACCGGCAGCGGCCGTGATTTCAAGGCCGTCCTGCCCGGTCATGAGGAGCTCACCACGTTTCCGGACGCCGCGACCCGGCGCCTGGGTAGCCTCACCTCGTGAGCCGGGCCGTCCCGTTCGACGTAACGGGGTGCGTCAGGCCCGGCGTCCCCGGACGGAAACGCCGTCCTTCCGCCCCGTTTCCGTCCCTCCCGCCGGGTCCTTAACGGTCGGAATCCGCGTCCACCGACCGAGGTGATCTCGCGTGCTCGACCCGCTCGATGCGCTGGCCATCGACCCGGTCGATCTCTCCGACCTCACGGAGGAGACGCCGTTCGTCGGGCCGGAACTGCCGCCGACGCGACCGGAGCGGGTCGAGCCGATCCCCTCGTCGGTGCGGATCCCGCGGGGCCGTCCGCTCCGCCACCGCTCGACGTTCCCGAACTCCCCGCCGCTCGTGCACTGGCTCGGCCGGCACCTGACGCCGGGCGAGGCGACCGTATGGGTCGGCTCGCCCGCGACGCTCGACCCGCTGCTGGAGCTGTTCTACGCCGGCGTCGCGCGCGCCGGGGGGCGCCTCTCGCTCATCGAGGGCGCCAACCGGTTCCAGCCGTACCGGATCGGCGAGACGGGCCGCTCGCTCGGGATCGATCCGGGCCGGCTGCTCGACCGCATCCGGCTCGCCCGGGCGTTCACGGCCTACCAGCTCGTCGCGCTGGTCGACGGATGGGCGTCGGAGGCCCGCCGGCGCCGCCCGACGGTCCTCGTCGGCCACGATCTCCCGGCGCTGTTCGAGACCGCCGAGGTCCCGGAGGACGAGCGCGCCCCGCTCCTCACCCACGTCGCCGAGACGCTCCGCGCGACGCTGCGCGCGGTGCCGGTGCCGCTCGTCCTGACGCTCACCCGGGGGTTCTCCGAGTTCCCGGGGCTCACCGACCGCGGTCCGCGCCTGTTCGACCTGATCCGCGTCGGCGCCCGTCGCGACGACTGGAAGCTGGAGGCGCTCCGCGACGGCTCGCGCCTGACCGTCGTCCCCCGGCCGGCCGGCCAGTGGGGGCTCGAGGAGTTCGGGTCGACCGGCCCGGAGGAGGTGACCGCGTGGGCCGCACAGTTCCAACGTACCGCCAGGCGCTTGAGGAGCGGATGAAACGCTGGGAGGCGTTCGGGCGCCTCCTCACGAGCCCCGAGGAGCGGGCGGCGTTCGAGCAGCTCGTCACCGGGGCCCGGCGCTACGCGGCGCAGGCGACGTACGTCGGGAGCCCCGACCTCCTCGAATCGATCCTCCTCTCCGTCCTCCTGGACCTCTCCCGCCGGATGGCGCCGGTCCCGGATCCGGACGGGTCCCCGGTCGCGCCGTTGCGGGAGTGACCGCCCTCCCGCGCCGGAGGGACGGTTGAGCGACGCCTGGCTGCTCGACATCACCGAGGACCGGCGGGGCCACGACGTCGTCCTCTGGCTGAAGGACGACGGCCCGGACGGCCGCGTGCGCCCGGTGCGGCGCCCGTTCCGGCCGCCGTTCCTCGTCGACGGACCGCGCGAGCACCTGAAGGCCATCGCGAAGCGGTTCACCGGCGCCCCGGACGTGGCGACGATCGAGTGGCGGACCGAGCGCCCGTCGATCTTCGATCGGCGGCCGCGGCGCCTGCTCTCGATCACCCCGGAGCGGAACGACCGGCGCCGCCGCGTGGCGACGGCCGTCGACGCGTTCGGCGGGTACCACCGGGGGACGCTCTACGACGTCGACCTCGCGCCGCCCCAGCTCTACCACCTGGCGTTCGGCCTCTACCCGTTCGCCCCGGTGCGGGAAGAGGGGGAGCGGTACGTCGCGACCCTCCCGGCCGAGGCGATCGACTACCCGTTGCCCCCACTGCGCGTCGCGCGGCTCGCCGCCGAGCTCGCCGGGGTGCGGCGCGGCGGGATTGTCCGCGGCGATCCCCCGCTCGCGGCGGTCGTCGTCGGCGACGCCCGCATCGAGGGAGCGGAGCCGGAACTGTTCGATGAAGTGATGGCCGAGCTCGCCCGCCAGGACCCCGACATCCTCCTCACCGACGACGGCGACGGGTTCGATCTCCCGTGCCTGTACCGCCGTGCGGCGGCGCTGGGTCGATCGGAGGAGGAGTTCTTCCTCGGACGCGAACCCGTGTCGTTCCGGCCGGCGCGGCCGGCCCGGTCGTTCGCCACCTACGGCCAGGTCCTGCACCGCGAGGCGTCGTTCCCGCTCCCGGGGCGGTTCCACCTCGACCGGGAGAACTCGTTCCTGTACGGCGACGCGGCGATCGACGGGCTCATCGACGCGGCGAGGCTCTCGCGCCTCTCGCTGCAGACGGTCGTGCGCCAGTCGCCGGGGACGTGCTTCACCGCCATGGAGATGGCCCACGCCCTCGAGGGAGGCGCCCACGTCCCGTTCCGCAAGAACCGGCCGGAGGAGTTCAAGTCGGCCCACCGGCTCGTCGAGGCCGACCGCGGTGGCGTGATCTTCCTCCCGCCGGTCGGGGTCCACGACCGGATCGACGAGTTCGATTTCGCGAGCCTGTACCCGCACATCATGGTGCGGCACAACCTGTCGACGGAGACGCTCAACTGCCGGTGCTGCCCGAAGAGCCCCGAGGTCGTCCCCGGCCTGGGCTACCGCTCCTGCGTCCGCCGGACGGGGCTCATCCCGACCACGTTGGAACCGCTCCTCGCCCGGCGGCTCGCCTACAAGGCGGCGATCAAGCGGCCCGGGACGCCCCCCGCCGAGGTCGAGCGGCTCAAACGCCGCGTGAAGATGCTCAAGTGGATCCTCGTCACCGCCTTCGGCTACCAGGGCTACCGCAACGCCCGGTTCGGCCGCATCGAGTGCCACGAGGCGATCAACGCCTACGCCCGGGAGCTGATCGTCCGCCTCGTCCGCCACGCCGAGGAGCGGGGCTACCGGGTCGTCCACGGGATCGTCGACTCGCTCTGGCTCGCGCCCCGGGACCCGGCGAAGTGGCCGGACGCCGAGGCGTTCGCGCGGTCGGCGAGCGAGGAGTTCGACCTGCCGCTCGGCTACGAGGGCCGCTACCGCTGGATCGTCTTCCTGCCGTCGGTGACCGGGATCGGCGTGCCGAACCGGTACTACGGCCTCTACGAGAGCGGGGCGTTCAAGCTTCGGGGCGTCGGGTCGCGCCGGCACGACACGCCGCTCCTCCTGCGCCGGTTCGAGGGGGAGATCCTCGATATGATGAAGCGGGCGCCGGACGCGCCGGCGGTGCTCCGCCTCCTCCCGCGGCTCCTGGCGCGCACCGACCGGTTCGCCGAGCAGCTGAAAGAGCGGCGCTGGCCGGTCGAGGAGCTGCTCATCACCCACCGGCTGAGCCAGGAGGTGTCGGCGTACGTCACGTTCACCGACAGCGTCGCCGCGATGCGCCAGTTGGCCGACGCCGGCGTGACCCGGATGCCGGGCGAGTCGGTGCGGTTCGTCGTGCGCGACCGCCGATCGCGCTCGTGGCGCGACCGGGTCCGCGTCGCGGAACTGCTCGAACCGGACGACGACTACGACGTCGGGGCGTACCTGGAGCTGATGGCCCGCAGCGCCGAGACGCTCCTCGCGCCGCTCGGGGTGAAGCGCGCGGCGCTCCTCGAGCGGTGGGGGGTGGCGCCGGCACCGGAGCGCGACCGGTACCGCTCGGTCGAGGGCCGGGCGCAGCGGGCGCTCCCCGTCGCGTAGGCCGGGCGTCGGGCCCGACCGGCCGGACGGAGGGGCGGGGGCGGGGATCGCACGACGAAGAAACGGTCGAACGCCGAAGGCGGGCGCGAAATGGAGCGCGACCTTATGCGGGGAAAGCGTCTCGGCCGGGTGTGACCGGACGTTCGCGCCGGCCCAGCGTCCGGGACCGCGGCCGGGACCGGGAGCCGGCGACCCCCGCCGCCCGCCTCGCCGAGATCAAGGCGATGTCGGAGGAGGGGGGAACGGTCGACGTCGACCGCCTGGTCCGGTGGCTCTCCGACCCCGATCCGCTCGTCCGGCAGGGATCGGCGTGGGTCTTGGGAGCGAAGGTGGAGCGTCGCGGACGCGCGGCGCTGGAGGCCGCGCTCAACGACCCGTCGAACCGGGTCCGCGCGACGGCCGTCGAATCGCTGGGCGCGCTACGGGCCCCGGAGAGCCGCATCGCGCTCGAGCTCTCGCTCCGCGACCCGGACGCCCGGGTCCGATCCCAGGCGGCGTGGGCGGTCTGGGCGCTCGACGACAGTCGTTCCGGGGCCGCGATGCTGCCGCTTGCCGTCGACCCCGACCCGGCGGTCCGCCAGGGGGCCGCGGCGGCGCTCGGGCGACTGCAGCCGAAGGGCGCGTACGAGCGGCTCACGATCCTATTGAGCGACGTCAACGACCGCGTCCGACGCCAGGCGGTCTACGCGCTGGGCGGGTTCCGAAGCCCGCGGACCGCGTCGCTCGTTCGACCGATGCTCGCCGACCCCGCGCTGCGCGTCCGCATCGCGGCCGCCGGGATCCTCGGCCGGTGCCGCGACGTCGAGTCGGTGGGGCCGCTCCTCGACCGATTGCGCCACGACGACGCGTGGATGAAACCGGCGATCCTGGTCGCCCTCGGGCAGATCGGCGACCGCACGGCGCTCCCGGAGATCACCGCCGCGGTCGACGACCCGGCGGGATGGTCCCGGGTCTGCGCGCTGCACGCGCTTCGGGCGATGAAGGACCCGACCTCCCGAAACGCGGTCCGCCCGAAACTGCACGATCCCCTATGGTCGGTGCGCGGGGCCGCGGCCGAATGCCTCGGAGCCGTCGGCGGCCCGGACGACCTCGCGCTCCTCCTCGAGACCCTCGAGGACCTCCACCCGTGGCCCCGACGCGGGGCGATCTACGCGCTCGGGGCCCTCGGACTCACCGAGGCCGCGCCGAGGATCCGCGAGGAGCTGCGCCACACCGACGCCGAGATCCGTCTCGCGGCGGTCTGGGCGTTGGGCCGGCTCCGCGACGACGGGGCCCGCGAGGCGATCGCCGCGCTGCTCCGCCAATCGCACCCGGCCCGGGGCGAGCGCCCGACGCTCGCCGAGGGGGAGGGGGCGGTGCGGCTGCTCAGCGACGCCGAGGACCGTCTGTTCGATTCCGCCGTCCAGGCGCTCGGGCGGTTGAGCCAGGGCGAGTTCGATCCCGTCGTCGCCCGCGCCCTGCTCGAAGCCCGATCGCGCGTGCCGGACGACGAGCTCGAGCGGCTCGCCCGGCTCCCGACCCCCGAGCAATCCGTGAGCGGCACTCCTCCCACGCTCCGACTGGTCTTCGAGACGGCCCTGCCGGCGGCGGTCGATGAGGACGAGCTGGGATGCTGAGGGACCTTCGGAAGGCCGAGGTCGGGCAGTTCAACACGCTCATCACCCGCGAGTTCCCGCAGGAGGGAGCGCTGCTGGGGATCGATGTCGACGCCCAGCGTCGGATCCTGGCACGCGCGTTCCAGCCCCTGTTCCGATTCCTCCTGGGTTTCGCCCGTCTCGTTCGCCACCCGATCGTCCGGTTCTTCGTCGTGGAATCGGAGGGCCGGGTCGCCGCGACGGCCGTCCTGTCGTACGGCCGGCGGGCCGGCTACATCGGGGCGGTCAGCGTCGACCCGGCGTTCCGACGGCGGGGACTCGGGCGCCAGGTGATCGGGGGGTGCGCGGCGGACGCGAAGGCGACGGGCCGCGAGTTCGTCGTCCTCGACGTCATCCACGACAACGCCCCGGCGCAGGCGCTGTACCGATCGGTCGGCTACCGACCGCTGCGGACCGGGGCGTTCCTCCGCAAGGATCTCGCGGCGCGACCGGCCCCGCTCCCCCGACCGCCGGGGGTCCGGCCCCTCCGCCGTAGCGACCGCAAACCGTTGGCCGCGATCGCGGCCGCCGCCCTGCCCCCCGAGGTCGCGAGGATCCTGCCGGTCGAGCCGGGGTCGTTCACCCTGGCGCCGGTGATCGTCCGGTTCCTCGAGTCGGAGACGGAGGCGTGGGTGATAGATGACGGCCGCGGACCCGTGGCGTTCCTGCGGGGCACGGTCGGCCGGGCGATGCAATCCGGCAACCTGACCTCCCCCATCCTCGCCCCGGACCTGTCGACGGAGCGGTCGCTCGAGTTCCTCCGGTACGCCGAATCGTGGCTCGCCTCGAAAGGGGTCCCGAGGGCGGTCGTCGAGCAGTGGAGCGACCCTCCGAGGGTCATCGACCTGCTCCGGTCGGGAGGGTGGGTCGAGGCGATCCCGATCGACACCCTCTACCTGCCGCTCCATGCGTGACCCGGCCGGTACTACTCACATCGACGTCTACCTTTTTCCGGCGGCGATCGGAGGCGGCCGGGGCGACATCGACGAGGTGCTCGTCGCCGGTCGGGTCCTCGAGGGGGCGGGGGCGCGGGTGCGGATCCTCCGCCTCGGAGGGCGGTCGCTCCCCGGAGCGGCGGCCGATCTCGGGAGCTGGCCGCGGTTCTCCCGGGTCGGCCGGATCCGATCTTCCCGAGGCTGGGCGATCACCGTGAGCCCGTCGTGGGGGGTGACCGCGGCCCCGCGCCGTCCCGGCCGGCTCGGCGGGGCCGGTCCGTGGGCCCCCGAATCCGCGGAAGTGGAGCGGTGCTATGGGCCCGAGCGCACCGTTCATGTGAGCTTCGAGGAGTTCGCCCGAACCCTGTCGAGCCGGGCGCAGACGATCGAGCGCTACCGGGAGGGGGGCTGGACGCGCCCGCAGATCCGGCGGCTCACCCGGACCCGCCGGTTCCGGCGGGAGGTCGCCGAGTTCCGCGTCGCGTACCGGCGGTTTCGGGCGTTCGAGGTCCCGAACGTCCTGTCCGTGTTTCCCGGCTTCGTTCGGTCCGAAGTGTTCGGGCGCGAATTCCCCCGAGCCATCCAGACCGGCCCGCTCTGGCCGGGCCGATTCCCCCGGAGGATCGGTCGGATCCCCTCGAGGTGGCTCTGGTACGTCAATTCGCCTTCTGCCACCCGCCTCGTGCCGGGCCTCCGTACCGGACTCTCCGGGCCGGGTCCACCCGTCCGGGTCGGGATCCGGGGTCGTCTGGCGCCCCATCCCGGGATCTCGACCGAAGGTCCGTGGCGGATCCTTCCGGCGATGAGCCCCCAACGCTGGGAGCGTCGGTTCGCCACAGCGGGGGTGCGGATCGTCACTGGGAGCCGCAGCCTCCTGGACGCACTCGAGGCTGGCGGCCCGTTCCTCTACTTCAACGGAGTGACGGGCGACGGCCGGAGGACGCGCCGGCACCGGCCGGAGAAGCTCCAGCAGCTGTTGCGCGTCTTCGCGGCGGCTGGCGGGCCGCCGGCGAGGGTGAGGGACCTCAGGTCGTTCGCCCTGGCTCGGCGGGTTCCCCAGATCGTCGGGGCGGCTCGCACCCCGGAGTGGCAGCTCGGGTTCCCTCGAACGGTCCGGGTCCAGGGGTACCTTCCGCCGTTCGACTCGGCCAACTCGTGGCTCGTCGATCTCCTCCGGCACGTCCGGAGGGCGGCGGCCGAGGGCGGTAGCGCCTCGAGTTTGGTAGCCGAGCTCCGGCGGGGTTCGCATGGCCGGCGCCCGTCCGGCTCCTCCGGGAAGGTCTAAACCCCGGCTCCCCCTTCCCGAGGCATGGCCCCCGAGGAGGCGGCCCCTTCTGCGGTCGCCGAAGTCCTCCTCGGCCCGGCGCTCCGCCTACGTCGCGGGGAGAACGTCATCATCGAGAGCTGGAGCCACACGCTTCCCTACGCCTCCGCCTGCGTCGTCGAGGCGCGGCGTATCGGCGCCCACCCGATGCTCCTGCTCGAGGAAGAGGCGGCGTTCTGGGAGAGCCTCGACCGCGTTCCCTCGACGTCGTGGGTGAGCGGCGTCGGAGCGCACGAGTGGGCGGCGCTCGGAAAGACCCACGCCTACGTCTTCTTCCCTGGCCCCTCGGACCGGCCCCGGCTCCGGGCGCTGCCCAAATCGAGGAGCCGGGACGTCGTGACATCGAACGACGAGTGGTTCCGCCGCGCCCGCTCCGCGAAGCTGCGGGCGGTGCGGAGCGTGCTCGGGTACGCCTCGGACCCGCAGGCGGCCCACTGGGGGGTCTCCGGGGCGGCGTGGCGGAGCGCCCTCGCGCAGGCCACCGTCGGCGTCGACTACCGGGTGCTGCAGCAGGAGGCGCAGCGCGCCGCGGCGAAGATCCAATCGGGGTCGACGTTGCGGATCACCGCGTCGAACGGCACGGACGTGAGCGTGAAGCTCCGGCACCGTCGTCCCTCGGTCGACGACGGGGTCGTCTCCCCGCAGGACGTGCGCGACGGCGAGGTCATGACCGTCTCGCCTCCCGGGACCGTCGTCGTCGCCATCGACGAGAAGTCCGCGGATGGGGTGGCGATCGCCAACCGGCCGAGCTTCCTGAGGTCGGGAAGGGTCGAGGGCGGCCAGTGGGAGATGAAGGCGGGCCGGCTGACGAACTTCTGGTACACGGATGGACAGGGGGCGTTCGAGGAGTCGTACCGGGTCGCCGGGAAGGGCCGCGACGTCGTCGGGATGTTCTCCCTCGGCCTCAACCCCGCGCTCACCCCGGGGGTCCCCCAGGTCGAGGATCAGGAGGCGGGCGCCGTGACCCTGGCGATCGGCGGCAACCAGGCTCAGGGAGGCACGAACCGATCGCCGTTCATCTCGTGGATCGTCCTGGGCGAGGCGACCGTCGCCGTCGACGGCAAGCCGCTGTGCGACCGCGGAAAGCTCCTGTAGTCGCGCTCCCCCCGTGAACGTGGACGAGACGACCGCGTCGGTCGAGCGGGCGTTCGCGAAGCCGCTCCCTCGCCGGTTCTTCGACCGGCCGACCCGTCGGGTGGCGCGCGAGCTTCTCGGGAAAACGATCGTTCGGCGATCGGGAGCGCGATGGCGGGCGGCGCGGCTGGTCGAGGTCGAAGCCTACCTGGCAGGGGACCCGGCCAGTCACGCGTTCCGAGGTCCGACCCCGCGCAACGCGTCGATGTTCGGGGCGCCCGGCACGCTCTACGTCTTCCGGATCCACCAGGTCGTCTGCGCGAACGTGGTGACGCAACGGGGGGAGGCGGTCCTCCTTCGGGCGGGCTCGCTGCCGGAGGGGAGTTCAGGAAACCCTTCGGGCCCGGGGCGCCTGTGTCGGTATCTCGGGATCACCCGGTCGGACGACGGAATCGACCTCGTCCGGTCTCAGACGAGGCTATTGGACGGTCCACCGCCGACCGAACCCGTCCGGACCGCGCCCCGGGTCGGGATCTCCCGCGCGAAGGAGCGGCGCCTCCGATACCTGCTATGGGGGAATCCGTGGGTCTCTCGTCCCCGGCCCTGGGGTCGCCGCCCGCCGGCTCAGCGGAGCTTGGCCCAGGCGTAACGCCGCAGGTGGGCGGTGTCGCCGAACCCGCAGGAAGCGCACACGCGCTTCTGGCGGTGGTACGAGTGCTTCCCGCAGCGCCGGCAGCGGAAGTGGACGATCTTCCCGCCACGCATCGACGGGGTTCCTTTGGTCATAGGTGTCCTCCGACCCGATTACGGCGAGATATAAACGATGGAGTCGCCGCGGAGCAGGGTGAGGCCCTGGCGGGGCGTGACGACCTCCTGGACGACCTCTTCGGCAGAAGAGAGGACCAGGTTGAGGTGCTGGTCGTAGGCGTCGAGCACCCCGCGGAACGAACGGCCGCCCTTCATCTCCACGAGGACCCGCTTGTGCAGGCTCTGCTGGAGGAGGTCGAGAGGCTTCATCGGCGGAGAGGTCGGGGAGAAAAGCTGGTCTTCTTAACGGTTGCCGAGGCGGGCCGGTCGGGACCCCGTCCGAACGGCGGCGAGGGCGCGCACGACCTCCGACGCCTCGCGGCGACGAGCGTTCCCGGTCGCCGGAGATCTCCGAACCGTTTCGAGGATCCGGCGGACGACGGCGGGGATCGACCCATCGGCGGGGACGACGGCCACCCGATCCGGAGCGGCCGCCGATATCGTCTCCTTCCAACATCGCCGCTCCCAGGCCCCGACGACCGCGTGACGGGCGGCGAGCCTCGGCGGGTGGGTCTCGGGGCTCCCCGACGCCCGGGACGCGACGACGACCGGGTCGGCGTCGAGGTAGAGCGTCAGGTCCGGGATTCCCCAGGCACCACGAGAGAGCCGCTCCGATACGATTCCGATCACGTCAGAGCTCACGTCCCACCGGATCCCCATGGTCTTGGCGATCCCGAGGCTATAGGTCAACGGCCCGAGGAAGCCGGTGTCGAGGTAGAGGAGCTCGCCGGATCTCCGGAGTCGGGTCGCCTCGGCGAACCGGGCGAGATCCAGCCGGACCAGCTCGAGCTCGATTCCCCGAAGCTCCTCCGGGCTGCGGTACTCCAGCGACGGCGGGTGCCCGACGGAGTCGTACGCCTCGGCGAGACCGCCGCGGCCCGATTCCCGGACCAGCCCCCGGAGGAGGGTGGTCTTCCCCACCCCGCTCGGGCCCTCGAGGGCGATCCAAGGGAGGTCGTCCCGGCGCGACTCCGCCACGGCCGCCCACCGCCCGAGGGGCCGATAACCATCCCCGGGCCCCTCCCCGGATTCGCTTTAAGCCGCCCCGAGGGTCGCCGGCACGTGCCGGCCCCCGAACCGCCCCTACGTCGACCGACCGGTCCCCCGGGGTTCTATGCCAGGACGCTGGATCCGCTCCCGGCGTGGGCCGGTGAGGCCGAGAGCGCCCGAGGAGCCCCCCCACGGGCCTTAGGTCCCGGCGGCGGCATCCCCGGCTCCGGGTTCCGGGTCCGCCTTCGAGGGCTTTCTCCGGAGGAGCAACGCGCCTGGACCGGTTCCGTGGCGACACCCTCGCCAGCCCGTCTCCCGCCGTCGGGCGAGGCGACGGACGAACCCCCCTGGTCCGAGGTTGTGGTCGAACTTCCTCTCCCGCCCCCGGCGCTCGGGGCAGGAGCCGGGTCCAGCCTGGAGCCTGGGGACGGGCTTGTCGCCGAGGCGATCCAGGCCGCGGTGCGGAACTACGTCCACGACCCCCCGCGAGTGGTCGCCGGGCTGCACCGCCCCTTTGTGGTCGGCGCCAAGACCCTCGTCATGGGGGTCGTCAACGTGACCCCGGACTCGTTCTCCGATGGAGGGGAGTTCCTCGAGGCGGAGGCGGCGTTCTCCCACGGGCTTCGCCTGGTGGACGAAGGGGCCGATCTCCTCGATATCGGCGGCGAGTCGACCCGTCCGGGGGCTTCCGACGTGAGCCCCGAGGCGGAGTGGGCTCGCGTCGGTCCGGTCATCGCCCGGCTCCACGGGACGGTCTCGGTGCCGATATCGGTCGACACGCGGCACGCCGAGGTCGCGGCCCGCGCTCTCGACGCCGGGGCGGACCTGGTCAACGACGTGAGCGGACTAAGGGACGCCGAGATGCGGAGGGTGGTCGCCCGTTCGGGAGCCCCGGCGATCGCGATGCACATGCGGGGGACGCCGGCGACGATGCAGGCGAACCTCGCGTACCGGGACGTCGTCGGGGAGGTCTACGATTCCCTCGTCGACGCGGCCCGATCCGCCGTCTCGGACGGCATCGCGGCCGAACAGCTGCTCATCGACCCCGGCCTCGGTTTCGGGAAGAGCGCGGGGCAGAATCTCGAGCTGCTGGGCCGACTGGCGGAGTTCCGGTCGATGGGGTTCCCCGTCGTGGTGGGCGCGTCCCGCAAGTCGTTCTTGGGCTGGGTCGTCGGGAAGGCGCCCTTGGGCGACCGGCTCGAGGCCGGCCTCGCCGCCGCGGTGCTGGCCGCGCGCGCCCGGGCGCACGTGGTGCGGACGCACGACGTGGCCCCGACGGTCCGGGTGCTGGCCCTCGCCGATGCCGTGGTGGGCCGGACCCGGCCGGCCCCGCCGCGGTGAGCTACTTCCACTCCTTCTCGGGAGGGATCTGGGTCGGGTCGTCGAACTCGAGGACGAGCGAGCCGACGTAGTCGCATCGCAGGCAGTGGTAGCGCTGGCCCGTGATGAGCCCCGCGTCGTAGATGAGACGCATCGAGTAGCACTGCGGGCAGACGAGGATCGGTTTACCCCGGGGTTTCCGGTGACGCATCGCCGTCCCCCTCCTCGTCGTCGTCCTCGCCGGGTTCCGCGCTCGGGTCCTCCGACTCGTCGTCGACGGCGCCCGGGACCGGCCCCTCGCCGGCCGGAGGCGGGGGCGCCGGCGTCCCGGTCTCCGGACCGCCCGGCTCGGGACCGGGCAGGACGATGGCGTCGCGGACCGTGTCGCCCTCCTCGAGCCGGATGATCCGGACCCCCAGGGTGTTACGGCCCTGGGAGCGGACGCCGCCGACGGAGAGGCGGATCGTGATCCCCCCCTCCGTCGTCACGAGGATCTCGAGATCGTCGCGGACTGGGAGGACGGCGACGACGACGCCGTTGCGGCCCCCGGTGCGGATCGTCCGGACGCCCTTGGCGCCGCGCTTCGTCTCTCGGTAGTCGACGGTCGGGCTCCGCTTCCCGAACCCGGTGGAGGTGATCGTCAGCAGCGAGGGGTACTCCACGGTGACCGGCGCCATGGTGACGAGGCCGTCCCCCTTCTCCGCCGAGAGGCGCACGCCGATGACGCCGTACGTCGCCCGGCCCATCGGCCGGACCTCGGCGAGGGGGAAGCGGACCAGCTGGCCCATGCGCGTCGCGAGGACGATCTGGCTCGCCTCGTCGCGCAACAGGGCGACGTCGACGAGCTCGTCGCCCTCTTCGAGAAGGATCGCCTGGATCCCGCTCGTTCGGATGTTCTGGAACTGGTCGAGGCCGGTGCGCTTGACGATGCCGCGGCGAGTCGCGAAGAACAGCGAACCGTCGGTCTCCAGATCGCGGATGGCGAGCAGCGTCTGGACCTTCTCGTGGTCCTTGAGGCGCGGGAGGAGGTTGATCACCGCCTTCCCCTTCGAATGGCGGCTCCCCTCCGGCAGCTCGTAGGCCTTGAGTCGATAGACGCGGCCGAGCGTCGTGAAGAACAGGACGTTGTCGTGGGTGCGGGTGACGAAGGTGCGGATGACGTAGTCCTCCTCCTTCGTCTCCATCTGGACGAGGCCCTTGCCGCCCCGGCGCTGGCGGCGGTACTGGTCGAGCGGCAGGCGCTTGATGTAGCCGTCCCGGGTGACGAGGACGACGACATCGGTGTCCGGGATCAGGTCTTCGAGCGTGCGCTCGGTGAACGCCGGGACGATCCGCGTCCGCCGCGCGTCCCCGAAGCGCTTCTTCAGATCGGCGAGCTCGTGGGCGATGAGCTGGTCGAGCTCGTGCGGCGAGGCGAGGATCGCCTTCAGCGACGTGATCAGCGCCTCCTTCTCGGCGGCCTCCTTGAGCACCGCCTCGCGCTCGAGGGCGGTCAGGCGCGAGAGTCGCATGTCGAGGATCGCCTTCGCCTGCTCGGTGGAGAGCAGGAACCGACCCATGAGCGAGCTCTCGGCGGCCGGGACGTCCTTCGAGCGACGGATGATCTTGATGACCTCGTCGATATGGTCGATCGCCGTCAGGAACCCCTCGAGGATGTGCTTGCGCTCCTCCGCCTTCGTGAGGTCGAACTGGGTGCGGCGGGTGATCGTCGTGCGGCGGTGCTTGAGGTGGAGATCGAGCAGGTCGCGGAGCGGCAGGACCTTCGGTCGGCCGTCGACCAGGCACAGGTTGATGACGCCGAAGCTCGACTCGAGCGGCGTGTGCTCGTAGAGCCGGTTGAGGATGATCTCGGCGGGCACGTCGCGCTTGAGCTCGAGGACCACGCTCGTCCCGTCGCGGTCCGACTCGTCGCGGAGATCGGTGACCCCCTCGAGCCGCTTGGTCTTGACCAGGTCGGCGATGATCTGCAACAGGTT
>Ga0210384_10000512_pt1 | contig 59121 bp, 49 predicted proteins | sample IncBWH2MmetaG_FD_160574 | JGI IMG/M metagenome (GOLD analysis project Ga0210384, IMG submission 160574) | Forest soil microbial communities from Barre Woods Harvard Forest LTER site, Petersham, Massachusetts, United States - Inc-BW-H-2-M | ecosystem: Environmental > Terrestrial > Soil >...
ACGTGACCACCGTGGTTTCAGCAGCGATCCTGTTTATTTTCGGTACGGGGCCGGTGAAGGGTTTCGCCATCACGCTGGTTTTTGGTTTGCTGGCAAACTTGTTCACGGCAGTGTTTGTTTCGCGCGTGATTTTTGACTGGATTTTGACCAAGAAGACGCGCGGCGAGGCGTTGAGTATCTAGGTCGGTTGTCAGCGCTCAGTAGCCAGTTAAAGCAAAAGCTGACGACTGGCAACCGGCAGCTGATGGCTGACAACTAATAAGGGGTTAGAAACAAGTGGAGTTTTTTCGCGATACTAATATCGATTTTCTAGGCAAGAAGTGGTACTTCCTTGCATTTTCGCTGGTGTTCAGCGTGGCCGGCATATTGTCCATGCTGTTCTGGCACGGCATTCCACTAGGCGTGGATTTCCGTGGTGGAACGCTGGTTTACGTGAAGTTTGCCTCCGCCCCAAATGAAGACGCCGTGCGCGCGACGTTACGGAACGCTGGGTTGCACAATTTCCGCATTCAACGCTACGGCGTAGCGTCGGCCAACGAAGAGCTGATTTCCCTCGATCAGAAGGAAACCGCCGAACAGTCGCTCGATCAGGGCAAGCTGAAGATCATTGCAGCTCTGGCGGGCAATGCGCCTGCGGGAAAACAGGATCTCAACAACGCCAGCAAGGCTTCGATTACGAACTTCTTGCTGGAGAGAGACCCCTTGCACTTGGGCACGGACGCTAATGTGCGCTACACGGCGGAGACAGAAGCCGTGGTCAACGAGCGCACTGTGAACCGGGGGGGTGTCTTCGGCAGCTTTGACGATCTGCGCGGCGCCACCAAACCGGAAGTTGTGGCCGCTTTGCAGGATGGATTCTATCTATCAAATTTTGGCGTGCGCAACGTGGAGATTGTGGGACCGCAGGTGGGAAAGCAATTGCAGACGCAGGCCAAGCTCGCTGTGCTGTACTCGCTGGGCGGAATGCTGATTTACCTGGGTTTTCGCTTTGAATTGATTTACGGAGTGGCAGCGGTGCTGACGGTTTTTCACGATACGCTCATCACTGTTGGAGCATTCTCCTTGACAAACAAAGAGATTTCGCTGACAGTAATTGCCGCTATCCTAACGCTCATTGGGTACTCGAATAACGACACGATTGTCGTCTTCGACCGTATTGCGGAGAACCTCAAGCAACTGCGCCGTGAGAAGTTAGCGGATGTCGTCAACAAGAGCATCAACCAGACTTTGAGCCGGACGATTTTGACGGCGGGACTGACGTTCCTCACCGTGCTGGCCTTGTATTTATTTGGCGGGCAGGTGCTGCATGACTTCTCGTTTGCGCTGGTGATTGGCATTTTGATTGGCACGTATTCGTCCATCGCGGTAGCCGCCCCGATTCTGGTTGCGTACCAGGAATGGCGCGCACAAAGAAAAGCGACAGGCGGAAAAGGGACGAGTGCCATGGCAGTTCGCGCAAAGGCTTGATTTTAAGGAAGTTGTACTCTTCCATGCCGTCATCGGACGAAGATCCGGGGGACGGTCGCCCAGGAAACTGGCGCTGCGCTGCGGCGTGGGAGCAAAACGGAAACGGCTGGTGTCTAACTTTTAGGTAGCTGTACACGGAGATGACCTATGTTTGAAGACAGCCTTCTGGAATCCGGTCGCAAGATTAAGACCAAGTCGCTCGGCTGGATGCTCTTCATGTATTTCATGGAGGCAATCTTTGTCGGCGTGCTGATATTGATCCCATTGATTTTCACCGACGCTCTGCCCAAGGGGTTATCGGCGACATTCCTGATGGCGCCACCGCCACCACCGCCGCCACCGCCACCACCTGCCGCGCCGGTTAAGGTCGTAAAAATTCAATCCGAAGTGATACAGGGCCAGTTGCGCACACCCACCAAGATTCCCGAGAAAGTAAAAATCATCCAGGAAGAAGAACAGCCACCACAAATGGCTGGAGTGAGCGGGGGAGTTCCTGGCGGCGTTCCGGGTGGTTCGATGGGCGGCGTCATCGGCGGAATCATCGGCACGAGCACGGCTGCCGTTCCCAAAGTGGCTATCACCAAAATGCGTGTTTCGTCGGGCGTGAGCGCCGGGCTGAAGATTGCGGGGCGCGATCCAGCATATCCTCCGCTGGCGAGGACAGCTCGCGTTTCGGGCACGGTGGTTCTGCATGCCATCATCAGCAAGGAAGGCACGATCGAAGGGCTGACGCTGGTGAGCGGTTCGCCGATGCTGGCCCAGGCGGCAATGGATGCTGTGAAGCAGTGGCGCTACAAGCCGTACCTGCTTAATGGGGAACCCATTGAGTTGGATACGACGGTGGAAGTGCATTTCAATTTGGGCGGCGGATAAAGACAGCCAGACTTTAGCGGGGATGGTTCCCGAATTCCCGCCCTGTTCGCAGAAAACGCGAACAAGGACGGGGCACCCGGCGAGAAGCCATTGGCAACAGCGGCGGTAGCGTACGGTCCAGTTTAGAGTTTTGTTCGAGATGGCAAAGATTTTGACTTTGAAACAGTTCCGAGGAGGAGAGAGCGACTCATGTTCGTAGCCAACGTAGCAAACGTACTCTTAAGCCACACACACCTGGCGGCCAGCTGGCTGTTGCAGGAACAGAGCAGCAACAACATCGACGTCATGGCAATGTGGCGGTCCATGGGAAACATTGCCAGGGCTGTTGTGATCATCCTGTTCATCATGTCTGGCTGGTCCATCGGCGTGATGATTGATCGCCTCTTTGCCTTCAGCGCGGCACGCAGCCAGTCCCGAGCATTTGCTCCGGCAGTGGCGGGCGCATTGAAGCAGGGGAACCTGGATGAGGCCATCAAAGTGGCGGAGCGGAACAACAAGAGCCATCTAGCCAAGGTTGTGCAAGCCGGCCTGATGGAATTCCGCGCCCATCAAGCCAGCACCGACATCCCCGGGGATATCATCGATGCCTCCAAGCGCGCATTGGAGCGCACCGAAGCCATCGTGCATGCCGAGTTGAAGAGCGGCTTGGGCGGCTTGGCGACAATTGGTTCAACAGCCCCCTTCGTGGGTCTGTTCGGCACGGTGATCGGCATTCTGAACGCCTTCAACGGCATCGCTACGGCCAAGGTACAGGGTCTGGCAGCGGTAGCCGGTGGTATCTCGGAAGCCCTCGTCACCACGGCCATGGGCCTCATCGTAGCCATCCCGGCTGTGGTGATGTTCAACTATCTGACCAACCGCGTGGAAGCGTTTGACGTGGAAATGGACAATTCGTCCAGCGAATTGGTCGACTATTTCCTGAAACGGCGCCAGAGCCGCTAGGTAATTCGCTTCGGTTATCGGCCATCGGCTGTCAGACAGCGGATGGCCGATAGCTGATTGCTAACTGCAGCTTTGGTTAGAGGAGAACGAATTCCATGGCAATCTCAGTTCGAAACGAAGGCGCAAAGGTTAACTCCAACATCAACGTCACTCCGATGGTGGACGTGATGCTGGTGCTGCTGATCATCTTCATGGTGGTCACTCCGATGCTGCATAAGGGCGTTCCGGTGGACATGGCCAAAGTGGACAACCCGACAGCGATGGCGGATGCGGATAAAGACGACGCGCTCATCGTAGCGGTGAATAAGGCCGGCGACGTTTTTTTTGGTTCCGACAAGGTGGCGCCGGAGCAGCTCACGCAAAAGATCAAGGACAAACTGGCCAGCCGCACCACTAACAAAACAGTATTCCTGCGCGCTGACGCGCGCGCGAAATATAAGGCGGTGTCTGACGTGGTCGACAATGTCCGTGCGGCGGGCGTGGACGCGCTGGGCCTTCTGACCGAACAACGCACGAACAAAGTGGAACCGCCCAAGCCGCCAAGCGGAACCTAGAGTTAACACAAGGGGCTAAAGCCCTGATTTTATGCGGTTTTTGCGGCATGACTTGAAGCCGTACGCCTTCAAAGCTCGAGGAGATCGCCTTATGAGCATGGGAATCAGTACCGGCAGGAGCCAAACGTCAGAAATCAACGTCACTCCCCTGATTGATGTTTTGCTGGTGCTGTTGATCATTTTCATGGTGATCACGCCACTCGCTCCGCGAGGATTAGCGACACTGATTCCGCAGCCGTCGAAGGACGTTGATCGCCCGTCGACTCCCGAAGACACTATCGTCGTTCAGGTTTTGGATCGCGGCTTGGGGCAAGGACCGGTCGTCAGGATCAACCAGGAGGACGCAACTTGGGACAATCTCCAGGGTCGGTTGACACAGGTCTACAAGACGCGTGCGGAAAAAGTGATGTTTGTAAGGGCGGACGACAATGTGGATTTCGAATCCGTGGCCAAGGCGATCAATATTGGGCACGCGTCGGGAGCGGATCAAGTAGGATTGGTAACCGCGAAGATGGAAGTGCCGAAGCCAGGTGGGATATAGAGTTACCTCAGGGCTAAAACCCTGATACGAACCATTTGTGAAATTAGCGCTAGCGTAGATTCAGCGACTAAGAGAGAAGTGCTTTAGAGGAGATTGACTTATGGGTATGGCAGTTGGTACGGGCGGAGGTCAGACCGCTGACATTAACGTCACACCGCTAATCGACGTTTTGTTGGTATTGCTGATCATTTTTATGGTCATCACGCCAAAGACGCCACATGGGTTGGATGCGTTGGTACCGCAGCCGCCGCCGAAAGATAAGAACCCGCCGCCACCCTCCGACCGAACCATTGTTGTGCAGGTATTGGATAGGGGAAACGGGCAGGAGCCGCTGGTGAAGATCAACCAGGATGACGCGACTTGGGATAGCCTTCAAGGACGCCTGACTGACATCTACAAGCAACGCGCCGAAAAAGTCATGTTCGTGAAAGCCGACGACAACATTAACTTCGAACTTGTCGCGAGGGCGATTGACATCGGACACGCGGCGGGAGTGGATAAAGTTGGTTTGATCACCGCGAAGATCGAAGCAGGCAATTAGAGACGGATCCTCGCTCTGTCGCAAGAGAGGCGACAAAGACGAGGCACCCGGATGGAACCCTGCAGGGTCAAAGATGGCCTGCATGGAAGGGAGACTGACAAGCAATGAAGCAGAGCACACGACTGGTAGCACTCGCGGCCGCAGCCCTTTTGCTGGCGTCGGGCGTGGGGTGTGACAAGCTCCGGGCCCGCAGCCAGTTGAATCAGGGCGTGAAGGCCTACAAAGACGCAAAGTATGAAGAGGCGATCGAAAAGTTCAAGAACGCGGTGGAGTATGATCCTAGCTTGTTGAACGCGCGCATGTATCTGGCCACGGCCTACTCCCAGCAGTATGTTCCGGGATCGGAAGATGCCGAGAACAAGAAGATCGGCGATCAGGCTATCGAGCAGTACAAGAAGGTGATCGAGTCCAACCCCAGCCGCGATCAACTCATCAACAGCACCAAAGGCGTGGCCGGATTGTATCTGCAAATGAAGCGGTTCGATGACGCACGCCAATATTACGTGAAGGTCACCGAACTCGACCCCAGCGATCCCGAACCGTACTATTCGGTGGGCGTGATCGATTGGACCAAGACCTTTCAGCCGCGCGCGGAAGAGCGCGCCAAGCTGGGACTGAAGCCAACAGAACAGCTGAAGGATAAGAAAGTGTGCGCCGAACTGCACGCCAAGAATTGGGACACGGTGGCGGACGGTATGACCATGCTGAATAAGGCGCTTGAGCTTCGTCCCGATTATGACGATGCGATGGCGTACCTGAATCTAATGTACCGCGAACGCGCTGACATTCAGTGCGGCGATCAGGAAGCCTATACAGCTGATACAAAGACGGCGGACGCCTGGGTGGATAAGAACCTGGCGACGAAGAAAGAGCGGGCCGAGCGGGAAGCGAACAAGAGCAACGGCATCGTGCTGGATACGCCGAAATAGTCGCGGATAGACAGTGTTTCTCCAGGCCTCTTCCTTCGCGGAAGAGGTCTTTTTAGTTGCGGAGGCACGGGCGTCCTCGCCCGTGCCCTGGCGAGAGTGCCTTAGATGAGAGGCTGGCAGCAGGGATATGTAAATCCGCACGGGCGAGGACGCCCGTGCCTCCATCGATCAGGCAGGCTATCACAGCATACAAAGCACTGTACTCCGGCGCACGTTGCGCGAATTCGGGCTTGCTACATTCGGCATACGGGAACTTTTCCGAAGCCAGTGGCATCGTGGCAACGCTCCCGTACAATGGGTTGCTTCATTGTTAGCGGAATTGGCTGGCCGACGATTTGTTCAAGAAGGCGATTGTTCCAGCAACGACATGTTCAAAAAGATTCTGATTGCGAACCGGGGTGAGATTGCGGTGCGGGTGCTGCGCGCCTGTCGCGAGCTGGGAATTCGATCCGCTGCCGTGTATTCCGACGTCGACCGGGCCGCCCTACATGTGACCAAAGCCGACGAGGCCTATTATCTTGGCCCGCCACCCGCGGCGGAATCTTATCTGAATATCACCAAGATTCTGGAGGTCGCCAAGCAGGTGGGGGCAGATGCTATCCATCCGGGCTATGGCTTTCTTTCGGAGAATCCAAAGTTTTCGCGTGCTTGTGAGGAAGCCGGCATTAAGTTTATCGGACCGACCGGCGATGCCATGGAGACGATGGGATCGAAAACCGGTGCGCGCCGGGCTATGGAAAAGGCGGGGGTTCCGTTTGTTCCCGGCTCGCTGCGCGGCCTCGCCTCGGTGGAAGAAGCCGAGCAGGTGGCAAAAAAGATTGGCTACCCAGTGATGCTCAAGGCGGCCTCTGGGGGCGGTGGCAAGGGCATGCGCCTGGTGGCCACGCAATCCGAGTTACGGTCTGCGCTGGAAGGCGCGAAGAGCGAAGCGGCCCGTTCCTTTGGCGACGACGAAGTTTATCTCGAAAAAGCGATCCTCCGTCCGCGGCACATCGAGATGCAGATTCTGGCGGATGAACACGGGCACACCGTGTATCTGGGTGAGCGCGAGTGTTCGATTCAACGCCGCCATCAGAAGGTGCTGGAGGAAGCGCCATCGGCCATCGTCGACCCGGAGATGCGCCGCCGCATGGGCGAAGTCGCCGTGCGCGTGGCACAAGCCGCGAATTACACCAATGCCGGTACGGTGGAATTTTTGGTGGACGCGGAGAAAAACTTTTACTTCCTGGAAATGAACACGCGGCTGCAAGTCGAGCATCCGGTGACGGAGTTGATCACCGGACTCGACCTGGTGCATTTGCAGATTCTCATTGCGTCGGGTGGCGAATTGCCCTTTCACCAGGAAGACCTCAGCATTCGGGGGCACGCCATTGAGTGCCGGATTTACGCGGAAGACCCGGACAATCAGTTCTTTCCGAGCCCGGGCAAGATTACGATGATGCTGCCTCCGGCGGGACCGGGGATTCGCCATGACAGCGGTAGCTACGAAGGCTGGACGGTTCCCATAGACTACGACCCGCTCCTAGCCAAGCTGATTGGCTACGGTAGCGACCGCAAGCAGGCCACGATGCGTCTGCAACGCGCGCTACAGGAGTATTTTATCGGCGGCATCAAGACCAATGTGTCGCTGTTTCAACGCATTTTGCGCGACCCGGATTTTCAGGCGGCTCGGCTGGATACTGGGTATTTGGAACGCCTGCTGGCGCAAACGCCGGAGCGGCGGACTTTGGCGCCGCGTTCCGCGGCTGGAGAGCAGGGCGCCGAAGTAGATTCCGAAGTGGCGGCGATTGCGGCAGCGCTGTTCGCAGTTCTGGATCCGGCAGCGACTCGGAATGGCACGAGTCCGGTGGAGGATGGAGTTGCGGATGGGACGTCCCCGGAGAGATCCTCCCGAGGAGGATCATCCAATTGGAAGCGAGCGGCCTTTCGGGAAGCGCTGAGGGATTAGAGCATGACCTACGACGTCACCATCGATGAGAAGCACTACCGCCTCGAACTCGGGCACAAAGACGGCGAGTGGTTTTGTCACTTGGACGGCCGCGAAGTGCATGTGGACCCCGTTCTGCTGCGGCACGACGTGCTTTCGCTGATTATCGGAGGCGTTTCGTACGAGATTAAGCGGGAGCTCTCGGGCTTCGACATGTATTTGTGGATTGGCGGCGCGCGTTACCGGACCGAGCTCCACGATCCCCGTTCCCTGCACAGCCGCCGCGCGGAGAGTGGAGGCGCGGAAGGAAAGAAAAAAGTCACGGCGCCGATGCCCGGCAAAGTGGTGCGCGTTCTGGTCAAGGAAAAAATGGAAGTGCAGGCCGGACAGGGCGTGGTGGTAGTGGAAGCCATGAAAATGCAGAACGAGCTCAAGTCTCCCAAACAAGGCATCGTGCAAAAAGTAATGGTGGCGGAAGGCGCAAACGTGAAAGCTGGCGACGTTTTGCTAGTCGTGGAGTAACGCTCGCGAAGTTGCTCAGAACGGCTTAACCTCAATACCCCGAATGCTCGGACGTCTGCAAGTGCGCCGCGATTGCGACTGCGATCGCATGGGCGGCGCGGGCGTCGGGGTGTCCATCGCCTGGCACTCGCCAGCTTGGGTCGAGTTCAACCTGGACGTAGGGCACGCCGGCGTCGTCGAGGATTCTGCGCCGCAGTGCCCATTCGCGGGGGTCCTCAGGGCTGAACTGGGGCACGACGATGAGCGGTATGGCTCCGCGCGTGCGTGCCAGATCGATAGTGGCGCGCAGCACTTCGCGGGTAACGGTCATGCCGCGTTCGATGGCCTCAGAGCTGCGGTAGCGCACGAGCAGCTTGGCGATCGTCGCCAGCCGCCAGCGGGTTTCTGGTGGCTGCCAGAAGAGACCGGGTCCAAGATGCGGCCGATCATCATCAAGGTTCCGGTCGAACAGCGCTGGCGCAAACACGGACACTATGGCTACTGGGCGGCGGAAACGCGGCAACTCTGCCTGGAGTCTCATATAGGCCTGATCGCTGGCGAAGCCGGATACAGCCAAGTTTGCGCTCAGCAACCCCATAATGGCCCCGGTCTGGGCCGGCACAGTTTCGTCCCACGTGAGTCCCTCCCCGACGATCATCGATTCCCCGGTGAATAGTATCGTGGGCTGTTCCGGATCTACAGGTTCTTCGACACGCCGCACACGATAACCCGCTGGGTCGAACGCGTACTCGATGAGGCGGCCGCCGATGCGTTGCTGTCCGGTACGCGCGGGGACGAAGCTCCAGCCGAGCTTGGGGTCGGGGCGACGGCTCGGTTCTATTCCCCCTGGCTCCTCCATCGTTGCGCTGAAATGCATCTGACGGAGTATTAGCTCGCTCGCGCCGAACGCCAGCACGATCGCGATCGCCGCATAGAGCGCGTTCTCTGGAGCTCGTGCAATGAAGCGCCCGATACGTGGCCGCGCGAGAAGCACGAGTATTAGTCCGAGTGCCGCTATGACGATACGGATGACCGATTCGACCAGCACGTACGTGTGGCGCGACACGAAGAAGGCTGGTAAGAAATGCCGGTCGATCCATTGCTGATTGGCGGCGATGGCGCATACCAGGAGTACACCGCCGACGCATACGACCGAGGCTTCCGCGACTAGACGCGCGATAAAATGGTCGGATTGGCACGCTGGACGCAAACTGTTACCCTCTTAGGCTCAGGTTAGTCTATTGAAAACGACGGCGTCGGTACCAACCCAGATGCGCGCTACGACGTTTGACCGGATGCTCGCGCCGGTCCATCGCTGGATCTGGCGCGACGCCGAACGACGCGTGCATAAACTGATTCGTTTCGGCGAGACCGAGACTGATGGCGGACGCGATATATTGCGCGCCGCCGAGGTGACCTCAGACCCGCTCCTGCGACGGCTCTACTTGGTTCACGCGATCGACGAGCTTCGTCATGGTGTAATGTTTCGGCGGCGGGCTGCTGCGTTATTGTCCGAACTTCCCACGGGTTCCAGGCCAAAGGTTCAGGCCGACTGGCTTGCACCCGGCGGGCACGGCCTCGATGAGCTGGAGGTTGATGAAGAATCCGATGAGACCATGCTCGCCTTCCTCCATTTGTCGGAGAAGGCGGCCGCCAGCCGCTTTTGGGTGTATCGCAACGTGCTGCAGTACGATCCGCCGACCCGTGCGGTGTTTGAGGAAATTCTGCACGACGAAAACTTCCATATGAACTACACGCTTACGCAATTGGCACGCGTCGCGCCCCAACATCACGGGTGGCAGCTGTGGCGTGCGCGCATGAGCCGCCTCTGGAAGGGCTATTTGCGGGTCGCGTCCGCCGTGGCGGGCGTCATGGCTTCAGTCATTCTGACGGTTCAATACTTCGTTCTGCTATCGCCTTTTGCGTGGCTTGCCAAACGCGCTGCGCGAAAGGAACTACCTGGGTGGACGCCGATCCCACCCGAACGCAACGATTCGCTCAAGAGACAGTATTGAAACGAACGACGAGATCGTCGTTAGGGTTCAGGCGAAATGAAGATTCTCGGGATTTCGGCACACTACCACGATTCTGCAGCGGCGCTCCTGATTGATGGTGTGCCCGTATGCGCCGTGCAGGAGGAGCGGTTGTCGCGGCGCAAGAATGATGCGAGCTTTCCACTTTCGGCCATCGAATGGTGTCTCGAGCATGCGGGCGTTGAGCCGGAAGCCCTCGACGCGGTGGTCTTCTATGAACGCCCGATGTTAAAGTTCGACCGAATCCTCACCTGCGCACTCCGCGCGTTTCCGCACTCCTGGCGCGCGTTCCCGAAGGCAATGCAAAACTCGCTGGGCGAAAAGGTCTGGGTGCGCGGAATCATCTCGTCGCATTTGGGCGTGCCCGGCAGCAAGATCCTATTCACGGAACACCACCAGTCGCACGCTGCCGCCGCGTTCCTCACCGCACCGACGCGACGCGCTGCGATCTTGACGACTGACGCAGTGGGCGAGTGGGCGACGTTCTCTGTCGGCCACGGCGAGCGGCGCCCTGACGGCACCACAGCGATCACACTCCTCCGTGAAATCAGATTTCCGCATTCGTTAGGAATGCTTTATTCGACCGTCACGGCATATCTCGGATTCAAGGTAAACGAGGACGAGTACAAGGTCATGGGACTTGCCGGCTTCGGTCGACCGACGATTGTCGACAAATTCCGCAAGGTCATTCACCGCACACCAGACGGCGCGTTCGCGCTGGATCTCGACTACTTCGAATTTCATACTACGGCACAGCGCTCGTATTCGTCGCGATTCGTTGAACTGTTCGGGCCGCCGCGCAACTCTTACGATCCGATCGACCTCGAAACCGCCGAAGGTCAACGCTTCGCCGATTGTGCCGCCAGCGTCCAGCGCGTCCTCGAAGATACGCTGGTGGACATGGCGCGAGCGCTCCACAAGGAAACCGGCTTGCCGGATTTGTGCCTGGGGGGCGGCGTGGCCTTGAACGGCGTCGCCAACGCACGAATCCTTGCAGAGTCGGGCTTCGAACGCATCTTTGTCCCGCCCGCTCCTGGTGACGCCGGTTGCGCGCTGGGTGCCGCGCTTTACGCCGACCGAATTCACTTCAAGAATCCAGACCGCGAGGCGCCCGATCATCCCTTTTGGGGACCGGCGGTCGACGGAGTTGAACTGGCGCGACTCGCGAGAGAGGACGGCCACATCGTCGATGACCTCAACGACAGCGCACTAATTGATCGGGTGGCCGATGACCTCGCGTCCGGCCGTGTTGTCGGCTGGATGGATGGCGCACTCGAGATGGGGCCACGTGCGCTAGGTCATCGCAGCATCCTCGCTGCACCGCACACGGCCGAGATGCGTGACCGGCTCAATCGTGACATCAAGTACCGCGAAGAGTTCCGGCCCTACGCGCCGGTGGTGCCCATCGAAGTGGCCGATCGCTACTTCGAGCTTTCGCCGGGGGGAGCACGCCTGGCGCGCTTCATGTCCGGCGTCTTCCCAGTACGGCCAGAATGGCGGTCGCAGCTTGCGGCGGTCACGCATGTCGACGGCACGGCACGGGTGCAGGTGCTTGAGCGTGCCATGGCTCCCCGGCTGTACGCGTTGTTAGAGGCGTACGGACGGCGAAGTGGAATACCCGTTCTGCTTAATACATCGTTCAATTTGGCTGGAGAACCCATTGTCAATCGGGCGGTTGAGGGGTACTCGACATTCCTTCGTTGCGGGATTGATGTGCTGGTCGCCGGACAGACTCGCGTGACGAAGCGTGCATCTGAGAAAGCACAAGGGGAAGTGGCATGATCAAGAAACGAGGCAGAATCCGGCGCGGGCTGATTGTCCTCGGCAGTACGGGCGGATCGATCGCTCAGTTGGCGGGTGGCTTGTGGCGTAGCGACTCTAATCGGCGCTGGCTCACTCCGCTGGCTATCTTTCTCTGTGTGACCGGACTGTTGCTCATCTTGGCGACAACAATTGAAGCGCTGGCTCCATTCATCTACTCGATCTGGTGAGCAGTGAGCGCCTTCCTGGAGTTACTCGCCTGCCCCGCGTGTGAGGGAGCACTCGCCGCGGATTGGTCGTGTCACAAGTGCGACGCACGCTACGACGCGCCAGAGGGAATTCCCAACCTGCGCGTTCCCGGAAATTCCCGCACCGAAGTTGTCCGCCGTTTTTACGAACATGCACCGTTTCCGGGCTACCCGCTGCGCGACAGTCTATCTTGGCTGCGTGCGCGGGCGGAGCGCAGCGAGTTTGCGCGCCTGCTCGATCGAGCGATACCTGGGGACGCACGTATCCTTGAGATCGGATGCGGCACCGGGCAGACGAGCCTCTATTTGGCGCGAGCCTCCAGGGTTGTCATCGGCGCGGATCTGACGCGCGCATCATTGCAGCTAGCTGCGGCCGCGGCGCGGCGTTTCCAAATTAATGGCGTGCAATTTATCGAGACCGATCTGCACCATCCTGGTCTGCGGCCAGCTTCCTTCGATGTTGTCTACTCGTCGGGCGTCTTACATCACACACCTGATCCGCGCGCGTCGTTCGCTCGAATCGCGCAGCTTGCGCGGCCAGGAGGAATGATTGTGCTCGGACTCTACAACACATTTGCCCGAATTCCTCTCCGGCTGCGCCGTCTGGTCGCCCGCTTGTCGGGATACCGATGGATCCTTTTCGACCCGGTGCTACGCGACCGCAAGAGTGAGCCAGCAAGGAGGGAAGCCTGGCTGCGCGATCAATACCAACATCCCGAGGAGCACCGCCACACCCTCGCCGAGGTGCAAGGCTGGTTTCGCGAGAACAGCGTCGACTATGTTCGGGCTTACCCAAGCGCACTCATCGGCGAAGACTCTGGTGGCGATTCCGAAGAACTGTTTGCTCAAGCCGCGGACAATTGGCAGCCTGAGGGATGGCTGGCGCAACTCGGCTGGATTTCCGCACTCGGGCACGAGGGCGGCCTGTTCGTTGTGATTGGCCAGCGGCGGCGTTTCTGATATTTCACAACACCAAAAACTAAAAAGCCATTGGGCGACGACTGGGGTGTCGGGTCGAATCTAATTCTATAGAAATGAAGGGCTATTTGGCCGCCATCCCGGCGCTGTCGTTGATCTGCTGGGCGTAGTAATTGTCGACCTTCGCCTGATCGCGCAACACTTCGTAGTAGGCGGCTTTCAGGAGCTGTTCGCGGCGGTCTCGCAGTTGCTCGCGGATGGCTTGTTGCACGCGCGGGTCGTTCAGATCACGCTGCCCAGCGGGTTCTTTCGCCAGCAGCTTCACGAACTGATATCCATAAAATTGTTTCGTATGTGGATCAGTAACTGTAATTACCGGGCTGGACTGCCCCACACGGAGTTTCATCACCTGGTCGCGCGTGGCGGGATCGGTGTTTTTTAACGAAGACTCCGGCGTGAAGCCCAGGTCGCCGCCGTTTCCCGCCGTTTCCGGATCTTCGGAGTAGTTCATCGCCAGGGTGGCGAAGTCTTCTCCACTATCGAGGCGGTTCGAGATCATTTGAACTTTCTTGCGCGCTTCGGCCTCGTTCTGAGCCTTATCGTTTTTCAAATTGCGGACCTGGGAATTCGGTTGCGGAGAAACAAGAATGCGGGCCACGTGGTATTGCGCTTCCACCAGGTTGAATTCCCCTTTGTGGGCGGTGTAGTACGCCGTAATATCCTGGTCGGTGACGCTGACCTTGGAAGTGATTTCCTTGTTAATCACCTTCTCCACGGTAAGCGAACGGCGGATGTCGCGCTTGAAATCGTCGAGCGTGATTTTCTTGTCTTTGAGGCGCTGGTCGAACTGCTCCTGGGTGTAGGGAGACTTCACTTCGTTCAACTTGCGATCGACCTCTTCATCGGTGGCGAGCAGGCCCAATTTTTCCGCGCGCCGCATAATGATTTCGTTGTCAATGAGCTCGCGCAGAATGCTGAGGCGAAGGCTGGCCGCCTGTTCCCCTGTGGGCTGCTGTTCGGCACTGGCCGTCTGATTTTGGAAGTATTTCTCAACATCGGACTTGAGGATTTTGTGGCCGTTGACCTTGGCCATCACATCGGCGCCGCCGGAATCGCAGGAAGCGAGGAGACCGACCGCCGCAAACGTCAGCAGACCCGTGAGTAGCAACCGCCAGGAGGCGGAAAGTGAAGTTGGCAAGTAGCCCTCCTGTGGGGCTGAATTTCCGATGAAACCAGCAGCGAAGATAGTACGAGATTTACAGGTTTCCATAGGCAAGTTCATTTGGAGGCTGGTCCCGCCGACGCTGGGGTAGCCTGAGCGCTGGGAGCGGCGTGAACGGGCGGTGGCACCCCTGCATCTTTCAAGGCTCGGTCCAGAATCGCTCGCAACTCCTGCGCTGGCACGGCTCCGTCCACCTTCACCCCATTGACGTACATTGTGGGAGTCGATTCGATTCCCAACGAATCCCCCTCACGGCGCGCAGTTTTCAGAGCGTCTTCATTTTGAATTTTGATGCACGCCTGCAATTTCGCCGCATCCAGGTGTTCCTTCTCTCCTTGTTCCAGGGTAAGAAGGTCGAGTTTGGCGAATTGGGCCGTGATTCCCTTTTCGGCACTAACTTCTTGCTGGTTGGCGTGGATGTAGTCCGCAAAATTCCAGTAGGCGTCGTTTTTCTGCGCGAACAGGCAGTTGGCGTCTACTGAGGCGCGCTTGGACCAGGGATGAATTTCTTCCAGCGGAAAGTCTTTGTAGATAAACACAACGCGGTCGCCGTACTCGGTCAAGAGTTGCGGAAACAGAGTCTCGTGCAGCCGGGAGCAGTAGGGACACTGGAAATCGTCGTAATTCACGACCACCACTTTGGCGTTGACGTTGCCGCGAGTGGGACGACCCTTGACGTCAATCTTGCGGAGCGTATCGGCGTAGGGATCCGCGGACAGATCCATCTTGGTCATCCGAACCAGTGACTTCTCGTCTTTCGAAACCAGAAAGTCATAGTTTTTCTTGGTGTCTCCCTGAGCGAACGTGACGGTCACGGCGTCGTAGTTCGGAAAATCGCTGGCCTTGAGCGCGGAAACTTCGATCTGCACCTGGGCCGGAACGTTGTAGTAGGCCCGCACATGGCGCTCAACATTGGCGGCCAGCTCGGGAGGCGCCGACTGGGCAGCGCAACCCAGACAAATCACGAAGATAAGGGCAAACACCCGCCGAAATAGCTGCACGAAAAACCGCCTCAACATGGGAGAGTACGCGTAATTATCTCATAAAAGGCGGGTTCAACTGGATCGCTAGAACAACCGCTCCTGCCGCCGCAAGTTGCCAAATGCACCGATATTGGCCAGATTGAACTGGAAGAAGTATTCATTTTCATTACGGTGCACGGAGCTGAGGGCGAAGCGGCTGTAGGCGAGGCTGACCCCGCAGCAATCCCAGTTGTAAGTCGTTTGCAAGGAGCCGTATTGGAGAAACCCCGCGTTGGCGTCGAAGCCGAAATTGGACATGGCGCTCCAGCCTCGCTTGCTCGCCGACCCATAACCTAGCAAAACCCGAAACTGATGGAATTGGGTTAGTTCCGGCGCGCTACTGGCCGCAACAGCCAGCTCTTGTGTACGCGAGAACACGCCGGGCGTATGCAAAAAACTGTCGTTTCCGCCAAACGTAAACTGATGAAGTTGGGTTAGCTCCGGGGCATCACCAGACGCAACAATCAGTCTTGGCCTGCGCAAGAACACGCTCGGTGTGTGTAAGAAATTGTCGCTTCCGCCAACCGTAAAGTTGCCGAAATGGTAGCTGACGATGGCCGTGCTGGAACTGACACGCCCTTTCTTGAAGTCGTAATCGAGATTCCATTCTGCCTCAGACCGGGCGGTGGTCTGAATCCGCAAGCGCGAGATCAAAGGAGACCAGCGCCGCGTGTCATACAAAAACGCAATTCCGGTAAAGGCCGCCGATGTCTCCAGCACGTTGCGCTGCCCATTCACCAGTGCGCCGCCAAAACGCGAGTCCAGAAAATACTTCTGGCCGATTCTCCAGCTCACGATTTCGCGAGTCGCTGGCCCCTTCGGGCAGGACCGCGCCCGGACATCTTCCTTTTGCCACGGGTGCTTCGCGGAGCGGGTTTCTCCTTGCACCCCTGCGATCGGGTAGCCCTCGATGTCGCGACAATCCGTCTCGCCAGACTTTCCTCCCTTGGCATAGAGACGCTGCGTGAGTCCGTACTCGATTTCGTTCGTATTACTCAGGATGTCGCGCGAATCGAAGCGCAGAATGTTTGGAAAGTTGTCAACCCCGGTTACATAGCGGTAGGTGAGGCTGGGCTCGACGACGTGTTTGAGTTTTCGCCCAAAAACCTCTTTCTGGAACACACGTTCCAGCGAGGGAGGACGCAAATCCACGGACGCTTCCAGCGCCTTGCGGTTGATGACATCATCGCTGGCCATGTTTGCGCTTTTGGCCGGAAGTAGTTGTTGGGTGTAGAACGTATCGCGCAGACCCAGTTCCGGCCGCAGGGACCATCCCCGCCAGCGCAACGATAGCGCAACGCTCGGGAAGAAATCAAAGCGCCCCACTAGATTTGCTGTACGGAAGGAAGGCTCGCTGCGGGAAAGACCCTCGGCAGCTCCATCGAAAGAAAAGAGAAGCGGAGAACTGCCGAGCTGGTGATCCACGCCAGAGATTTCGAATCCGGGCGCATGGAGAATCGTGACCACGTCTCCGGGTGTGGTGGATTGGAAGTTTTGGTAGCGTCCAACCTCGGCGTTGTAGGAAAATCCATTGCTGTTCCGTGACAGGAATATCTTGGATTTGACTTCCGAATCCACCGCTTGACTAAAGGTTTCGCTGAAAGCCGAGCGGAACGTGTACTTGCTCAGGTACTCAATATCGGCTACACCGCGGAATCCCCAAGGAATTAGACCCTCGCCATTGAGGTGAACGTCCTCTCCACCTTGGTGTTCCCGGTCCACCACCCCGAAGTAGGTCAAGTCCAGAAACGATGTCTCACTAGGACGCCAGCGAAAATTTCCGTGCTGGGCCCAGCCTCGCTGCGAATAGTACTCAGCGCCAAGAGTCAGGTCCGTGCTGCGGTCAATCGCCCAGTAGTAGGCATCGCCCACCACAGCGCCCTTGCGCGAAGAGCGGCCCACGTGGGGGATGAGAAATCCGGACTGGCGAGGCTCTTTCTTCACAGGGTGCGTGGCAAAGGGCAGATACATTACGGGCAACCCGTGAATGAGAAACGTGCTGTTGTAGATGCGGGCATTTCCGGCGACCTCCACCACCACGCGCTGGGCACGGAACTGCCAGTTGGGCTGAGGTAGTTGGCAGGACGTAACGGTTCCGTCATGGACAACGAAACTCCCGGGACCTCTTTTTTCCACCAGTTTGCCTGTAAAGGCAAAAGGGTTGTCGGAAATCAGCTTGACGTTGTGCCCGCGTGGGCGAAGTCCAGTCGTGCCCACCACGTCGTAGAAACTGCCGAACTCGGTCTGCACGTTGTACTCGGCGCGACTGGCCTCAATGTGCTCGTCGTTGGCTCCGCCCTCGACTACCACGTGGCCTTCCGCTGTGGCCGAGCCACTCAAAGAATCGAACGTAATTTCGTCGGCCGAGAGAATCCACAAACGGTAAAAGATTCTGACATTCCTGTGCAGCTTGTAGACCGTGCCTTCCTTCTCCTGCTGCTGCGCACAGATGGTCGCTTCCTCATCCGATCCCGAAGGAGCGCAGGCGGGCAGTGACTGGCTGGTAACTAGCGGAAGGGCTCCCAGCAGGTGACAAGCGGCGAAGGCCGTGATAATCCAATAAGAGCGGGAAATCATCGCATGCGTTCAGATGCCCCGCGGGGCTGAATGGCTGGCCAACCTGGGGATACGTGACCTTAGCATGCCCTGGCAGGCGAGACCAAGTCGGTTCCGCAGCTTCCTGATGACGAAGTGTGCACGTTTTCCGCGCTCTGGTTCCGACAGTCTCCCGGCCTCTTTCTCCCTGCAACGGCGACCTTCGCCGTCACGGTATAGCTATGCTTGAACCCCATTCGGAGCACGTGAATACCGAAGTCCTAGAGACCGGGAATGTCGGTGATCTCACTCGCGCCTGCGATACCGCATCGCCTGCCGAGGTGTCCGCTCCGGATTGGCGCGAGGAACTAGCCGCCAAGATGCAGGAATATCGTGCCCGCCGCAAGCCACGGGAGCCGAAGTATCCGTCACTCGAATTGCCGTTTGAAATGCCTTTCGAAAAGCCATTCGAAAAGCTCGAGCCGTGGCGCACAGTAGCTGCGGAAGCCACATCGCGGTCCTCCCTCGCCGTGGATCGTTCCCTCGACGATCATTCCCCCGACGAGTCAGAAGAAATTGAGTCTGCACCGCCGAAAGCGCCGCAGCTTGTGCCGGAAATAACGGAAGCTGCGCCCGCAGTGCCTGCAGCAGCTCCGGCGACAAATCTGATCGAATTCCCGCGCTACTCGACCGCTGCACTGTGGGACGAACTCGCCGAGCCTTTCGTCGACCAGCCACGCATTCTCGATGCTCCGGAATTGGTCCCTCCACAACCCGCCCTTGGAGGCATTCTGCTGGAGGAGCAGCAAGACACGAACCTGAGCCCGTCTGCGGCTGAGGACGTGCAGTTGCAGCCCGCCTCCATTGGCCGCCGTTTGCTCGCCGCGATTTTCGACGCCTTCTTTGTGGCCTCCGCTACGGCTTTGTGGGGATGGATTTTCTTGAACCTTACGCATGTGGTCCCACCCCCGCAGCAGCTACTCATAGCTGGCGCTTTGATTCCCGCAACTTTGTGGCTGGGCTATCAGTACCTGCTGCTTGTGGGAGCCGGTACGACCCTAGGCCTGCACGCGTGCCGATTGGAACTCGTATCCTTTGACGGCTCGATTGCGCCAAAAACACGCCGCCGCTGGCGTTTGCTCGCTTCCCTTCTCAGCGCCGCGTCCTTGATGTTGGGCTATGCCTGGGCTCTGCTCGACGAGAACGGGCTTTGCTGGCATGACCGCATCACGCACACCTATCTACGCGTCCGAAAACAATAGCCTGGTCCTGATAACATCGAGATGTGACCCCGGAAACTAGAACTTCGCAACCCGGCGCCCCGCGCTCCAACACCTCAAACGCCAACGTTCGCGTTCGTTTCGCGCCTTCGCCGACCGGGCAACTGCACGTCGGCAATGCCCGCACGGCACTGGTCAACTGGCTTTACGCCCGCAAAACAGGCGGTACGATGATTTTGCGCGTCGAAGACACCGATCTCGAGCGCAGCGAAGCTCGTTTCGAGGATCATCTGATTGAAGACCTGAAATGGCTCGGCCTCGACTGGGACGAAGGCCCTGACGTAGGCGGAGGGTACGCGCCTTACCGCCAGTCCGATCGTATTCCGATCTATCGCGAATATGCCGAGCGTTTGCTGAGCGAAGGCAAGGCCTATCTCTGTTTTTGCACGGACGCCGAACTTCAACGCCAGCGCGAACTGGCTCACGCGGAACATCGGCAGCCGATTTATCCTGGAACCTGCCGAAGTATCGAGCCAGCAAAGGCTCTCCAGCGGCGCGAGGCGGGAGAAGCGTGCGCCATCCGTCTACACATTCCTGAGCGCCCGATCCGCTTTCACGACATCGTCCACGGCCCGGTCGAGTTCTCGAATGAAGTGGTCAGCGACCCCATTATTCTGCGTTCCTCCGGCATGCCGGTGTACAACTATGTGGTTGTCATCGACGATGCGCTGATGAAGATCACGCACGTTATCCGAGGAGATGATCATCTTTCCAATACTCCCAAACAGGTTGCGTTGTATGAGGCCTTGAACTGGCCTGTGCCCGAGTTTGCGCATCTCTCTACCATTCTCGGCAGTGACCGCGAGCGGCTGTCCAAGCGCCATGGCGCGACCTCGATTGCGAACTTCCGCGAGATGGGCGTTCTGCCGGAAGCACTCTCGAACTACCTCGCTCTGCTCGGTTGGGCGCCAAGCGGTGGCACTCGCGAAATCTTCTCGCCAAAAGAGTTGATTCAGGAATTCACTCTGGAGCGCGTCACGCCTTCACCCGCTGTTTTTGATATGGAAAAATTGTATTGGCTGAATCGCCACTACATTAAAGAGTCGCCGATCGGAAGGATCGCTACCCTTGCCCACCCGTACTTCGTCAAGGCAGGACTGCTTCCCGCACAACTCGACGACGCCACACGCATTTGGTTCGAGAGAGTCATCACCCTGCTTGCCCCCTCTGCCGACCGCCTGGATCAACTTCCCGAGCGCGCCGCGTCCATCTTTGCTTTCGATGCGGCGGCCGCTGTTACCGCACCGGACAACGCCGAAGTGCTTGGTTTCCCAAATACGAATGCGGTCTTCTCAGGTTTTACGACGAAGATTCTTGACTTGGAGTCGTGCGGTGAGCTTCCACTGACTGCGGAACGCTTCAAGACCATCGTCAATGAGGTTAAAGCGGAGAGTTCCGCTAAGGGCAAAGAATTGTTCCACCCCATCCGCACCATGTTGACGGGTTCGCACTCCGGCCCGGAATTTGACAAACTTATTCCGATTCTGGAAGAAGGCAGCACACTCCCGCTGCCCAAGCACGTGTTGAGCGTGGCGGAACGCGTGAAGGCCTTCGACCTGGCACGCGGAAAGTAGCTCGAGATTACCTAGGCGATCCGCGGGGTGCGCCTTCCTAAAATGTTCTCAAGCGCCGCTTGAAGCTCACGAAATCGGAACACATATCCACTTGCCACGAGCCGCGCAGGCTCCACACGCGCACTCGCCAGCAAAGCCCCGTCCGCCATCTCTCCGAGCGCTAGCCGAAGAGCGAACGCAGGAGCGGGAAGAATTGCCGGACGTGATAACACTTTCCCGAGCACAGCCGTAAACTCGGCATTCGTCATCGGATTCGGTGCCACCAGATTCACCGGCCCGCGCACGGCATCGTTGCTGAGAGCGTGCTGAACTGCACCCACAATGTCGTCCACATGAATCCAGCTCATCCACTGCCGTCCGCTGCCCAGCTTCCCGCCCAAGCCCAACCGAAACGGCAGGAGCATCTTGCCCAACGCGCCACCCTGCTTGCTCAACACCACACCAATGCGAAGATGCACCACCCGGACACCCGCCTGCACAGCCGGTTCCGCCGCCGCTTCCCATTCGCGGCAGACCTCCGCCAGGAATCCTGTTCCAAAAGCGCTTTCTTCACGCAATATCTCATCCCCACGGTCGCCGTAATATCCAATCGCCGAGGCCGCCAGGAATACGCGCGGCTTCGGCTCTACGCGAGTTATCGCTTCCGCCAAGGTCCGGGTTCCCAGTACCCGGCTATCGCGAATGCGCGCTTTCTTGGCGGCCGTCCAGCGGCCCACAACACTCTCCCCAGCAAGGTGAATAACCGCTTCGAAGCCCGGAATCAAATCCAACGGCTTCCCCGGCTCCCAGCGGATATGTGCCGCACTCGACGGCGCTCCACCACGCACCAGACGGCCTACCAGCACGCCTTTTGCTTCCAGAGCTTGCGCAATCGCTGAGCCCAGCAGCCCCGAGGCGCCACTCATCAGCACTCGCATGTCTGGCCTCGCGGAAGAAATCTTGCCGTCATGCAGATCACTGTACCAAAGCCCACGCTGGCCGCAGCTAGTCGGTTTTGCGGGCACGAAAGCTATAATCAAAAGAGCTGCTGTACGGGCTTCCCCGAGCCCACCCGCTCTTTTCCGGACACCGGCATTCATGAGCTTGCGCCAACAGCCCGCAACCAATTCCCTTAGCGAGGCGAAATACCGTGAACTGATGAACAGGATGCGGGCCAACCGCCCGAATGATGATCTCGACATCGTTCGCAAGGCTTACGAATTCTCCCTGCAGCACCACGAGGGTCAGACGCGTGCTTCCGGAGAGCCGTATGTTGTTCACCCCTTGGAAACCGCGCTCGTCCTTGCCGAGATGAAATTGGACCCGGTCGCGGTTGTCGCCGGACTGCTTCACGATTCCGTCGAAGACACCTCCGTTACCACCGTCGACATTCGCAAGGAATTTGGCGAGCAGGTTGCGCACATCGTCGAAGGCGTCACCAAAATTGGCAAGATCGATTTCGCCTCCCGCGAAGAGCAGCAGGCGGAGAATCTGCGCAAGATGGTGCTCGCCATGGTGGACGACATTCGTGTCGTCCTCATCAAACTCGCCGACCGGCTGCACAACATGCGCACGCTCGAGCACCTCTCTCCCGATCGCCAATTGAAGATCGCTCGCGAGACCCTCGAAATCTATGCTCCCATCGCGCACCGCCTGGGCATGGGAAAAATTCGCGGTGAACTCGAAGACCTCGGCTTTCGCTACGTCGATCCCAGCGGCTACGAAGACGTTCGTAAGCTCGTCGAAGCTCGCCGTGAGCAAGGCGAGCAGTTCCTGGCACGCGTCGAAAAAGTCTTGCACGACAAGCTCCAGGAAGCGGGTATCACCGCGCGTGTGGAAAGCCGCATCAAGCGCTTTTTCAGCATTCACAACAAGCTCATCAAGCAGCACATCACTGTGGAACAGGTCTACGACCTGTTTGCCATGCGCGTCATCACCCAGTCGATCCAAGACTGTTACGCCGTTTTTGGAATCGTGCACAACGTTTGGCGGCCGGTGCCGGGGCGAATCAAAGATTTCATCGCCATGCCGCGGCCGAATTTCTACCAGTCGCTCCACACGTCGGTCATTGCCGAAAACGGCATGCCCTTCGAAATCCAGATTCGCACCGAAGAAATGCATAAGATGGCAGAAGAAGGCATCGCCGCCCACTGGAAATACAAAGACGGCCCCATTTCCGCTAAGGATGAACAGCGTCTCGCATGGTTGCGCCAGGTCGTCGAATGGCAGCGCGACGTCCCCGATCCCAATGAATTTCTTTCGTCGCTGAAAATCGACCTCTACCCCGAAGAGGTATACACCTTCACGCCCAAGGGGAAAGTCATCGTACTGCCACGCGATTCCACGCCCATTGATTTCGCCTACTCCGTCCACACCGACGTTGGACACAGTTGCGTAGGCGCGCGCGTGAACGGTCGCATGGTGCCCATCCGCCACAAACTGCATTCGGGAGACATCGTCGAGGTCATCCTGCAGCCTGCACACAAGCCCAGTCGCGACTGGCTTTCTTTCGTCAAGTCCACGCGTGCGCGGCAGAAAATCAAGCACTGGCTCAACGTCCACCAGCGCGAGCGCGCCATTGAAATTGGCCGCAAGCTCATCGACAAGGAAGCCCGCAAGTACCGCATCGCCGTTAAAGACTTGCGAGAAGAAGACTTGCAACGCGTAGCTGGAGACTATGGCCTCGGCCGCCCAGACGATCTTCTCGCGGGCATCGGCTACGGAAAATATTCCGCCAAGCAGGTGCTAGGCCGCGTACTTCCGGCAGGCACCGCCCCGCTCGATGGCGAAGGAGTGAAGGCCGGCATCGCCAGCGTGGTGCGCCGCGTCTTCGGCGGCAAGAGCGATGCCATCATCGTTAAAGGCCACGGCGATCTCATGGTTTATCGCGCCCGTTGCTGCAACCCCATTCGAGGAGAAGCCATCGTTGGCTACGTCACCCGGGGCAAGGGAGTCGCTGTCCACTCCGCCAAGTGTTCCAATGTCACAAATCTCTTGTACGAGCCCGAGCGCCGCATCGATGTCACCTGGGCGCGTGAAGCTGGAGAAGCCGCCGCGTATCCCGTCCGCCTGCTCATTGCCTGCGATGACCGTTTCGGCATGTTGAAGCAGATCACCACGGTCATCGGCGATGCCCGTGCCAACATCCGCAACATCGAAGCCCGCACCGCCAACTCTCAAGGGTCGATTGAAGTACTGCTCGAGATCGCCGACCTGGCACATTTGGAACAGATCATCACAGGCTTGCGCAAGATTCCCGGCCTGCATGACGTACAGAGGATGCAGAAGGTGTAGAGTACTGAGTTTTCGGCACCTGTAGCAGGGTGAAAGATTTTATTTGCACATTGGGTGTCTGTGTTGTATCTTTCCATCGCTCGCCCTTCCCTCCGAGCGCGTTCCGTTCCCGGATTCCCAGTTGATTGGCGGAATCTAAGTTTGTGGAACGGACTTCCTTGAGGTCTTATGGATCGCAGATTGGCGGCCGTTGTTGGCGTCCTGTTTCTGGCAACTTTTGTCGGCTTGCAGAACTCGGGAACCACTTCGGGCACCTCAGGTGGCGACGCGGGCAAGAGTGCGCCTTCGGCACCCGGAAAAGACTCAATCGTTATTCCACTTACTGAACTTGGTCCCTGGGAAGCATCGTGCGACTACTACCAGCCCAACTGGGCGGCGAAGACCCAGGAAAAGGCGGGAGATGTCCCGGGCCTGCCGTTGCAGCTGACACAGCCTGTCACAAAGCAATTGCAGCAGCTCGATGGCAAGAAACCAGACGGGAAGCCGGACTTGCTCGTCCGCTGGTGTGCCCCAGAAAACGACCCTCCTGAATTCCTGATTGTGACTGTTCCCGACCCGGTCAACAGTCATCTCGCCCTTGAATTCGACCGCCGGATGGATGCCATCGCGTGGGCCGCAACCGACGCTGGGTTCGTCAATGATCAGTTCTGGCTGCCTTGGGACGCGGAAGCAGCCAAAGCTTCGGACGACCCAGACAAAGCGAGGACCGCAACCATGCTCGCCGAAGTGCGGCAATTGCAGCCCGGCTTGCTCATCTTCCGGCCAACGGATAAGTCAAAGAAGAGACCTCTCTTCGTGTTCCTAGCCGGTGAAACGCCCACCTACGGCATCAACAAGGATCAACTTAAGAACGCTCTGGATTACATCCGCATTATTTCCGGGAACAGTCAGGCGCTCTCGCAGGAACCCAACACCCGCATTCTTGGACCTGGTTTTTCCGGCTCCGTAAATTCCATACTTCAGGTTCTTAAGGGTTATCCCTGCGTTCACTGCTTTCATATCATCCCCAGCTCGGCCACCGATCGTGATGCGCTGGATCTGCTCAATACCCCGAGTAGTACCCACAACGAAGTTTTGTATGACGACCAAGCTTCCAACATGAGTTTCCTGTGTTTTGTTCACGACCAACTTTTACTAGACCCCAAGTACGTAGCCACATTGTCGGAATCAGAAACCACGTTCGGGGCTATTGAAGAGACTTATGCACTGCCTAAAGACTCAGAATCTCCTGCCCCCCCCTGTGGAGTGAAAATGGACGAAGTGACCCGGCTTCGCTTCCCGCGCGAGATTGCCAGCTTGCGCAATGCGTACCCCGACCGTCCACTCTCTCCGTCGGCAGTCCCCGCCACCGCCAAGCCGCAGGAGACGCCATTCCTTGGTCTGCCTCTCCATCTCCGCGACCCGGGAATTCAAATTACTCCCGACTCCGTTCCGGAATTCTCACGCGAGCAGATTCCCCTCTCGCAGGAAGCCGTGCTCTATCAGATCGCTTCCACCATTCGGCGTAAAAAAATCAAGCTCATCGAAATTCGCGCCACCAATATTTTCGACACTCTCTTTCTGGCCAGCTTTTTACGCGAGTCCTGCCCGGACGCACGTTTGGCGGTCCTGGATTCGGATCTGCTGCTGATCCGCGCCACGGGCACAATTCCCCTGGAAGGCATGCTCACCGTTTCGACCTATCCGCTCATTCCGCTCAACCAGAGTTGGACCGCTACCCACCATGCCAGCAAACAGCTCATCCTGACCTTCCCGAATCAGGCTTCCGAGGCAACCTACAATGGCTTTCTAGCGCTGACGGCAGGCTACGGTCTCCGTGAGTATGAGTCGCCCCAACCGGATGATTCCAGGCAGCACCCGGCGCTTTGGGTCAGCGCTGTCGGTCGAAACGGATTTATTCCGATTGCTCTGCTCCCCGTGCCAAACTCCAAGACGGGTCCTCCGTGGTGGACCGTAAAACCATCCCTGCAAGCTCTCAGGAGTTTGTTTCCAGGCAGCAAGCAGTATTCTCTCGCCGACTCCATCAAGCCAGAATTCAAGATCGAAATGCTGAAGTTTGAGCCCCCGCTCCGCTTTCACGCGCCTCCACCCTCTGGCAGCTACCTCTTCATGGCCGGCACAACACTCGTGTTCGCTCTGTTCGGCCACGCCTTCGGAATCCTGCAACGAAACGGACCCAGGGGTCCGTTTCCGCAATGGTGGCTGGAAAACTTCAACGTAGAAGGCTTTCTGGAACGGGGACAAAAACTCCATTTCCTGCTCGCTGCTACGCTCACGCTGGTTATCTTCTCCAACCTCGTCTTTCTCCCCATCTGGCAATACACATACTCAACCCTTTTCGAAGACACAACTGTCCCTTTTTCATTCCCGCAGTCCTTGTTCAACAATTCGTGGTTCTGCATTTTCTCGGTTATATCTTTGCTGGTGGTAGTCTTCCTTCTCGCGCAGGCGTGTCAGCTTCACCGTGACGCCAGCGCCGCGAATCCGCCCCCTCCGCCATTGTTCCTATGGTCGGCGTGGATGTCCGCCGCTCTCGTCCTCGAAATCTGGATCCTGCTCGGGATTGCTGGCGGCACCGGCATGCATTCCGAGTTCTTTCTGTACCGCACTACTGAACTGGCCAGCGGCGTTTCTCCTCTGGTGCCCATTCTGCTTCTTCTTGCCGCCCTATACGTCTGGTCCTGGATGCATCTGCGCCGGATTCGCTACTGGGAACTGCGACGTACGGATATCCCCACCACGCGCCTGGATGCTGAATTCCAGTTCGGCTTGACCGAAAAGAACCGCGAGCTGGATGGCAATCTCAGATACATCAACCTGGACGGATGGTTGCTCCGTATTGTCTTGGCCATGACGTTCCTGCTGGTTGCTCTTTCCCGCATTGGAAGCCACGTGGCTGGCCTCGAACCCTTCGCCATCGCTTCCAGCAATTTCAATCTTTTCAGTTTCAATCTCTACAATGGTCTATGCCTGTTCACCCTGTTCTGGTTATGGGGCTTCCTCTTCGCGGCTTGGATCCGCTTTATTCACTGCTGGCACATGATGCAAATCATCCTCGGCCGCCTGGAGCGCACCATCCTGCGGCGAGCTTTCGACAGGCTTCCCAAACGCTACTATTCATGGGCGCCCCTCTGGCAAGCAATGGGCGGCCGCCGCTCTTTCGTTATTCTGGCGCGCGCGCGGGAGTGTCTGGAAAAGCTCCTGCAGGAAAAGGACGATGACGTTCTGGACCTGGGCGATATCCGCCTGCGGGAGGCGCAAGACGATCCACTCGACCCCAGTCTCTTTACCCGGCTCAATCAATTTTTCGAAGAAGAGTCTACCGGCAGTTTGAATCTGGCCGAGCCTCTACTGGCCGTTCAAGTCCGCATGCGTCGGATCTCCGAGGAACTCCTCGAAAAATTGCTGCCTTACTGGCGAGAGAATGGAGGTTCCGACACCCTGGAAGATATCGAAGCTAACAAGAAAGATCCGCCTCAGCTTCCGCAACAAATCCTCTTGGCGGAAGAATTTGTTGCTCTCCGCTTCATGGCAATGATCCGCTACGTCTCGCTGCAACTGCGCAATCTGCTTTCGTTCATTATGGTGGATTTCATCCTGAGTGTATTCGCGCTCCGCTCCTATCCGTTCCTCGCAGGCCGGGCCATCGGCTGGACTTTAACGCTCATATTTGCCGCCCTTGGGACGGGCGTTGTTGTCGTCTTCGCGCAAATGTCGAAAGACGCCATTTTGAGCCGCATCGCCAACACCGAACCGGGCAAGCTCGGCGGTGACTTCTACTTCCGCATCATTTCTTTCGGAGCCTTACCCGTGCTAACCCTACTGGCATCTCAGTTCCCATCGATTGGACGATTCTTGTTCTCGTGGGTCCAGCCGGGGATTGAGGCGTTCCACTGAGTAGCTGGGGCTACCCTGCTGTCAGATTTTTCCAAACACCTCGCCCTCGTCTACAATCTGAAGTTCGAAATTGAAAGCCCGATTTTGCTGCAACAAACCTCAGAGGTGTTTCATGCGTGAAGTGATCTCCACTCCCGATGCGCCGAAGGCGATCGGTCCGTATTCGCAGGCGATCAAGGCGGGAGGATTTGTGTTTACCGCTGGGCAGGTGGCGTTCCATCCCGCAACGGGGCAGGTGGTGCCGGGAGATGTCGCCGCGCAAACCGAGCGCGTCATGAAGAATTTGGCCGCGATTCTGAAGGCAGCGGGCACGGGGTTTGAGAAAGTGGTGCGCTGCACCGTATTCCTTAAGAACATGAACGACTTCACCGCCATGAACGAGGTCTACGGACGCTATTTCACCGCCGTGCCGCCGGCGCGCTCCACCGTCGAGGTGGCGCGCTTACCCAAAGATGTTCTCGTAGAAATTGACGTTATTGCTTTGGCATAATCATTTGAAATTAACCAGGCATAATTCCACAGGAGCAGAACTCATGTCGAAACTCGCACTCGGAATCGCAATCTTCGCGCTGGCAGTTACCGCCGCCTCCGCGCAGGATTCCACAACCCAGACAACCACGCCGCCCGCGACAACACCGGCGACGACGCCCGCCACCACAACAGCGCCCAAGAAACCGGTCGCGAAGAAACCGGCAACAGCAACGACCGCTAAGCCCACAACAACAAAGTCCGCGACGGCAACAAAATCCACGACCGTCCACCACACTCCGGCCAAAACAACAGCCGGAAAAACTACTGCCAAGAAAGCGACCCCAGTGACCCACGCAAATCCGAACGCTCCAACGCCCGTCAAAGGCGCAGGCATCACCACACCCTCCGGCCTACAGTATTGGGATATCAAGACGGGCACGGGCGCGACCGCCGCTGCGGGACAGCAAGTGGACGTGCAGTACACAGGCTGGCTTACGGACGGGCATAAGTTCGATAGCTCGGTAGGCACGGGCCATCCCTTTAGCTTTGGGCTGGGCCAGGGTGCGGTCATCAAGGGCTGGGACGAAGGTGTAGCGGGAATGAAGGTTGGCGGCAAGCGCCAGTTGCGCATTCCGCCAGCATGGGAGTATGGAGAGCGAGGCTATCCAGGCGCAATTCCGCCGAGTGCAACGCTGATCTTCGACGTGGAATTGGTAGGTGTGAAGTAATGCGGTGACAGAAGCGGACGGCCGAGGGCGGCCGTCCCCACGTAATTCCTAGGCCTTCACAACTTTGCCGCTACGGATGCAGCCAGTGCAGGCGCGCAGTTTCTTGGCGCCGCCTGCCACTTTGGCCTTGACCGGGCGCAGGTTGACGTTCCAACGCCGCTTGGTGATGTTGTGGGCGTGGCTGATGTTGTTGCCGAATTGCGGCCCCTTGCCGCAGATGTCACATACGCGAGCCATAACTAGAACCTTCCCAATCGTTGCGAGTAAAACTTTATTTTACAGGGATTTGGCTACTTCGACAACCCGAAGATGTTTGGGGGCAATATTGAGTGCCAATGCGGGAGTAGCATGAAACCATGAAATCAAGCCAGATTAAGATAGCTGGGGTTCTCCTGTGCTTTTGCCTTCTAGCTGCAGCTGAGACTCCCTGCAAGGGCAACCCTGCGTCCGTGCCGCAAATTCAGCACGTGTTCGTCGTGGTCGAGGAAAACCAAAGCTACGATGACGTCATCGGCAACCCAGACATGCCCTATTTGAACCAACTCGCCGCGCACGGCGGCCTGGCCCGGCGCTACTACGCCAACACGCATCCCTCGATCAACAATTACTTTTACCTGACCTCGGGCCGCAGGGGCACCGGTCTTCCCGGGTTTTCAGCCGATCTTTTTAACGGCAAGGTCTCTGGTGAAAACGTGGCCAGCATCTTGACCAAGCACGGCAAGACTTGGAAAGCCTATGCTGAGGATCTTCCCAGCACAGGCTACGTGGGTGACAATCAGGGCCTCTATGTCAGGCGGCACAACCCATTTGCTTTCTACAAAAGCGTGGTGGATGACATGGCCGCCCCAGGCAAGAATCAGCGCGACCAGATCGTTCCGTTTCCCCAATTTACCGCGGATTGGAAGAGCGGGCACTTGCCCGATTATTCGTTCATCATCCCGAACCTCATAGATGACGCCCACAACAACCCGCGGACACGCCGGGGATCTGCCTGCCGCGATGCAGAAAGCCTACGCCAAGCTGACCACTGGCTCGAACAAAACCTCAAGCCCGTCGTCGAAATCGAGTCGTTCCACCGCGACAGCCTGCTCATCGTTGTTTTTGACGAAGCCTGCGACCAAGGGAATAAGGCCGACCACCACTCCAGCCCAACCCGCAATATCGGAGGCGGAGGCCGTATTCCCGTCGTCCTCGTGGGGGCCAACATCCCTGCGGATGGGTGCGTGTCCGACACTGTATTCCATCACGAAAGCACGTTGCGGCTAACGCTCAAAGCTCTTGGAATCAATGAGTTTCCGGGCGGCGCTGCCAAAGCCCCGGACATGGGTGAGTTCTTCGGAAAATGAATAGCCTGGAGTCCGGCTGAAGGCTAGTCCCCGGTTGGCTGGAGCGGCATGGTCGCACGCGACGTGCTGCCCGCATACCGGCGGCGGGCTTCCATCAGCTTGGCCAACTGTGGCCCATCCAGCAGGCGCTGGCGACCCAACTGATGTGTCACCAAGGCGATCTTGGCAAAGTGCTCGACCGTTTCCATTTTCATGTAGGCGTGCTGAACGTCTTCGCCATAGGCGACCACGCCGTGGTTTGCCATAAGAATAGCGTCATAGTCTCGAATATGGGGCGCGAGGGCCTCTGTGAGTTCCGGCGTTCCTGGGGTGCCGTAGCGTGCCAGCGGAATCGAACCTAGCCCCATGACCACTTCACAAACCAGCGGCTGATTCAGGGCCAACCCTGCTGCCGCAAACCCCGTCGCAGTAGGGGGATGCCCGTGCACAATCGCCTGGACGTCATCCCGCATACTGTAAATCAGCAAGTGCATGGCGAGTTCGCTGGAAGCCTGACGGCGGCCCGAAAGCTTTCTGCCCTCGTAATCCACGATCACCAGATCGTAAGGTTTGAGGTCGCCTTTGCTCATCCCGGTAGGGGAAGTGAGAATGCGGTGCGAATCCATGCGGACGGAAAGATTGCCGTCCGTGGCCGCTACGAAACCCGCCTCGTGCAGCCTGTGGGCGTAGCGCACCACCTCTTCCCGGATTCTGCGTTCGTTGACCATGTCAAATTACGTGCCCGCGTATCCTATCGCACCTTGTTTTTCTGGACAACGTTTTTTTGGACAACGTTTACTTGGGTGTCGATCGCGACCATCACTTTCAGCCACTTTCAGCGCTCGAAATCCTACATGGCCTATCTTTGCGGCCTCGAACCCTATAATCGAAAGCAGAGAATCCAGTGCACGTCTCCGATTTCCAGTTCGATCTGCCGGATGAACTGATCGCCCAGTGGCCGCTGACGGAACGGGCCGCATCTCGTCTGTTGCACGTCAAGCGCCAGGCGGGAGCCGAAACTCCGCCAAAAGGGCGTATTTTCCAGGATTTTCCTCACCTCCTACAACCTCAAGACCTGGTGGTCTTCAACAATACGCGAGTGTTCCCCGCGCGCCTGTTCGGTCAACGGGCTCGCCGAGCTGGTAGTCCCCAAGTGCCGGATGGCGGGCACTTGGCCGGACGAATTGAGGTTCTACTCACCCAGCAAGTTTCCTCGGACCCCAACCAAGTCCACAACGACTGGGAGTGCCTGGTGCGTCCCGGCCGGAAAATTGGCGTCGGCGAGCGACTTTGGTTTGGGAGTCATGGCGAAGATGGGGACGAGTTGCAGGCCGAAATCATCTCCCGGGGCAGCTTCGGTGAGCGCTGTATCCGGTTTGCTCCAGTGCCGGATTTCTTTGGAGTGCTGGAGCGTCTCGGACATGTGCCACTGCCTCCCTATATCACGCGTGGTGACGAGGGGGAAGACCACGAACGTTACCAGACCGTCTATGCCAAGGCCCGCGGGTCCGTGGCGGCGCCAACTGCCGGATTGCACTTCACTCCCGGGATTCTTGCCTGCCTGCGGGATCGCGGCATTGAGACCACCGAGGTCACGTTGCACGTTGGGTTGGGAACGTTTCAGCCAGTCCGCGTGGCGCGCGTGGAAGATCACACGCTGCACGGGGAGCGCTACACGATTTCAGCGGAGACGGCGGAGAAAATCAACGCCGCGCTGGCGGCTGGCCGGCGCATTGTCGCCATCGGGACGACGACTGTTCGGACTTTGGAATACTCGGCGATGCGCTGCGGGGCCAGCCGGGTGGAAGCGGGATCTGGCGAAGCCAATCTCTTTATCTATCCGGGGTACCAATTCCGGGTGGTTGGAGCGATGCTGACGAATTTCCATCTGCCGGAATCTACCTTGCTGATGCTCGTATGCGCTTTTGGAGGACAGGAGAACATCCTGCGAGCTTACCGCCATGCCGTGGAGCAGAAATACCGTTTCTATTCTTACGGAGACTGCATGTTTGTGGAGTGACGCCTGTTCTGTGAGCGCAGCCCTGTGAGCGACTATTCTCCGCTGGATTTCGCGGGCGAGGCGCCCGCGCCACACGAACGTGGACGCTACGACCCTGCTAAACTTCTCCGGTGCCTCCCAAGAAACCCAGCTTAAAGACCGATGACAGCGCCAACATTGCTGTGACTGCCGAAGCATCCGGGAATCCATCGGCTGCTGGCAAAGTTACTCTCCCTCACGCACGTGGTCGGGATTTCATTTTTCTGATCGACACGATGTCGTTCATCTTTCGCGCATACCACGCCATGACGCGGTCACGGCCCATGACAACGCGCACCGGAATCCCCACGGCCGCGACCTACGTATTTGTAAACATGCTGCGCAAATTGCGCGAGGATTTTGCGCCGCCCTACCTGGCTGCGGTTTTCGATGTATTGGGTCCTACGTTCCGTGATGAGCAAGCGGAGGCGGTCACCAAAATCCGCAAGTTTGACATCAAGACGCAGACGTTTCACGAAGTGGAGTACCACGGCTACAAGGCCAACCGCGCGGCCATGCCGGAAGACCTCGCACAACAGCTGCCCTATATCCGTCGGGCACTGGAGGGTTATCGAATTCCGATTTTGGAAGCGGAAAGATTCGAAGCGGACGACGTGATTGGCACGCTGGCCCGGCAGGCTGCGGAGCGCAAAGTGCCCGTCTACATTGTGTCGAACGACAAGGACATGCTGCAGCTGGTCGGGGACAACGTGTGGATTCTGAATCCGCCCAAGGATAACTTGATCTGCGATGCCGCCAAGGTGGAGGAGCTGCTGGGTGTTCCTCCTGCGCGTGTGGTGGATGTGATGGCGCTGCGGGGCGATGCGGTCGACAATGTTCCGGGCGCTCCCGGCATCGGCGACAAGGGTTCAGTCGATCTCATTCAGCGCTTTGGGACGGTTGAGCAAGCTCTGGACCGCGCCGCGGAAGTCGAAAAGAAAACCTACCGCGAGTCCTTGCAGAACAATCGCGAAATGGTTTTACTGAGCAAACAGTTGGTCACGATTGACACGCATGTCCCCATGGAATTGGATACGAACGCCATGCGGAGTTCGGAGCCAGACGCGGCGACTCTGCGCCAGCTTTTTGGCGAACTGGAATTCACGACGCTGCTGAATGAACTGACTCCCGAACCGCTGGCCAGTGAGGTTCACTACAGTGAAGCGCAGTCTGCTGTGGAGATTGACGCAGTGCGACAGTCGGCCAAAAAAACTGGCCATCTTGCGGTGGCGATTAGTGGCATGCAGTCAGCAGCGACCGACGAAACCGCGGAAGAAACCGGCGAGGAAGAGTCCACCCAGGGAAGCTTCTTGGCGCTGGACAATGCGCCCGAGCTGACAGCTTCGCCAACGCGCCGCGCTGGAGTCTCCGGCACGCCGGGAACCGCCGTCACCGTGGCTCTCTCGGAGAATCCAGTAGCGGCTCGATTGAAAGAAATCCTGGCGGACCGGTCCGTTCCAAAAGCGATTCACGATTACAAATCGGCGCTCCATGCCTGTGAATCGCTTGGGATTCAGCTCAACGGCGTACAACACGATGGGATGCTGTATTCCTATCTGCTCGACCCAACATACTCGTCCCATGTCCTGACGGAAGTTGCGCGCCGGCGCTTCAGCCAAACCCTTAGCGGGGATTTGGGGGAAGCGGCCGACGTCACGGGCCGCGCCGCTACTTTACTGCGCCGTGAAGTGGAAGAAGCCGGCTTGCTCAAGATCTATGAAGAGATGGAGTTCCCCCTTGTGCCTGTTCTTGCGAGAATGGAACGCGCGGGCGTCAAGATTGATACGGCCGTGCTGTCAGAGATGTCTTCGCGGCTGGAGCGCGAAGTGGGCGTGAAGGCACGACAGATTTACGAACTGGCAGGGACTGAATTTAACATCAACTCACCCAAGCAACTCGGCGATGTGCTCTTCAACCGGCTCAACCTGCCCAAGCCCATGAAACAGGGCAAGGGGCGGGTGATCTCGACCGCGGCCGACGTGATGGAGGAGCTGGCGTTGACCCACGAAGTGCCGCGCCTCGTGCTCGAGTACCGGCAGCTTTCGAAACTCAAATCTACATACGTCGATGCCCTGCCCAGCATGATTGACCCTGAGACGGGCCGTCTGCACACGACGTTCAGCCAAGCCGTGACCGCGACAGGGCGCTTGTCGTCTGTGAATCCGAATTTGCAGAATATTCCGATTCGCACTGAACTTGGCCGAGAGGTGCGCGCGGCATTCATTGCTGAACCGGGTTTTGTTCTGCTGGCAGCAGACTACTCGCAGATCGAACTACGATTGCTGGCCCATCTTTCGCAGGATCCTTTGCTCCTGGAGGCATATCGTCGTGGCGACGATATTCATACGCTCACGGCGGCTGAGGTCTTCGGGGTGCCACCGCTAATGATCAACGCCGAGCACCGCCGCAGCGCCAAGGCCGTGAATTTCGGCATCGTGTATGGCCTTTCGGCGTTCGGACTCGCGCAACAGCTAGGCATCGATAAGGGCGAAGCCAAACGCTTCATCGACGCGTATTTCGACCGCTACAAAGGCGTGCGCGCGTTTATCGACAATACACTCGCTGAGACCCGCCGAGAGCAGAAGGTGCGGACGCTGTTTGGACGCGTGCGCCCAATTCCCGATATCAACAGCAAGAATGCAAACCAGCGTGGCTTTGCAGAGCGCACAGCCGTGAATACGCCGCTACAGGGGACAGCCGCGGACCTGATCAAGATTGCTATGATTCGTATCGACGCAGAAATGCAAACCCGCAAAATGAAATCGCGGATGACCCTGCAAGTTCACGATGAATTGGTTTTCGAGGTCGCGGAAACGGAGCTCGAGGACATGAAGATGCTGGTTCGCGAGCAGATGGAAAATGCTCATCCGCTCACGGTGCCGCTGGTTGTCGAGATCGGCGTGGGGAAGAATTGGCGGGATTTGGAATAGGGTTCGATGGGGCTTCGCCCTGCTGGACGGCCGAGGGCGGCCGTCCCCACGTGAAACCCGGTGGGTTCTACACTCCCAACGTGGTTTGAATCGCTCCCGCGATGGATTCCACAAGGGTTTTCATTTTGTCTTCGCTTTCCGCCTCCACCATGACGCGCGCCAGAGCTTCCGTGCCGGAATAGCGCACTACGACTCGTCCATTGCCATCGAGCGAGCGTTCGGCTTCCTGGATTGCCTGTGCAATTTGAGGAACTTGCGTAAACGGAGTTTTCTCGCGGACGCGCACGTTCTTGATGATTTGCGGAAACACTTTCAAGTCACCGATCAGCTCCGCCAGCGGCTTTCCGCTGCGCACCAGCACATCCATTACGCGCAGTGCGGTCGCCAGGCCGTCGCCGGTGGTTGCGTCGCCGTCACGGAAGAGAATATGTCCCGACTGCTCTCCACCCAAAGTCGCACCTGTTTTCTGCATTTCCTCGAGCACGTACTTGTCACCCACGTTCGCCCGCAACATGCGAATACCCGAGCGCTTCAAGGCAATCTCCAGACCCATGTTCGACATGGTCGTTGCCACCACGGTCGCGTTCGCCAGCTTGCCCTGAGCTTGCATGTCGCGCGCCGCCAGCAAGAGGACCGCGTCGCCATTCACGCCACGACCGTCGGCGTCGCAGAACAATGCGCGATCGGCGTCGCCGTCAAAGGTTACGCCGAGATCGAGCTTTTCGCTTTTGCGTTCGACGAGAGCGCGACCAATTGCATCGGCATGGAGCGCTCCGCACGCGTCATTGATGTTTTTACCGTTTGGCGAAGCATGCAGAAACGTTGCCGGAATTCCAAGCTTGCGAAACAATTCTGGAGCTTCGGCTCCCGCAGCGCCGTTCGCGCAATCCACCAGCACGTTCAGCTTTCGCAAATCCGTCGAAACGCTTGCCGCCAGCCAATCGATGTACTCGCGCCGCAAGGACTCTTCGCCCGGCAAACTCGGCGCGGGCACCGGATTCACTTGTGGTTCGGGGCGCTTGTCTTGCAACAGCGTGAATATTTCCTGCTCCACTTCGAGTTCGCGCTCATCGGGAAACTTGTAGCCATCGTGACAGAAGACTTTGATTCCGTTATCCATCCAGGGGTTGTGGGAAGCCGAAATCACGATACCGGCCGAATATCCGCGCGTACGTGCCAGATAAGCCACGCCGGGCGTCGTCAGTACACCGGCGCTATGAACCTCCACGCCTTGCGAGGCCAGGCCGAGGGCAAGCCGGTCGGCAATCCATGCGCTCGATTCCCGGGTATCCTGCCCGATGACCACTCGCACAGCAAGTTCCGTCGTCGCACTCTTCCGAAGATTGTGGCCCAGGGCGCGACCAATGATAAAAACTGATTCGCGAGTGAGAGGAAAGTCTCCGGCAACGCCACGAATGCCGTCTGTTCCAAAAAGTTGACGCTGCGAAGAACTCATCAATTGGGATCCGGGATACCGCTCGCTGGAGGAGCGGTCCTTTCTTGGCTTCTATCTGGCGCTCGGTCTGGGGCCCGCTGCATGATCACCGTCACTTGTACGGGTACTGGATTCACCACCTGCACCAGCGGATCGGAGAGGTAGATATGAGTCATAAATGTTCCCCGGTGCAAGGTTCCACTGGCATCCACTGGGTCGGTAAGGGCTGCTTCCACTGCGTCCACGCGCCGCTTCGGCCCGCTCACCACAATACGCGCCGGTGCGGGCACAGCGCTCGCAACTTGCAAGCCCTGGGCAAAGCTTCCCATCACGCGGGCGCGAACTTCCACTTCGCGGGTCTCGCGCAAATCCAGGTTCAGATGCAGTTGCGAGGGAACAATCTGTACAATCTCCAGCTCCCGCAGCGCCCGGATATGCTGTCCGTTCAAATCGAATGTGCGCTCCCCCGGTAGCGAACCCGCCAGGTCGATTTCCGCGCGCACATCCGAAGGCTTTAGCTCGCGCACCACGCGCGCCGGTCCGCGCACGCGAATTTCCGCTTGTGGAATGTGCTCCGAACCAATCTCCAGATTCTTCGGAACATTGTGGAACTCCACGGGCACGCTGACCACCACTTCCGACACGGGCTCGCGTGACACCGCGTACCACAGGCCGACGGCCAGCACGACGGACAACACCTTGAGCGGCAAGTTGTGCAGGAATGCGCGCCGCAGCCAGGAACGTGTTCTCATGGCCGCGTCCCGCGGACGACGGATGGGCTACCGGGCGCCAGCTCCACTCTGCTGTTGTCTCCGTTCGGCATAGGCGTGGGTAGCGTTGCCGGAGCCACATAAGTGCGCAAAAGGCGGCTCAGGCGCTCCCGCAGCGTTTCCACTGAAATGTCGCGCTCAATCTTGCCCGAAACTGCCAGGCTGATCCCACCTGTTTCCTCTGAAACGATCACCGCAATCGCGTCGGTCTCTTCCGTAATGCCAATGCCGGCACGGTGGCGCGTGCCCAACTGGGTGGAGAGCACGGGATCCATCGACAGAGGAAGAAAGCAGGCCGCCGCCGCCACTCGGTCCCTCTGCACAATCACCGCGCCATCATGCAGCGGAGTCTTGGGGCGAAAAATTGTCGCCAGGAGATCGTAAGAGAGCCGGGCATCAAGGGCCACGCCGCTTTCAACAAACGTCCTCAAACCCACTTCGCGTTCAATCACGATCAGCGCGCCCGTCCGATTGCGGGCAAACTGATGCGCCGCCATCACAATGTCGTCATAGGCGTCGGATACGTCGGAGTGCGTGCGCGAAAACGCCAGCATCCCGCCGAGTCTTGCGAGTGCTTGCCGAATCTCGCCTTGAAAAAGAACGATCAACGCGAATCCAGCGTAGGGCAGGAGCTTGGCAATGACCCAGTTCACGGCCGGCAGTTGGCCGATGCGGACGAATTCCATCGCCAGGCTCAGCCCGGCAAGCCCCAGCAGCATCAAGGCCGCGCGGGTCCCGCGGATCAGGCGGAGCACACCATAAATCAAACCCGCCACCAGCAGGATGTCGAGGACGGAACTCGCCGACATGTGCGGCCAGTTGGCCAGAATTTTACTCACGATATGCCTTCGCGGGTGGAAATCATGGGTTCGACCATTGTAACGGAGGCCGCAAGAATCAGGGTTTCTTCACGGTTGAAGGACGATCGACGGTAGAAAGATCTGTGGCACGAAGCACGGTGGCATGAATCTCGCCTTTGGCCAGCCGTGCGGTGATGTCCTGGCCAGCTTTGGCCTTGCGCGCATCTTTGAGCAGCTTGCCGGAAGCATCGAATACCAGGGCATAGCCACGATCCAGAATGGCTAGCGGAGAGAGCGCTTGCAGCGCTTCATTCATCCGCTCCAGCCGTCCGCGACGGTGCAAATTGAGCGACCGCATCGCCGCTGCCAGGGCGGCCACCCGGGCGTCGAGATCGCGGTGGGTTGCGCCGAGGCGCATGCGGAGGTCATAGTGGCGCACGACCGCTGCCAACGCCTCGAATCGGCGACGCTGTTTCTCCAGAATGTCACGCTGGGTGTGGGCCAGCCGGTTACCAATATCATCCAGGCGCTGCTGGCGGCGGTGGATCAGGTCCATCATGCGGGAGAATCCGCGATGCTGGGCGAGTTCGGTTAGCACTTGGCGGCGGATCAATATCTGGTAGCGGACGGCTTTTCCCAAGCGCAGGTGCCATTCTTCCAGTTCCTCTTCGATATCCTGCCGCGAGCGAATCACCAGTTCGGCTGCGGCTGACGGAGTGGGCGCGCGGAGGTCGGACACAAAATCGAGAATCGTGAAGTCCGTTTCATGGCCTACGGCGGAAATCACCGGGATCTCCGATGCCGCAACAGTTCGCGCGAGAGCTTCGTCGTTGAAACAAGCTAGATCTTCAAACGATCCGCCGCCGCGCGCGATCACGATCACGTCCATGTTTTGTTCAGCGTTGAAGTGGAGAACTCCAGCAGCAACTTCCGCCGCCGCGCTCTCTCCCTGCACCTGCGCCGGATAGATCAGCACATTGGCCGAATGATGCCGCCGCCGCAGAATGTTCAAGATGTCCTGCAGCGCCGCCGCCCTGGGCGAGGTCACAATTCCAATGCATCGCGGCAGCGCCGGAATTGCTTTCTTGCGTTCCGAGCGGAACAGCCCTTCGGCCTCAAGCCGGGCTTTGAGCTGCTCGAACGCGATCTGCAGCGCGCCCACGCCTTTGGGCTCCAGGTATTCGGCGATGAGCTGCAGTTGCCCACGCCCTTCGTAAATCGTGACGCGTCCCCGGGCAACAATCTGCATCCCATCCTGCGGACGAAACCGCAGCAGCCGCGCCTGCCCGCGAAACATCACAATGTTCAACTGCGCCGCGCCGTCCTTGAGCGTGAAGTAGAGATGCCCAGACTCGGCAGGCTTGAAATTCGAAATCTCGCCTTCAATCCAGGCGTCGCCATACTCCTGCTCCAGCGAGGCGCGCGCCGCCGCCACCAGGTCGCGGACGGTCCACACCCGCCGCTCTGGTGGGCGGAACGTGAAGCCCAATTGTTCTTGTGGATCGTGGCTAGACATTAGTTATTTGAGCGCAAGAGGCGAGTTTACAGGGGCTAGAGGCAGGTCACAACTTGTTGAAAGCGGGTGCAGTTTCCGATAAGAGCGTGGCGGCGGAATGGATTACTTCAGGTTTGCCTGTTACTCAGGAAGGATATCCGCACTAGGCAGCGGCAACTTCCAGGAATGTGACTTTGGGGTTACCGATTGGTTTCAGCCGAAGTCCCCCAGAGTAGCCCAATGACTCGCATTTTCTGCGCGGAAGAACCGCCACTTCGTTAGGCGGCCTGTTCAGGTCAATTTCACCCAGAATTAACCTCGCTTTGTCGCAGAAATATCTCATCCCGTCGATTTGCAGTTGTTCCTTCGTACCGCTGTACATAAGTTGATGGTGCACTCCTATACAAGCGCAAAGAGGAACAGGAGGCGTGACGAATGTTTATAAAAGACGAGCTCCGCCATTTATTCGTTCTTACGGTTCTCGGATTTACCAGCTTGCAGGCTCAGACCGTCTACTCTGCCCAGTCCGTGCGCTATCAAGTCGAGGTTCTGGCCACAGGTTTGCAGCAACCTTCGGCCATGGTCTTTCTGCCAGATGGACGCGCGCTTGTTGTGGAACGACGCAGTGCCAAGATTGATCTCTTGGATGTGAAATCAGGCTCTTTGACCGCACTAGATGGCGGGTTTGAAGCACTTATTGGAAAAGATATGGGAGTGCATGATGCCGCGCGCCCACCCGCATTGACCGGAGAAGACGCAGGTTTGCACGACATCGCACTCCATCCCAACTATGCGAATAATGGCTGGATTTACATCAGTTACTCGAACGGTGAACCGGAACGAAGCACAACGGTGGTTGACCGATTCCGGCTCCACGGAACGACTATTGTCGATCGAGAACGGATTTTCACGGCAAATGCATATTCCGAAGATCGTTATCACTACGGAGGCAGGCTGGCTTTCATTGGGGATTATCTCTTCGTGACCGTGGGTGATCGACACCACCAGAACAGGGCGCAGGAACTCACGAACCATGCTGGCAAGATCATTCGTCTTTATGACGACGGTCGCGTTCCTCCTGATAATCCGTTTGTAGGAGTGAAAGATGCGCTGCCCGAGATTTGGACCTACGGGCATAGAAATCCGCAAGGACTGGTCGTCAATCGAGAGACAGGTGAACTCTGGGAACATGAGCATGGGCCACTGGGCGGTGATGAGTTGAATGCTATTCGACGCGGTGCAAACTATGGGTGGCCTGTCATCTCATATGGCTGGGAATATTCCGGCGGTCCGATAGGAATGGGGATAACGAAAAAGGACGGCATGGAGCAGCCCGTTTGGGTTTGGACGCCAGGGATCGCACCGAGCGGAATGTTCATTTATAGCGGCGACAAGTTTCCGGTTTGGCGCGGCAGTTTTTTTATAGGCTCCATGTCTCAACATCACCTGAACCGGCTAGTCATTGCAGACGGCCGTGTCGTGCTTGAAGAACGCCTGATTTACGGCAAGTTCGGCCGCATACGTCTGGTGACACAAGGACCCGACGGCCTCATTTACCTTGGCAATGATGACGGCCAACTCTTGCGACTGAGTCCGGTCGTTTAGCAGCAGTTAGACAGTTGCCGGCAGTACTATCTGTTATCGCTTCCGCGTCAGCGTGAACTGCACCTGCATACGTTCCACCGCCTCATTGCTGTAGCGGCTGTAGTGCGTATAGACGATCTTATTGGGGTCGCTGAGGTCGTTAATGGAGCGGACATTTTCGTCTCGAGTCCCGTCTTCCAGCGGGATGAATGCCTGGGTTCGAAACTGCTTGGTCTTTTCATCATAGACGCCGGTCTCCGTCACCCTTAATGCCGAACGAGTATAAAAGTACGTGACGTCGTACTGTTGAGTGCGCGGATTGTAGGTGACGTATGTGATGAAACCATTGTGGTGACTAGGATCACCCTTACGGTGCATCGCAACGTGATACTCCAAGTAAGTATCCTCCAACGCCCAACCGATCTCCCACGTCCCATCGTTTTCCGTTACCTTGTCGCCATCGTGGAACAGGGCAACAGCGCTCCACTTCCCTACCAATGGCGCGAGTTTACTCATCCCTTCGCGGATTTTGGCGTAATTGGCGGCGGGATCTTCCGCACGCGCGGGGGTGAGGTACGAAATCACGATCCAACCCAGAATCAACGGCAAGCGACAGCAATGAGGTTTTTGCATACCGCGACCATAAGAAACTCTGTGTTCCCCCGCAACAGATTTGCGACAAAACGCTCACCATCCACGATCAGACGGTAGCGGGAAGCGACAAACCGGGGCAGACCTTCTGCCGCGAGGAAGCCGCTGATCAGCCCGAGACCGGGAGCGCTCGTCAAGAGCAACCGCCGATCAGACGCGGCAGTGCATGACGATAGTTGCGGCTGAGCTTCAGTTCGGTAGCGTCACGTAGAAGGACTCGGTACTCCCCGTTGTCGAGGGCCCTCATCTCCACAATCTGTCCGAGGTTGACGATCGCCGACCGATGGATACGCGTGAAGCCGTCGGACCCAAGTTTCCTTTCCATCGCTGTGATAGTTTCGCGTAGAAGCAAAGATTTCTTTCCGATGTGGAGAGTCACATAATCGCCAGTTGCCTCGACCCAGTCGACTTCCGAAGTCTTGACGAACAGAACCCGCCCTCCGGAACGCACGACCATGCGATTGGATCGTGTTTCTGTCGGTCTGCGGTTTCCAGCCATACCCATTTCACCAAGAACAGAAACCAGTCGCCGTCCGACATTGCTGTCATGGTGGCGCGCAAACGATTCGCGGGCGCGTCGCAAGGCAGTATCAAAACGCTCATCGTCAATCGGCTTGAGGAGATAATCCAGCGCATTGACCTCAAATGCGCGAATCGCATACTGGTCATGGGCTGTCACAAAAATAACGTGAGGAAAGGCCTCGCACCCGACGGCTTCGATAACATCGAAGCCAGTCTTGCCCGGCATCTGAACATCAAGGAACACAAGATCTGGGGACGTGCAGCGAATAGCCTCAATCGCCTCTCGTCCATTGCTGCACTCAGCGACAATCTCAATATCCGGCGAGCGCTGAAGCCGGGTCCTGATACCCCGGCGGGCGAGCTCTTCATCATCCACGATGACGACGCGCATCATCCACGTTCCCCTTGGGTGATATCGCCCTCCTCAGTGGGAGCGGCAGTACGGAATGGAATTTCCATCGTCGCAGTAACGCCTCCGCCTGGGGAGGAGTCGAGCGAGAAACTAGCCTTGTCCGCGTACAATTCAGCCAACCGCGCCGCGGTGTTAGACAGCCCGACCGCGGGAGCCACAGGCACTCCCTCGGGCAGGCCGGGGCCATCATCAGCGACACGCAGTTGCAAAGCGCCGTTATTTCTTGCAACGGTCACGGTGACAGAACCTCCCTTTTCCTGGGGCAGCACACCATGCTTCACAGCGTTCTCCACCAAGGGCTGAAGGACAAACGCGGGCACCAAGCCATGCATCGCATCGGCCTGAGACTCAATAGCTACTTTCAAGCGGTCGCCAAAACGTACCTGCTCGATTTCCAGGTATCGGCGCACAAATTCGAGCTCCTCGGCAACGGAAATCTCCGGTGTATCGCTGGTCTCGAGCGACAAGCGAAGGAAATCGCTGAGACGGGCGATCATCCGCGCTGCATCTGAGTTCTGCCCTTCCACGACCAACGTGGAGATGGCATTGAGCGTGTTAAACAGAAAGTGCGGCTCGAGTTGCGACTGCAACGCGCGCAAGCGGGCGACATGGGCCATGGCCTCGGCTTTGGTGGCCCGCTCTCGTTGCCTTTCCAGCTCAACCCAGTCGTTGATCCCGTAGTAGAGCAGCGACCAGGCGAACAGGACAAAGCCGTCGTACATGAGCGTACCGAGCGGAATCGCCACGAGCCTTACCGTAACGTTTCCGCTGATTGCTGCGCTGGCATAGACCTGAAACAGTAAATTCTGGACTTCCCTCCAGATGGCGGCGCCAGTGAATGAAAACAAAAAAATCAGCAGAGCAGAGGCGAAGGGAGTTCTGGATCGCGCGCGGACTCTTCGGTAAAGTGACCGGAGATTGAGAGTCACCGCGAAACCGGTGACCACAAGAAGACTCTTGTTAACGAGCGCATCGCGCGTGTTGAAGTAATCAAGTCCCCAAGCAAACATCGCAGTACCAAAAGCCAACCAGCCGCCACATTGGAGAATCCAGAAGAGGTGAGTCGTTCGACACTGGCTACCCAGAAACGAGAGCGAACCAGTCGATTCTGCCTCGGCCGGGAGAGACACAGATCTGGCTTCGTCAGAAAGAGTCACTTTCAAGTTGAATTCCACCTCAGGTGAATATCCAATAAATGCCAATACACATCTCGGCCAAGCGATTCCGTATCAGCGATTCTATTCCCTATATGAGGGTGTTTTCGTTCTCAATTCGTAGCTGCAGTAAAGAATGCCTTCTGGGAAATCCGATGTCTAGTCGGTTACTATCCGGTTCGCAAGGTTACGTCTGGGAAGAGGGCTGCGGGAAGTGACGAACGAGGTTTCGGACGGTTTGTCGACACCGGAAGCTATCGTTTGCTGCTACTTGGCCATACATTAGCTTGCGGAAATTGCCTCACACCACTTCAAATCACATGTGACGCCGACTGCCTTCCGGACTAAACTAGAAGGTTGAGTAACAGACACACATCAGCACTGATATTTCTACGAAAGGCACTTCTTCCATGAATAGCTTCGGCAGCCGCTCGACCCTTCGCGTTGGCCAAAAGGATTACGAACTCTACCGGCTGGACGCTCTCGACAAGCAGGGCATCTCGACCCAGCACTTGCCGTACTCGCTGCGCATTTTGCTGGAAAACTTGCTACGCACCGAAGATGGCCGCAACGTTACTAAGGAGGAAGTCCGCGCCCTCGCCGCATGGAACGGGAAGAGCAAATCCGAAAAGGAAATTGCCTTCACGCCGAGCCGCGTGCTGTTGCAGGACTTTACCGGAGTCCCCTGCGTGGTCGATCTGGCCGCCATGCGCGATGCCATGGAGCGCCTGGGCGGCAATCCAAAGACTATCAACCCGTTGCAGCCCGTCGAGCTGGTGATTGACCACTCTGTGCAGGTGGACGAATTCGGTAAGCCCGAAGCCTTCGACATGAACGCCCTACTCGAGTTTCAGCGTAACCAGGAGCGCTACGGCTTTCTGCGCTGGGGGCAGACGGCGTTTCACAATCTCGCGATTGTTCCGCCGGACACGGGCATCGTGCATCAGGTAAATCTGGAATACCTTGCGCGCGTAGTGTTTGTTCAGGAACGCGAAGGCAAGATGCCTACTGCCTATCCCGATACTCTGGTCGGCACCGACTCTCATACGACCATGATCAACGGGCTGGGCGTGCTCGGCTGGGGCGTGGGCGGAATTGAAGCGGAGGCCGCGATGCTGGGGCAGCCGGTTTCCATGCTGATCCCGGTGGTTGTGGGCGTGAAGCTGACTGGACAGTTACGTGAAGGCGCTACCGCGACCGATCTTGTTCTAACCATTACGGAAATGCTGCGCAAACACGGAGTCGTCGGCAAATTCGTCGAATTCTACGGTCCCGGCCTGCGAGCCTTGTCCCTCGCTGACCGCGCCACCATCGCCAATATGTCCCCGGAATACGGCGCCACGTGCGGCATCTTTCCCATCGACGAAGAAACATTGCGCTATCTGCGCCTCACCGGGCGAACAGCCGAGCAGGTTGCGCTGGTCGAGGCCTACTGCCGCGAGCAAGGGATGTTCCATACAGAAAACACTCCGCATGCCGAATACTCTGAGCATCTCACGCTCGACCTCGCCACCGTCGAATCCAGTCTCGCCGGACCTAAGCGCCCTCAGGACCGCGTGGTTCTTTCGCAGGCAGGCGAGTCGTTCCGGAAAGCCTTGCCCTCCCTTATTAAGCCGAGCAATGGCGCGAAGGCCCCAGCGGCAAGCTCGAATGGAATTGCAAGGAATCTTCAGCACGGCAGCGTGGTCATCGCCGCGATTACCAGTTGCACCAACACATCGAACCCTTCGGTCTTGGTTGCAGCGGGCTTGCTCGCCAAGAAGGCCGTCGAGAAGGGCCTCTCCACCGAGCCTTGGGTCAAGAGTTCTCTCGCTCCCGGATCGAAGGTCGTTACGGACTACCTGACCCGCGCCGGACTGATGCCGTATCTTGAGAAGCTGAAGTTCCACCTAGTTGGCTACGGATGTACAACCTGCATCGGCAACTCCGGTCCGCTGCTTCCGGAAGTCTCGCACGCCATCGAAGAGAAAGATCTCGTGGTCGCTTCCGTGCTCTCTGGTAACCGCAACTTTGAAGGCCGCGTGAATTCCGAAGTTCGCGCTAACTACTTGATGTCACCGCCGCTCGTGGTCGCTTTCGCGATTGCAGGCCGCATCGATCTCGACCTGCGCAAAGACGCGCTCGGCACTGGCAAGGATGGCAAGCCCGTTTATCTCGCAGATATCTGGCCCTCGCAACAGGAAGTCCGTGACGCGGTCGCGTCCTGCATCGATTCGGAAATGTTTCGCAAGAGCTATGGCGAAGTCTACTCCGGAGACGCCCGCTGGCGCTCGCTCAATATTCCAAAAGGAGAAACCTACGCCTGGGGAGCGGACTCCACATACATACGGCAAGCGCCGTATTTCGAGGGCATGTCGGTTACTCCGTCCGCCGTCGAAGAGATCAGCGGTGCCCGCGTTCTCGCCGTCCTCGGCGACAGCGTGACCACCGACCACATTTCGCCCGCCGGGTCGATTAAGAAAGATGGACCTGCCGGCCAATACCTCATCACCCACGGCGTGAAGCCGAGCGATTTTAACTCCTACGGTGCGCGCCGCGGCAATCACGAAGTCATGGTGCGCGGAACGTTTGCCAACGTCCGCCTGCGCAATAAGCTCGTTCCGCACATCGAGGGCGGATTCACGCGGTATTTACCGGCGGGCGAAGAGATGTCCATCTTCGATGCCTCGGCCAGATACATCGCCGCCAAAATCCCGCTCGTGATTCTTGCCGGCAAGGAATACGGCTCAGGTTCGTCGCGCGATTGGGCCGCGAAGGGACCGAAGCTGCTCGGCGTCCGCTGCGTGATCGCTGAGAGTTACGAGCGTATCCACCGCTCCAATCTCGTCGGCATGGGCATTCTGCCGTTGCAGTTCCGCGCCGGAGACACCGCTGAATCGCTCCATCTGACGGGAGCAGAGGTCTTCGAAATCACAGGCATTCGCGAAGCCGTCGAAAACTTTTCCGCCGGACGCGAAATCAAGGTCCGTGCTGTCCTCAACGGCAAGGCAACGGAGTTCCAGGCGCTCGTCCGCATCGATACTCCAGTCGAGGCGCAATACTACAAAAATGGCGGGATTCTGCCGTTTGTCTTGCGGCAATTGTTGGCGGCGAAACCGTAGTTGGAATGACCGCGGCAGTTCGCGACAGTAGTGGTGCAGTTTATGTATTTCTTCAAATTGTCATTCCGAAGCGCGGCAGTATCGCGCGAGGAATCTGCTATTTGGCAGGTAAGGAGCAGATTCCTCGCCGATAAACCTGGCTCGGAATGACAAATCCAGTGAAGTGCATTTACTAAACTGCACGACGGCAGCCGCGGAAAGCTCATCGTCCGGGTTCTCGCCAATTTGCTACACTGACGGGTCGCACCGTTTCCCATTCTCCATTCCTAAAGGACAGACAGCGCATGGCTGACGACAAGTTTTATACGGCTCGGGTCACAAAGCGGACTGACTTTGCCCACGACCTCTGGATGGTTCGCATGGATCCGGGCGGAGAATTCAAATTCTCTCCTGGACAATATGCAACACTGGGCGTCGAGCGTGGCGACGGGAAGAAAACTGAGCGCGCATATTCGATCGTGTCGTCTCCGTACGAGTCCGAGCTGGAATTTTTCTTTGAGCTGGTCCCGGAAGGCGCACTCACGCCGAAGTTATACCAGTTGCAAGTGGGGGATACCTGCTCGATGCGCAAAGTAGCGAAGGGGAAGTTCACGCTGGATATGCAAAGCGGGCACAAGAATCACCTGCTGATCGCCACCGTGACGGGCGCTGCGCCCTACATTAGCTACGTGCGGACGATGTACAAGGATTGGAAAGAGGGCAAGCTCACCGGAGACCACAAGTTGTTCATCCTGTTTGGAGCGAGCAAATCTTTCGAGTTTGGGTACGAACAAGAACTAGCAAAGTTCGCAGCGGAAGTTCCGTGGCTGAAATTTGTTCCGACGGTGAGCCGTCCGTGGGACGACCCGGCCTGGAAGGGTGAAGTCGGTCGCGTCGATGAACTCATCCGCAAATACACCGACATGTGGGGCCTGGCGGGAGACAACGCGACCGCGTATCTCTGCGGACACCCGGACATGATCGAACACGGGAAAGGCATCCTAAAACGCCGCGGGTTCGTCAAAGAAGGTATGCGCGAGGAAGTGTACTGGATTCCGCCGAAAGCTGGCGCTACCACTTAGCTCTCAGTTTCCGCTGGCCCGAAGACCACCAAAACCACCAGCTCTTCTTCAATGGAATGGAAACGGTGCTCCGTGCCCGCTTCCACAAAAATTACCGTCCCCTGGGTCACAAGGCGGTCTTCTGAGGTTTCGCGGGAAGACTCGTGATCGCGCGTAATCTTCATGCGCGCGCGCCCGCTAATTACATAGTAAATCTCGTCTTGCTTGTGGGGCGTTTGCCGATCTTCGCCCTCTTTCGGCAGCACGTAGATTCCGGTGCTGATCGCGGGTACCCGGAGAAACTCCAGGTAGCGCTTGCCGCTGGCGGCATGCTCGGCCCGTAATTCGCGGACGTGAAAGAAGCGCTTCATGGGAAGGGTTTCATCAGTTACTCTTCAGCGAAAAAATCTTTCAGCCGAACACACCGGCGAAAATTATCTCCGTGAACTGATCCACAAGCTCCGCCTCCGCGATTGGGCCATCGGGGCGATGCCACTGGTAAATCCAGTTGATCATCCCCAGGAGCGCAAACGCCGCCGCCTTGGGAGTGACGCGGCTTTTCGCGCCACGTGCCCGTTGCGCGCCGGCAATCAAGCCTTCCACGAAATGCACATACTCTTTCTTGCGCGCGTTAATGAGCTTGCGAAACTCCGCGGGCAGTGGATGGTTTTCGTGCAACATCACGGTGATCTCGCGGTCGCGAGTTTGTAGAACTACATGGATATGCAGTCGGATACAGGTGCGCAGGCGCTCTTCCGCGTCCGTGAGCAGGAGAACCGGCTTCTTGACCTGCTCCTCGGTAATATCCATCGCATGTTCCATAATGTGGAACAGGATTTCGTCTTTGCTCTGGAAGTGGTGGTAGAGTGCGCCCTTGCTCAGGTCGAGGACCGCTGCCAAATCGTTCATGGAGGCAGCGTCGTAACCGCGCTCGCGAAAGAGCTGCGCCGCCGCGTGAAGAATATCGTGCCGGGAATCGGTCGAAGGACGAGTCATCCGTCAGAAATGGTACAGACAGGGGTGGAGGTTCTGCAAATTTAGTTTTGGGTGCAAGGGTTTAAAACGCAATCCGAGGCCGGCGTTTCGTTCCAGCCTCGGATGCCTTTAAGCCGCTTCTGGTAGCAAACCTGGGCTCCCAGCCTCGTCCGCCGCGAGCGCCACATGCCTCTTCGCAACCAGCATATAGATGGATGGCACCACAAACAGAGTGAATGCGGTTCCAATGATCATGCCGCTGACCAGCATGATGCCGATGCTGTTGCGAGCGCCCGCTCCAGGTCCTGTCGCCAGAATTAACGGAAAGTGGCCCGCCACAGTAGCTGCGGTAGTCATCAGGATTGGGCGTAGGCGCGTGGTTGCCGCTTCAATGACCGCGGCAAGTTTGTCCTTTCCCGTTTCCTGTAGATGGTTGGCAAACTCCACAATCAGAATGCCGTTTTTCGATACCAGACCGACCAGTGTGATCAAGCCCACCTGGCTATAAATGTTCAGTGTCGTGAATCCCACGAAGGAGAAGATCAGCGCTCCAGAAAGAGCCAGTGGCACCGAGCCTACGAGGATGATAAACGGATCGCGGAAGCTCTCGAACTGCGCCGCCAGGACCAGATAGATCAGGATCGCTGACAGCAGGAATGTTCCGAGGAACTTGCTGCCCTCCACTCGCAACTGGCGCGACTCGCCCGCATAGTCGACGGTAAAACCCTGCGGCAGAATCGTCTTGGCTTGATCTTCCAGGAAAGTCAGCGCCTTATCCAGCGGCACATTGGGCGGGATCACTCCCTGAATTGTCACAGCGTTGAGCTGCTGGAACTTGTTCAGCTGGCGCGGCTCGGTTGTGGTCTTTATGGTCGCGAAAGTAGACAGCGGGACAAGTTTGCCGTCGGCTCCCGTGACATAGATCTTTTCGAGCTGATCGGCTGTCAAACGCTCTGCGCGCTTGATCTGCGGAATAACTTTGTAGCTGCGCCCCTGGATGCTGAAGCGGTTAATGAAGTCTCCGCCGAGCATGGTTGAAAGATCCTGGCCAGCCTGCGTCAGGTCAACTCCTTGGGCACGAAGTTTGTCGCGGTCGAAGACTACCTCTGCCTGCGGCTGGTCAAACTTCAAGTCGGAGTCGGCAAAAATGAACAGGCCGCTTGCGAACGCTTTACCCACGAGCTGTTTAGCGAACGCATCGAGCTGCTGCGGTTCCATGGCCGAAGTAATCACAAACTCAACCGGAAAATTTCCCCCTCCAGGCAGTGGTGACGGAGTCAATGGGATCACACGGATACCCGCGATTTTGGACAGCGGCCCCACCGACTGCACCAGCAATTGCTGCGCAGTTTTCTTCCGCTGGCTCCACGGCTTGGTCACCATGCCTCCGAAGCCGCCACCTGGAGAAGTGATCTGAAAGATGCTGTCGCTCTCGGGCATCGAGTGGTAAATATCGTAGACTTGGGACGTGAACAGGTTGGTCTGATCAAGCGTCGAGTTCGCGGAGGACTGAATGACTCCGAAGACGACTCCCTGATCCTCGGCGGGTGCCAGCTCATGCTGCGAAAACATGTAGAAAGGCACGATCAACAGAATCACAATCGCCCAAAGAACAAAGACCACTGGCCTGTACTGCAACGTCCCGGCGAGCGTCCGTGAATAGAGACGGCGTACGCTCTCGAAGCGGCGGTTGATCCAGCCCGCAAATCCCCGCTCGGTGTCTCCGGCGCGCAGCAGCTTGGAGCCCATCATCGGAGACAGTGTCAGCGCTACGACTCCCGAAACGATCACGGCTCCCGCCAGCGTGAACGCAAACTCACGGAACAGCGCACCGGTCAGGCCGCCCTGAATGCCCACTGGCGCATAGACCGCCGCCAGCGTGATGGTCATGGCGATGATCGGCCCCACCAATTCTCGGGCCGCATCGATGGCAGCGCGGAAGGGAGCTTTGCCAAGATGAATATGCCGCTCGACGTTCTCCACCATCACGATGGCGTCATCCACCACCAGACCGACCGATAGCACAATCGCCAACAAAGTCAGAAGGTTGATGGTGAACCCGGCCACCAACATCAGGAAAACCGCGCCAATCAGAGAAATTGGAATGGCGACGATGGGAATAAGCACCGATCGGAACGATCCTAAGAATAGAAAGATCACAACGATAACGATGAGCAGCGTCTCGGTAAGAGTACTCAGCACTTCGTTAATGGCGTCCTGGATGTATTCCGTCGAATCGTAGGGGATGCCGGCTTTCATGCCCGGAGGTAGTTGCGCCTGAATCTCCGGGATCGCTGCGCGAACTTGCTTGATCACCTCAAGCGAGTTCGCGGTAGGCAGAACCCAAATGCCCATGAACGTCGCGGTCTCGCCGTTGAACTTAACGTCCGACTCGTAGTTCTGCGCGCCGAGCACTACGTCGGCAATTTCGCCGAGTCGCACCACAACGCCCTTGTCCTCTTTCACGACAAGTTGGCGAAACTCATCCGCAGTCCGGAGATCGGTATTGGCAATCAGGTTCACCGACACCATGGACCCCTTGGTTTGCCCGAGCGCCGAAAGGTGGTTGTTCTTGGATAATGCGTCGCGCACGGCCGAGGCTGAAATGCCGAGCGCCGCCATCTTGTCCGGCTTGAGCCAGATGCGCATGGCGAAGGTGCGGTCGCCGAGGATGTCGGCGCGCTGCACCCCGCTGATGGCGCTGAGTTTCGGCTGAACAACGCGCGTCAGATAATCGGTGATCTGGTTTTGATCGAGGCTGGCGGACGAAAAGCCGAGATACATCGCGGCAAATTGCGTGTCCGCCGTTTGCAGGTCAATCACCGGCTGCTGGGCTTCCGGGGGCAGGTCATTGCGGACCTGTGCCAGCTTCGACTGAATCTGCGTCAGCGCCGCGTTGGTATCGTAGTTGAGCTTCAGGTGTACGGTGATCGTGCTGAGACCCTGCGCGCTCGACGATTCCATGTAGTCAATGCCGTCCGAGCTGGCAATAACGCGCTCGATCGGGGTCGTGATGAAACCGCGCACCAGGTCCGCGTTCGCGCCCACGTACACCGTCGAGACCTGCACCACGGCGATGTCGCTGCGAGGATACTGACGTACGCTGAGCGAGCGAATGGCTTGCAGACCCGCAATCAGGATCACGAGACTGACAACAATCGAGAGAACCGGCCTCTTAATAAAAATATCAGTAAACTTCATTTAACTGTCCTCAGGCTTGGGAGCCGGATTGTCTCCCGGCTGGACTTTGTTGTTGACTTCCACGGCTGCTCCGTTGCGCAGCTTGAAGACGCCCGAACTCACAACCTCATCCCCAGGTTTGATACCCGAGACTCCCACCAGGTCTCCGCGCGAGCCTTCAACCTTGACGAACTGTTGCCGCACGCCACGGTAGGTGTTGCCCTTCGGGTCTTTCATATCGGAGACGACATACACGGAATCGCCATAAGGCGCGTAGTTGATCGCGGTCGCAGGGAGCGCAATCACTGGATGATCTGTCCCCGTCCCGGTGGCTACCTCCACCTGCACGAACATGCCGGGACGTAGTTTGCCTCCCGGATTGGCGAGCGTCGCCTGCACCTGGATGTTTCGCGTCGACTCGTTCACGATCGAGTCGAGAGCCGTAACTCGCCCGGTGAACTTGATGCCCCCAACGTCCTTGCCGGAGACGCGCAAGCTGCGTCCGATCCGCATCTGGCCAGCGGCTTCCTGGGGTACGCCAAAGTTCACATAGATTGGATTTAGCGCCTGCAGGGAGACGATGGCTTCGCCAGCCGCCAGGTACTGCCCTAAGTTAGCTTGGCGTAAGCCCAGAACTCCCGAGAACGGCGCGCGAATCGTCTTCCGCGCAATCGTGGCGCGGATCTCTCCGACCTGCGCTTCCGTCGCCTTCTGCTGGGCGATTGCGTTGTCATACTCCGACCGGGCGGTGACGCCCTCCTTGACAAGCTGCTGCAGGCGATCGAAATTGATCTTGGCAAGGTCGCGCTGGGCCTCCTGGGCAGCCAGTTGGGCCCGCTCCTGCCGGGTATCCAGCTCCGCGAGGACGTCCCCTTCCTTCACCGCTTTGCCGGACTCGAATGCAATGCGGGCCACGGTGCCTGGGAGGTCGGCGCTCACCGTCACACCCTGGACCGCCGCTGCCGTACCAATCACGTCCAGAGTTGCCGGCCACGTCTCCTGTTTCGCCACAACGGTCGTAACCGCCGTCGGAGGCGGTTGGAAGCTGCCGCCCTTTGCGATTGCGGTCTGTATTTGCTTGAACTTTACAAAGCCAAGGCCGCCGATCAGCAGCCCAACCAGGGCCAACATCAGAATCATCCGTTTTGCCATAAATACCCCTTTTAATAACTTGCCAACTACATTACGAAAACCCAAACAGCTAGGGCGTTATCGAGGGCCACCGAAACCCAGTGGCATTCCTAGGCAGATATCCGGGCCGCGAGCCGAGCCACTAGAGCCGCCGTGTCTTCAGATGCGCAGCACTGATTACGTATCAGATTTTCCCTGCCGGGCAAAGGATTCAAACTTTGGACAGGTCTAAGTCAATGTACAGCTGCCGTTTCTGTCGCTTCCAGAGTGTTGTGTCTGGAGGCTATCTTCCAATGACCCTTGCCGAAAACAATAGCCAATTTCCTTCAGATTGGATACGACACCGCAACGCTCGATCGCTATCCATTTGACGAACGAGAACCCGCTAGATCGACACATAGACCCTCTTTGGGGCGATATTTTTTCAACGAAGTCGAAGTTCGCAGGGCTGTTGTCGTCAGATGCCAAATCGGACACATCACTCCCCCAATTCTACCGGACACCTTGGCAGTGGGTTTTGTTTTGGACAGACCTTAGCTAATTATTTGATATCAAACGACTTGGGAACGTACGTGAGCGGACCTGGGTGCCTCTCTTTGCCGTTGCCGCCGGAGAAGCAGGGTTTTCCTTTTGGGGTGGAGGGGATTCGGCGCGAAGGGAGGGCCTCAGCGCTTGAACTGCCGCCGCACGGCGAGCAGAAAGAGCGCGATCAGCGTGGAGGTCAGCAAAAGCTCAAACAAGGCCAGCGCCCGGCCCCACGGGTAGCTCGGCACGTACTTTAATTCTTTTTGGAAACCCGCGACGGAAATGGCGGTCATCAGGCTGTGGCCGAAGGTGGTTCGCAAAGCATAGCCTAGAAACAAACCCGCGCGACATAGGCCTGTCGGATAGGGATGAGCTTTGACGAAGTCGGAAAAGTGCGGATAGGTCAATTGAGAGCTGGCTCCCGCCAGGTCTAAGCCCGTCCACGGGAAAAGCAGCGTGAAAAATAATAGAACCCCAGCGAGACAGAACGCTGGCCGCGCAAAACTCTCTCCATACTGACTGGCGTATTTGTACCAGGCAACCAGGCGAAGGTTTTGGTGCAAACGACGCATGGCCTTGTTTTTCCACGGGCTATCATTTCGCCTCATTTCCATCTCACCATAGTGGAAGTCGCCCGCCGTCCCGTAATCAGTGCGGTCGTCGTAGTTTTTCTTCAATTGCTGATAGGTTTCGCGGATCAGGAAGTAATCGCGTTCATTGGGACTGCCCGGCAGTGACTTCAATTCGAGAGCCGCTTCGTGATTGAGATCAACATCTTCCTCAAACAACATCCACTTGCGGCTACCCTTCCGCCTACGCCACGTTACCGAGGAAAATTTCACTCCCGAGACGTCGCAGTTGTAAAAGAGGGCTTGGCCGAAATTGGTGAGGTAAAAGATGACTTTCTCTGGCTGGAAAAACTGCGCCAAAGAAAAAGTTGGCCCCGGTTGCCTCTTGTCGTCGCTGTCCATGGCCTTCTGGAATTCCTTCGCGATCTTAATATTCTCGGGCCCCATGCCTTTCAATTCCGCTTCCCGAAATACCCTGCCCCGGAATGTCGTCCCTCGAAATTCCGCAGACTCTAGAAATCTTGCATACCGGAAATCGGCCTCGCGGAAGAACCATGCGTTGGAGAAACCTGCCTCTTTCATAAACTCAGCTTGAATGAAGATGGCATCTCTTTTGAACCGGGTTTCGTAGAAGTAAGCGTTTTGCTCAAATCGGGCGCTGTGGAACCTGACGGACTCCGTGAATGCGGAGGCGCTGAAATTGGCCGCCTGTGTGAACTTCGCTCCGGAGAAATCAGCCTCGTCACAGAACGTGGATTGGCTGAAATCCGTGCTCTGCATGAAAACTGCGTTGCCGAAATCAGCGTTCAAAGCGAATGTAACGCCGGGAAAGTTTGCATCTTGTTTGAAAGTGGCATTGCGGAAACTTGCACCAAGCGTAGGGAGACCGCGCTTGGAACTACTCTCCCGCTCGGTATTCACAAAAGCTGGATCACTAGCGAAACTAGCGCTATGAAACTGCGCTCCCGACGTGAACTGGACGCGGTCAAAGAAGGCCATTTGTGCAAAATCGGCAGCGCCGAAAAATGCGCCTTGCTCGAACTTGGCCCCTTTAAAGTGGGCACCGCGCTCAAATTTTGCAGACGTAAAATTCGCTATTTGTGCAAACGTTGCCTCGCTGAAATCTGCGTCTTTGGTGAACGTAGCGGAGGAGAAATCGGCGCTCCTGTTGAAAGTGGCACCGTTGAAATCAGCATTCTGTGCGAACCTAGCATCAACGAACCGACAGTTGGCCTCGAATACGTACAACGGGTAATATGCGGCAGGAAATACAAATGCTGTGAAATCAGCAAAGGTATCGGCGTCGTATGTACCCTTACTGTTGGCCTCTCCCCGGATAGCTTCAAAATGTCTCTGAAACTCCGTATCACTCTTGTCCGGGTCATTTGAATGCATGATACACATCGGGCGTGCATCGTAATCCGGCGCATGGTGAATCGCTCTACTACAGGCACCTGCCATCATCGTGACTGAACAGCGGTCAAGCCTAACCGCCGCAGATTGCGTAAGTTTGGGGTGCTCCGCCATAGGGCGGCAATTTTATCAAATCGGAACCGAGTTCAGTTTTTTAGCCGCTTATTCCCTGAACTTCAAAGAATGAAGTTGGAGCGCGCGCCGCAAGTCGGGATCATTGCGCTGAATTGGCCGGAGAATCTTTACTTTGATCTGAAAGGGCTCGAACAAGGCCCAGTTCTCAATGTCATGCCCGTACTTCGAGAGGTAGTAGATTCCCGCGAACCCAGCGTAAGAGACGATGCGGGACACGAACTGCGTAAGAGTCCGGGGAGCCGTCTTTTGCAGAACTGAAGCATCCAGGTCCTCCACTCCGAAATTCTTCAGATGAGTCCCCAACGACTTCCGCAAACGGCTGATCCATTCGCTGCTGCAAATATCAGCGTATTCGCCGCTGGCGGTGGCCGTCCCCATCATCCGTTTCTCAATCCATTCGATAGGCACTTCGCCAAGAGGAAGATAGTCGTCCGTTCCCTTGATCTCGGCTAACTCCGCAAAGAGTTTGGGATCAACCCGGAACCGGGCCAGCGTCTCGAGAAAGCAACCGAGTTTTTGGGAGGAGGCGTAGAGAACGCGATAGGTCGCGTCGGGGTCGTCAAAGCGGTTGCCGAACGTTCCGTCGAACCCGGCCGACGACCAGTCCCGCGCAGCCCAGGGATTTGGCTTCCTCCCCAACCGAAAGATCACGCCAGTCGGTTTCAAGGCTCACTATCCTCCGGCTAAGAACGCGCGCGCGGCCCCCAGTAGTTCCGGGCCGGCGGTCTCGACACTTTCTTCCCGCAGCAAACGGATCGGCACACGATCATTCAACTCTGGATTCAGCCCTGTCAGCCAAGCCTGGACCACTCGCGGCCCTTCGTGGTCATTGATCACCTTCGCCAAGCGGTAGGCGAGCCGCAATCGTTCTTCAACTCCCTTGTAAGGATCCTTGCCCGCAATCCAGCGCTCGACGGCTCTCGTGTCTTTGACCGAAGCAATATATGCCGTCAGCTTCTTGCCGATGATCTTCGTCAACTCTTCCACAAGTTTTGAAAACTGTAGAGTCGTCGCTTCGCGGTACGCCAACAAATCCGGGCGCGGCGGCGTGAGCACTGCTGCCATGTCAAAAGCTCCTTATCACAATCACAACGCTAGAGTATATAAATACCTAGTAAATAGCAACATAATACCCAATAAAATGCAGTGCCCGCGTGGACCAAACAGTAACCCATCCCTACGTCCGCAAAGGAACTTGACATAAGCCCTAGCCGGGCTTAATCTACACAGACTGACCGGTCGGTCGGTTTGACAGGTTCCCCCCTAGGAGATCTCACTGTGGCAGCGAAACTTTACTACGAAAACGATTCCAATCCGGCCGCGCTGGCTGGAAAAACAATAGCCATCCTCGGTTACGGCAGCCAGGGCCACGCCCAGGCACAGAACCTGCGCGACAGCGGCTATACCGTCATTGTGGGCCTCGACCCCGAGCGCGGCTCGGCGAAGCAGGCGCGAGCGGACGGCATGACCGTCGTGACTCCCGCGGAGGCCGCCAAGCGCGCCGACTGGATTCATATTCTGACGCCGGACGAAACGCAGGCAGAGCTTTATCTCGCTGCCGTTGCGCCGCATCTTACGGCGGGCAAGATTCTCGGCTTCTCGCACGGGTTCAGCATTCACTTCAAGGCGATCGTTGCGCCCAAGGATGTGGACGTGGTCATGATCGCGCCCAAGAGTCCTGGGCATTTGCTGCGCCGCGTGTATGCGGAAGGGCGCGGCGTTCCCTCGTTGATTGCCGTTCATCAGGATGCCAGCGGTCGCGCCAAGGAATTCGCTCTGTGCTATGCGGGCGGCATTGGTTCGCTGCGCGCAGGCGTGATCGAGACGACTTTCAAGGAAGAAACCGAGACCGACTTGTTCGGCGAGCAGGCCGTGCTCTGCGGCGGCTTGACGTCGCTCATCAAGAAAGGCTTTGAGACGCTGGTCGAGGCTGGGTATCAACCGGAAATCGCGTATTTCGAATGCCTGCATGAGACCAAGCTGATTGTGGACTTGATTTATGAAGGCGGATTGAGCCGCATGCGCGACTCGATTTCCAACACCGCCGAGTATGGCGACCTGACGCGCGGCAACGTTGTGGTCAACGATTCGGCACGCGCTGCGATGAAGGGCCTTCTGGCGCAGATTCAAGATGGCACGTTCGCGCGCGAGTGGATTGCTGAGAACAAGAACGGTGGCGCCAACTTTGCCGCTCTACGCGAGAAGGAAAAGAAGCACCCTATCGAAATCGTGGGCGCGCAACTCCGCGGCATGATGTCGTGGCTGCCGGGGCAGAAGAAGGCAGCTGGGTCTCCAACGAAAGACGCGAAGAAAAAAGAAGAGCCTGTACATGCTTAGAGGAGCCGACATCGTTCTCCGCTGCCTGCGCGCGGAGGGAGTGGACATGGTCTTCGGCTATCCCGGAGGCGCGATCATGCCGTTGTATGACGCGCTCGAGGGTAGCGGGATCCGCCACATTCTCTCGCGGCACGAGCAGGGAGCGGTGTTCGCCGCCGAAGGCTATGCTCGTTCCACAGGCAAAACGGGTGTGGCCATCGCGACCAGCGGGCCGGGCGCGACGAACCTTGTGACCGGAATTGCCGACGCGAAAATGGATTCCGTGCCTCTGGTGTGCATCACGGGGCAGGTGCGGTCTGTGCTGATTGGTTCGGATGCCTTCCAGGAGACCGACGTTTTCGGCATGACCCTGTCTTTGACCA
>Ga0210384_10000513_pt1 | contig 59086 bp, 53 predicted proteins | sample IncBWH2MmetaG_FD_160574 | JGI IMG/M metagenome (GOLD analysis project Ga0210384, IMG submission 160574) | Forest soil microbial communities from Barre Woods Harvard Forest LTER site, Petersham, Massachusetts, United States - Inc-BW-H-2-M | ecosystem: Environmental > Terrestrial > Soil >...
TGGCTCATGAAAAGTCAGAAGTCGGCCTGGTTACCGGACTGGCCTGGACCGAAGTTGGCGGGTCAATTCTCAGCACGGAAGCGAGTGTCGTCGACGGCAAAGGCAAGCTCACGCTCACCGGCAAGCTTGGCGACGTCATGCAGGAGTCGGCCCAGGCCGCGATGTCCTACGTGCGTTCGCGCGCCCAGCGCCTCGGACTGAGCCGCGACTTCTACCGCAATCTCGACTTGCACGTGCACGTTCCCGAAGGCGCGATTCCGAAAGATGGACCTTCGGCGGGCATCACCATTGCCACCGCGATCTCCAGCGCCCTGAGCAAAATTCCCGTGCGCCGCGATTTAGCCATGACCGGCGAGATCACGCTGCGCGGCAAGGTTCTGCCCATCGGCGGCCTGAAAGAGAAACTGCTGGCAGCTCATCGCGCCGGCCTGTTTGAAGTGATTCTGCCCAAGGACAACGAGAAGGACGTGGCCGAAGTCCCCGAGAATCTGCGCAACGCCATGAAGTTGCATTTCGTCGATACCATGGACCAGGTCCTGGCCATCGCTCTGGAGTCTCCGCTGCCCAAGCAGTTGGACGAAGAAACCGCGCAACCGATCGCGCCTCTGACCACCGGGACCACAGACGCTCCTACAGCCCATCAGTAGCGACTTCTGTCTCCATGAATTGCAAGAGGCCCGCCGGAGCGGGCCTTTTTGATTCCTCGAACAACATAACAACATTCTATGCGGCGTCTTCGCATTGCGTTGAATGCAGCCAGTCGTCCAGTTCGAGCTTCTCGGACGAACTTCAGCGCGAATCCTACGCACTCACCTGCACCGGCTCCAACTCCGGGATGCAATGGGAGTTTTGCAGGGATTTGATCGCGTCTTCGGCCGTAAATCGGCCCATGACGAGTGCCAGCTTACGGTCGGTTGTCATGTGGATGGGCGCCGGATCAACCCGCTGCACATATGAAGGAGCGCGGGTACCGCCACGGTTGACCTTAACAACAAATTTAATGTTTTTCATTTTTTCTCCTGACGAAAGGTTCCTGGGCAAATTTGACGAAACGGAAAGCTCACTTCTTCGAAGTCGAGTACACCACTGCCGGAAAGGACTTACCACACTCCAGGCAACTTGCCCTCAATCTTGATGTGATGAGTCCGCAATGCGGGCACATCCTTTGCGATCCATACCCGGCTGCCTGTGGTTTCAGCTTACGCATCCGCCGCAGCAGCAGAATTGTGAACAGCACGATCAGCAGACCCAAAGAAATGCTAATCACACTCACAATGCGACCCTTCTTGCGAGTCCTGCACCCACGGGATGGGCAGACTGCTCCCTCGCTGAAAAGCCTAAGGTGGAAAAACTTCAGATGGACTGGCTTAGGTCAGAAGACCTGAAAGAGGAGAAAAACGTAACCACCCCAGTGCTTATTATAGCAGTTGCGGTGACCGGGCCCGCAGTCTTTCTTCGACCGCCCAGGAGACTTTATCGTAGAAGTGCTGGTGCGGGACGGGCGGTCTCACTCCGAGTAGCCCTCATCCCCAGCCTCGTCTCCCTCACCGTCATCCTCTTCGTCTTCCTCTTCTTCGTCTTCTTCCTCGCCAGGTTCTTCCTTAAAGAAAATATCGGCGGCCGCCGAGCGATTGGAATGGTCGGGATGAAGGTGCTCGAGATTGATCCGGTGCATGCTTAATGGTACGCCTTCCCTTGCCAATTTCCTGTCCCCCGTTGCAAACTTGAGCATGAGGGTTCTCTCCCGTTTTCTGGCGGCCGCAACCGACGCCGCGCAATTCCCCGCTCCCAGCCTGCCCGAGATCGCATTCCTCGGCCGTTCCAACGTCGGGAAGTCGAGTGTGATCAATTCGCTCGTCGGGGATAAAGTGGCGCGTACCAGTTCCACTCCCGGCCGCACTCGCAGCATTAATTTCTTCGAGATCCGCTGGCCCGGAAAGCCCCGCCCCGAGCTGATTTTCGCCGACCTTCCGGGCTACGGCTACGCCAAGATTTCGCGAGAGATTTCCCAGGAATGGCCGAAGTTCATCGAGCCCTACCTCAACGATCGTCCCACGCTGGGCTTGTGCATCGTGCTGGTGGACGCCAACGTGCCTCCACAACAGAGCGACCGCCAATTGCTGGACTTTCTCACCGCCTCCGATCGCGAATTCCTGCTCGTCGCCACCAAGAGCGACCGGCTGTCGAACAATCAGCTCAACACTGCCCTGCGAACCCTAACCCAGGAATATCCTTCCGCCCACCTGCTTCCCTTCTCCGCCAAGACCGGCGCCGGGCGCGAGGAACTGTGGAAGCAGATCCGGCAGGCTGCCGAGCAAATAACGACTGCCGAGGCCCCTACGGCCTCGCCTCTCGATTAGAAAATTCTCAACCGCCCTCCTGTCCCACTCCTAATCTTTGACGTCGTCCCTGCCGATAGAGAATCAGTTAGGCAGACTTTCGATGAGCGCGGACGTTTGCTGGTCCGCAGCGGGGCATTTATGGAAGAAGAAATGGACGTAGGCGTTGCGTATCTGCGGGCCTTGAAACATTCGGTGAGTCCAGTCGCGGCGGCGGCGCCGGCTCGTGAAACCGGTGCCGGGGAGCCAGGAACCAATAGCCCGGTGGCTAACTCCGGTGACCGATTCCAGGGCACCGACAAACGGCGCAGTCCGCGCTACCGATGCGAAGGCAGCGCGGAGCTCCTCGAAGACGGCTGCGAAGTACGGACCTGGGCCACGTTCAGCGACATCAGCCTGCATGGCTGCTATGTGGAAGCGCAAGCCACGTATCCAGCAGGGACCATATTACACATGAAGTTGGACGCGGGCGGCGTGCGAGTCGAGTCCAGGGGCAACGTGCGCGTCAACTATCCTTACCTCGGCATGGGAATCGCGTTCGTAGAAATGTCGGCGGAGAATCAGGCTCGACTGCGGGAACTACTGGCTAAAGTTTCGCGGCCGTCGATGATCATGGGCCCAGGAATCGCTTCCTCGCTGCCCTCCAGCACACCACTGGATGCCATGCCCACAATCGCCAACCCCGCAGCCGCCCTGCAGGCGCTCACCGAATTCTTCGAAAGCCGCCAGATGCTGATGCGGGACGATTTCCTGAGAATCGTCCGCAAGAGTCAAGTCACGGACGCAAAGAAGTGAAGGCTTTCGCCTGATTCCACCAGCCCCGGTACGACCTTCGGGTTACCCTCGGAACCCCTTGTCTTACTCACCAAATCTCTTGCATTCGCTATGATGAGAAGGCATGGCTCTCTATCTGATCACAGGCATTGGCGGCTTTATCGGATCGTCGCTGGCGCGCGCCCTGCTTTCCCGCGGCGAGCAGGTGCGCGGCATCGACAACTTCTCCACCGGCAAACGGGACAACGTGGCTGACATTCTCGATCGCATTGACTTGCGGGAAGCCGACATTACCGATCTCGACGCGATGCACGCGGCATGCGCCGGGGCGGACTTCGTGCTGCACCAGGCCGCAATTCCGTCCGTGCCGAAATCCGTCATCGACCCACTGGGCAGCAACCGGGCCAACGTCGATGGCACAGTGAACGTGCTGGTCGCTGCGCGCGACGCCAAAGTCAAGCGTGTGGTCTACGCGGCGTCCTCTTCCTGCTACGGCGACACTCCCACCCTGCCCAAGCACGAAGCCATGCGACCGGATCCAATCTCTCCCTATGCCGTGGCCAAACTGGCCGGGGAGCATTACCTGGTTTCGTTTTACCGCTGCTATCAACTCGAGACCGTGGCCCTGCGCTATTTCAACGTCTTCGGGCCGCGGCAGGATCCGTCTTCGCCTTACTCGGGCGTGCTCGCGAAGTTTATTACGGTCATGCTGCGCGGCGAGCAGCCCACGATCTACGGTGACGGCGAGCAGAGCCGCGATTTCACCTACATCGACAACGTGGTCGAAGGCAACCTGCTGGCCTGCAAAGCTCCCGCGGCGCAGGCGGCCGGACAGGTCTTCAATGTCGCCACCGGACGCCGAGTCACCCTCAACGAAACCTTCAAACTGCTACAGTGTCTGACGTCGTATAAAGGACAGCCCAGCTATAGTCCCGAACGCGGCGGCGACATCAAACACTCGCTGGCCGACATCTCCAAAGCAGAAGCGGCTCTCGGCTACAAACCCAAAGTAGATTTCGAAGAAGGCCTGCGCCGCACGGTGGAGTGGTATCGCGGTAGGTGAGTACCAGCTCTGGATTCTTAGAAAAACTCCTGAGGCGATCCGGATTATCCGCCTGTCTTCGTCCGTATCCGCTCGTACCGTAGCCCGACCGATCCGTTCGAGTAGGACTTGCACTCGGTCAACTTGAAGTTGCGCTGCGGGAACTTAGCCGGGAAGGCGGGGATGCCATCCCCTAAAAGAACGGGACCAAGGCCGAGGTAGAGTTCGTCCACCAAATCCTCTTGCAGGAAACTGCGGCACAACTGGCCTCCGCCGCCCAGGTAGATATCTTTCCCTGGGCGGCGTTTTAGCTTTCTCACGAAGGCGGTCAGAGATCCGCTCACCACTTCGAATCCATCGCGTTTGCCCGGCTTCCAGCGCCGCGAGAATACGTAGGTGGACATGCCCGGCATGTCGGGGATCTCGCCACTTTTGCGCATTTCCGCGGTGGCAGCGGCTGTCTTGCGCCCCATGATGGTGGTGTCGATCTTAGCGAAGAAGTCCGCCATCAGCGCTTCGCCTTCTTGGTCGATCGTCAGATAATCGAGGGCCCCGTTCCGGCGCGCAATATAGCCGTCGATGCTGAGTCCGAATCCCAGGATAACTTTCCGTGGCATGGCGAGATTGTAATACTTACTGTCAAGGGGAAACGAACAGCCAATCCGGCTCCTCATGACATTCGCGTCCCTACAACTCAGCTGGGGAAATCCAGCCCGATAAGACGAAAGCCGTCATTACGTTGGTTATCTACGTCCCCATTACCCGCACCGCTAGAGTGAATGCATGACACTTTCCTCGATGGTGGTTTCGCGCGACTGGCAGGAAGTCAGCGTTCTGGAGTGCATCCTCGGCGGTCTTCACATGGACGTCTCCGTCGAAAACGAACCGCAGCGGGCGCTGGCCCGGCTCAACAAATCAAAAATCGATGCCCTCATCGTGGATTGCGATCTGAACGGAAGCTCGCAATTTCTGCGCGAACTGCAGAGTGAGGAAAAGCAGAGAGCGGTTCCCCTGGTCATTATGGGTGGCCCGCGATGTGTCCAGACTTTGGATGAAACCGGGGCGTTGTTTGCGTTCGAGAAGCCGATTTCGGTGGAGCAGGCGGTGCGCACGCTGTCCGCGGCGCGCAGCATGATTCTCGACGGACGCCTCCGATATCATCGCGCCGGCCTGGAAGTGCCCGTCGCGTTAAACTGCAAGGGCCGCAAGCCGATGGACGCGTTCCTGGTCAACCTGAGCCAGGGTGGAATGCAAATTCACACCAAGGATCCGGTCGAGGCCGCCAAGGCTATGCAAGTCTCGTTCGAGCTGCCCGGAGCCAGGTCCAGCTTGAAGGCCCGAGCGGAAATTGCGTGGCAGGACCAGCGCGGAAATATGGGCGTCCGATTCGTAAAGCTGGCGCGGCAACAACAGCGGACGCTGCAGCTGTGGCTGGCCCAGCAGTATTTCGCGAACTAGCGTCGCGGTTGTTTCCGAGAGACACAGCTTTGAAGGGATCAGCTTTGAAAGGGCGCGGCTTCCAGCCGCGCCGTCAGGCGGCCATGAAGGCCGCGGCTTTACAGTTTGCTGAAAAACTCGGATTTGTCGGTGCTACCGTGGAAGAGCGGCCCTTTAGGGCCGCGTAAGCCGTTGAAAATTAATCTGGGCTTCAGCCCTCGTCGTCGTTTCTCTTCGACCAACTGAGCCTTTCAGCATACTGTTTAGCCGCCGGGGTTAAACTTCACCGAAAGCGGGCGCCACTTGCTTCCGCGTCATCCTCAAGATCACTCCCAGCCAGCCGCGCCAATCTTGCGCCCGGGCTCGATCCCCCGAACAACTGAAAGAATCCCCAGTACAGGACGGCGACCACAACTGCCGCTCCGCCCACCATGGCCAGCGGCCATCGCGGCGGCTCTCGAGTAACGGAAAGAAAGACCAGCGCGAACAGCAGCAGAGCCGCCACCACCACGAGGGTATCAACGGTCCAGCTGAGACTGCGACCGGAAAGCGGCTGCGAGAGCCAATCGAGTTGCGCGGACGGCCGCGGGTCAGGTGCACCACCCTCGGCGTCGGCGTCATCATATCCCTCCACATATGCGCGCATCGACGGGAGCGGAGCCGGGCGCACCGGCAACTCGATCACCTTCAGCGGAGCCGGGGAAACCATCAGCCCATCCGCTTGCTCGGGATTCCGCAGGGCCCAGGGGGAGTCGGCAGAAATCGATCCGTCCCGCTCAGAATGCAGGGAGATTCCTTCCAGCAGATCTCCGAAAATCCACTCATTGAGTAGCCGGGTCATCTCCGCGGACAGGTCGAGGAAGAGGATGCCGCACCGTCCGGACGTTGTCGCCCAGGTAACTTCGCCGCGTGATTCCACACGCAACCGCGGGCCGCGCAGTTCGAAGCGCACACGCACCAGCTGGCCTGGACGAACCGCGCCCACCGCCTGCACTCCCATGCCTTCGTGATTCAGATTGCGAACGATCCCGCCGTTCGCCTGGTCGAGCGTAACGTAGGTGAGAGTGCGGAGTTCGTGCCGGTGCTTCGCCCTGGTTTGCCGCGGAGATAGTCCTGCGTCCATATACGCGCACCGCCGGAGAAGATCAGGTCGGCCAGGGCCCTATCCGCTGCATGTTATCTCCGATCGCCCGCGGCGCCTTAGTAACTACGATGGTTCGGCAAGGAGATCCCAGTCGTAGAGACGTAGCTTGCTACGTCTCGAGCGGGCGGGGTTGCGCATGATGACCGCGCCGTGATCGTGGCGAAAGAATCGTTGCCAGCAACGTCTCTACGATGGATTTTGCCTCGGACCCAGAAACGCGTCCCGGGCGGGACGCCCCGAGGCCTGCCAGATTTTGACCACCTCAAACAGAATCACCGTGCCGTAGGAAACCGCCAGCCACACCAGCACCGCCTCAATCGGCAGGCCCGACCAGGCGCCGATGAATACCCCCATCATGGCCGCATGCTGGTAGTTCCACCAGCCGTAGGGCAGCGCCAGAGTGGCCTCCCAGAGCAGGCTGACCAGCAGGATGACGAACATCGTCAGGCTCAGGGCGCGCCAGTTGATAAACCGGCGCGTGGCCGGATAAAAACTCGCCGAGGGAATCAGGCCTCCGGCGACCAGCACGATGAAGTAGCCAGGCCAGCCCTCCGGCACCGAAGAAAACCACTTCTTATAAACGGTCGCAGCCACGATCAACCCCACACCCAGAAACAGCGACATAGGATGAAACTGCAGCAGACGCCGCGACGCGCGAGCTTCGGCGGCATAGTCTTCCACTGTGTAGGCGGCGAGCCAGTACTCACTGAGCCACACATACAACAGAAGCACCGTAATAAAACCGGTCAGATAGAAAACATATTCCTCAATGGGAACCGGCCGCCCCAGCGCTGGCGCCTCTATGCCCAGGGTCGCGCTGGGGTCGGGATAGCGGAAAAACCACTGCGCGAAAATCACATCCAGCAGGCATCCGATGGGAGCGAGAATACCGATGGTTCGCCAGAATGCGCGCTGTGGAATCTCCAGACCTGCGCTCGGCAAAAACCACAGGGAGATCACCAGAATCGGAATCACGAACAGAAGCAGGCTCCACGTGTAGCCGTGAGGCGAAGGATTCGCACCGACATTCAGCGTCCCCGGAGACTTCACCGCAAGCAACGTGAGTCCGGCGGGTATGACCACCATGGCCAGCATGCCGATTACAATCAAAGCCGGGCCGTGGGGCTGGGAGTTCGGTAAGTGCGCGGCTGGGGCACGGCGCGTCTCTCCTCGTGCAGCGGAGCGTATCTTGACGCGAAGGATTCTACTCCTCATGTGCGAGAACGCCGCGGACTTTCGCAATCTGTTCGGGAAGCCGGAAAACGAGAGATCATGCACTAAAGTACATGCCCAAAGGGTCATGCCCAAGTAATTGCAACTCGGCCAAATCCTCGATAACTTACAAGTGAACTGTCTCTAAATGGCGACGACGACCACTAAACCGGACCATGATGTGACGACTCCGTTCGCCGGTGGTGTCTCTGGTAATGGTGTGCCCGGATGGCCGCGCGGGAATGCCTCTACCGCGACTCACGATCCCGCGCCAGATTCCTCGAAACCATCGCAACGCGATGCCCTGCAGGCGCTGCTGGCCTTCTCCGCGCTGCACGATCAGGTGCGGCGGAGAAAAGCCCTGGCCACGCGCAACACTGGGTTCGATAAGGGCGCTCCTGCCCATGAATTCGAGCCGGCAGAGCAGTTCGTTCTCGACGAAGTGCTGCAGCTTGTAGCCGAGCGCGCGGTGGCGATCACGGGCGCGGACGGCCTCGCCATTGCCCTGGCGGAAAACAATGAGATTGTCTTGCGCGCAGCCGCGGGCGTGGTTCGACCCGACGTGGGTGCGCGCATCGAGCGCGATTCTGCATTCTCCGGAGCTTGCTTCCGGACCGCGCAGATCGTGATGTGCGACGACACCGAGACCGATCCGCGGGTGAACGTGCAGGCCTGCCGCAAGCTGGGCGCGCGCTCCATGGTGGCCGTTCCGCTGTGCGGGCGGCGGCGCGTGATTGGGCTGCTGGAAGCGTTCTCCGAATGGCCTTTCGCCTTCAACGAGAGCGACATCCGCAACCTCAGCCTGCTCGCGGAACTGGTGTTGGGCGCGCTGAAGCCCGAGGATGAGGATCGCTTCGCCGAATCTGCGCAGGCTGCCGCAACCAAGCTGGAACCGCCTCCGCGCCCGGCGCAGACGCCAGCGCCAGTTCAGCCGGTCAAAGTTGTGAGCGCGGCCCCGGTCGTTTCTCCAATCAAACCAGTTGCCGGCACGCCCGCTCCGGTCGTTTCCGTTCCCGCTCTCCGAACTCCGGTTGTGGAGGTCAAGGCCGCACCTGTCCATGCCACAGCTGCCCCGGTTGTTCCCGTCATCGATGCCAAGCCGGCAGTGGCGAAGGTCATTTCCGCGACGACGCCCGCGACGGCACCTGCAATCCTGGACAAACCTCCAATTCTTAACAAGCCCGGGGAGAAAGCCTCGAAGGCCGAGCCCGTTGTCGCCGCCGCGACGGCCGCGAAACCCGAACTCACACTGCTGGCACCCGAGTCCGCGAACCGCCGCCCGGTCCTGCCGATTCTGTTGGTCTTCACCGTCATCGTTGCGGCGGTCTCGGGTGGAGTCTGGTGGAAGATGAAGACGGCGCAGTTGGGCAGCGCCATGATTCACACCGAGAAAATGCCCGTGAAGCCCCCCACCTCGGACGCGGCGAAAGATGCCACTGCTGCTCCTGTGCCGGGTGTGGCTGCAGCCGCGAATCCCACCGCCGCGAACGCCAGCCCGGAACCAATTTCCGATAACAGCGCACCCGATATGTCTCCCGCGACTCCGCAGGAGCTGTCGAAATTTCCGCGCGTCACCGGAATCCGTCACTGGTCGTCGGCCGATTCCAGCAGCGTGGTTCTCGATCTCCAGGACCAGGTGCAATACGAAGCCCACCGCCTGGCCGGTCCGGACCGGATCTACTTCGATTTGCGCGACACGCAGCTCGCACCCGACCTGGTCGGAAAATCGATCGAGGTGGGCGACACGTTCGTCAGCCGCATCCGCACGGCGCAGCCCGTGGCCGGCGTAACCCGCGTAGTTCTGCAGATCAAGGGCGACTCAACGTTCTCCGTCAGTCTTGAGTCGAATCCCTACCGCCTGGTGGTTGAAGTGCGCAAGGTCGGTGCCACCCCCAAGGGCGCAGTGAACCTGTTCCCGAACGCCGGCGAAGCGGAGAAGAGCAAACTCGCGATCGTCGTCCCACCTCCGACTAAAGAAGACCTGCAACTGCGGACCCGCGTGCCAAAGATGCGCATCGTGGTCGATGCCGGCCACGGTGGCTGGGACCTGGGCACTGTAGGCCGGCGCGGCCTGCTGGAAAAAGATCTGGTGCTCGAAATCTCGCAACGCCTGGGCAAGCTGCTCGAAAGCCGCCTGGGAATGGAAATCATCTACACCCGTCCCGACGACAACTACATCACGCTCGACGAGCGCGCCAGCATCGCCAACCAGGCGCAGGCGGATCTGTTCGTCTCCGTGCACGCCAACTACAGCGACCTGCCCTCGGCGCGCGGCGTGGAAACCTACTACACGAATTTCTTCTCGGCGCCCGGATCGAAAGATGTAGACACTCACGCCAGCACCAGCACCGCCAAGCCGGCCGTGAGCGCAACCCTTTCGCCGGCGGGCTTGCATGAACGCATCGAGCAATCGCGGCGCCTGGCGGCCAGCGTGCAGCGCTCGCTCTACGGCACGCTGTCGGCGCAGAATCCCGGCCTGCGCGACCGCGGCATCAAAGAAGCCGGATTCGTCGTGCTCACCGAAAGCGCGATGCCCGGAATTCTTGCGGAAGTATCGTTCGTGAGCAGTCCCACCGACGAACAGAAACTGCGCAGCGACGGCTACCGCGAGCAAATCGCGGAAGCGCTGTATAGAGGAATTGCGCGGTACGCCGCCAACTCGCACGGAGTAAAAATAGCGAGCGCGGGGAAGTAAGTACCGAGCCACGAGTACCCAGTACCGAGAAGACCCCAGCGCGTCTCGTCGCATGGAAGAACCCCGATAATCCCGTGGAAGAGCGGCCCTTCCAGGGCCGCGTCCGGCGATCCCGGAAAGAACAGGCCTTCAGGCCCTGTGCACCGGGCGAAATCCATTTCATCGGGATATCACCAGGTGAGGGTTAGCGGGAGGGGGCGCCTGCTCCACACAAGCCACACAACGCACGCGCTACTTCTGCACCGGCGCGCTCTCTTTCTGATACGCCGCGCTGAGCGTGCCCTTGCTCCGGGCAATCGGCAGCAGCGTGGGATAGAACTGCACAAACGTCGTATCCACCGCCGCATGATCAGCGTGGCAGCTGTAGCACTCCATATTCGTCGGAACCATTTTGGCGGTCTTGGCGTCGCCGAAAATAAAAAATGCCCACTTCCCCGGAAAGCGCGCTTCATCCTTCACGTGGGCCTCGATCCCCATGATGTCGGTGCTCTGATAATTGCCTTTCTGGTTGATCGATCCTCTGCCCTCGGCGCCGCGGCCTTCGAGCACCAGCACGGTCTTGTCCGGCCAGGTTCCAGTCTGCACAAACGCCGCGTAGGACTCCGGGCTCGCAAACACGTTGTCGAACATGTGGTGGTCCATGCCCATCGCGTTCGGGCTGTAACTCATGTCGAAGCCCGTGGTCAGGTAGGTCCACTGACGATAATTCTCCGGCAGCTTCATCTGCCCATCGCCGGTGTATTCCGGTCCCGAAGCCGGTGGTGTTGCCGAGTTGAGCAGGGTGGCCGAGCACAGCAAAACGAGCACAGAAAGCAGCAGTTTGGTTTTCATCATGCGTGGCAGTATGGCCCAGTTCCCGACACAGAGCTAGACCGCCCGCTGCACGCTCCGGGCGATTGGCTGCATTGTTGATCTTCTGGCCCGGTCGTAGAATACGATTCTGCCTACTGTCTATGGACCCGACTCGCAAAGAATCGGAAGCGCCGCGCTGGCTGTGGCTTGCCGCCATCTGGTTCGGGCTGGCCCTGTTCGACGCGACCCAAAATGTTTTTGTTATGCGCGCCGAGGGCATGCACCATCACTGGGGACGGCTGTTCTTCACGCTGCTGATTTCGTGGCTCCCATGGATCCTGGCCACGCCGCTGGTCTTGCGCCTTACCCGCCGCTACCCGCCGGCACAATGGAAACGATTTTCGACCTGGGCCGTGCATCTCGCCGCCTGCGCCAGCATTGGTATCGTCCAATCCGCGTGGGTCGCCATGTGGGAGGAGTGGCTGAATCCGTGGGCCTTGACGCCCGGGCCGGACCCCTTTCCTCAGCTGTGGCTGCATAAGTTTTCCTATGGGCTTCTCTCGTCTCTGGTGCTGTACGCCCTGATTTTGCTGGTCGACCACGTACTGGATTCGCGGGAGCAGCTGGCTCGTCATCAAACCGAGACGGCGCGTCTCAACGAGCAACTCTCGAAGGCGCAGCTCAGCGCGCTGCGGCGGCAAATCGAGCCGCATTTCCTATTCAACACGCTCAACGCCATTGCCGGACTGGTGCGCGAAAAGCGAAATGACGCGGCCGTGAACATGATCGTGCGGCTGAGCGACTTCCTGCGAAGAGTGGTGGAAGATTCCGGCCGCCAGCAGGTGCCGCTCGGCGAAGAACTGGAGTTCACGCAGAAGTATCTCGACATTCAGAAAGCCCGCTTCGCGGAGCGCCTCCAGTTCAGCGTGGACGTTCCGCAGGAACTTCTTCCGGCGCAGGTTCCCAGCCTGATTTTGCAGCCCATGGTCGAGAACGCGGTCAAACACGGCATTGCGCGCCGCGTGCAGGGAGGAGCGATCCGCATTACGGCGTCTCGCGCGAACGGGACGCTGACGGTGCGCGTCTATAATGACGGGCCCAGCCTGCCCGTGGGATGGGAAACGAGCCACTCGGGAATCGGAATCCTCAACGTGCGCACCCGCCTGGAGAGCCTCTACGGAGATCAGTTCGAGCTCAGCATGCGCAATCAGCAACCCGGTGGAGTGGAGGTGACGGTCTCCGTGCCGTTCGTTTCCGAGCCTGCTTCTAAAATGTCCAAGGGGTGACTCGTGCACGCCGACGCACATCCCGCAAAAATACGGGCGCTGATTGTCGACGACGAGCCTCTGGCGCGCTCGAACCTTGTCGTGCTGTTGCGCACCGACCCGGAAATCGGAATCGTTGGTGAATGCGGCTCGGGCGCGGAGGCGCTGGGCGAGATCCGAATCGCGAATCCGGATCTGCTCTTTCTCGATGTCCAGATGCCGGAGTGCGACGGCTTCGATGTGCTGGAGTTGTTGGGCGGCGACCTGCCGCCGGCCATCGTCTTTGTCACCGCCTATGACCAGTATGCGCTGCGGGCTTTCGAAGCGGGCGCGCTCGACTACCTGCTGAAGCCCTTCGACAACGTGCGCTTCGAACTGGCCCTCAGTCGCGCCAAACAAAAAATCCGGCTGAGCAAAGATAAAAATAAAAATAAAAATAAAAATAAAGACCGCACGCAAAAGCTGGAGCGCTTCGTCATCAAGAATGCCGGGCAGATCGTCTTCGTGAATATCCCAGAGATCGACTGGATCGAAGCCGCCGACTACTACGCCTGCCTGCACGTCGGACCGCGAAGCCACCTGTTGCGCCGCACCCTGTCGGACCTGGAAGAAGACCTGGATCCGACTGTGTTTTGCCGCGTCCACCGCTCAAGCATCGTGAACCTGGAGCGAGTTCGCGGGCTAAAGCTCCGCCCGGACGGCGAATACGAGGTCTTGCTGGAGAGTGGCGCGAGAGTCCGCCTGAGCCGCCGTTACCGCAAGCACCTACAGGCGCGCCTAGGCGTCCGCGCTGACGCGCTGCCGAACTGGTAAGGAAAGCGTACCGAGTCGCGAGTACCGAGAGCAGCCGGGAAGGGCACGACTTCCAGTCGTGCCGATTCAGCCGCACAAAGTAGATCCGGCTTCAGCCGCTGAGGGCCAGCCCTCTTGCAGCAGGCACCCCGCTTCACATTTTTTTCTTCCTTCCAGCTAGAATCATGATTTCAAAGAACTTACCTATCCCGGATCGCCGGAATACGGTCAAAATATTGAGCGCGAAGGACTTGCAGCCAAAATATTACCGGATAAGGACTTAGCCTCGCCCTCGACCTGGTGCTGCGAGCTTTCGCGCATACGTCTAGTTTGCGCTTTCTATATCCTCAGTCAAGGTTGTCCGTCACAAGAACGAAGAATCTTTCTGTGGAAGGCTGTGGAAAAACGCCTGGCACCCTGCACACCCTTACAAGGAAGACAAGGATGGCGCACCCTCTGTGTTTTTGGTTCCGGCGAAGTCAAGAGCGTGGGCCACCCCGCCGTCCTAGACTAATTGTTCGCCATAAAGCTGCTTTCGGGTTAGTAAAATAAGGTCGAACCGTTGTTCTGCGAAGGCTTTGAGTATTCGATCAAGGGTACTCGGATGCCATTCCTCGCTCGCTGTCGCGAACACAATTTGATGAGCGCAGAGCCGCTTTGCCAATTCGAGTTGTTTTGAAATCGTCTCAGACTCTTCTTTGTCGTTTTTCCCGAGGCGGTCGTCTTTCTTTGCTTCCCCAATGGTAAGCACCCCGTCAGCGATGCAATTAATGTCTACTTCCAGCAGCGGTTTATCCTTATCTTTTTCAGCTTTTTCACGGTATTCGAGCTCGTGAACATAGAGGAAGCTGTCCTTAGACCCACGTAGGATGTCGAGTGCGAGAAGTGGAACTTGCATGTTGTGTTCAAGCCCCAAGTACACCAACTCGTCCAATTGATAGTACAAATGCGGTTGGTTTGGATAGCGCCAGTGCTTTTGAGTGAACACTTGTTCTCTATGACAGCGTTTGCAGGTGAAGGAGTCTGACAGCTCGACCAGTGGAAACCAGTCAGCTCGTCTGCAGTATTGGCACTGCAAGATAAAACCACGATATAAAACGGCCGCGGACGAGAGACGATCAAGTACCTGAGCGGCCTCGAACTCACTCCCAAGAGTAGCGGCTAGCGAATCCAAGTCGAAGTACCGTCTTCTGTCGCTCAGAAGCGCGCCTTTTAGGTGGTCGTCTTCCTCCGGCTTTGTTTTATCAAGAAATGCCGAGGTAAAGAGTTGCCCGCTTCGTGATCGGAGAAATCCGGCCAACTTCTCGAGCCCACCAAACTTCTGGCAGGCGTTCTCTGCATAGAACCCCTTGTCAGAAATCGCGCAGGACAGCCCACTGGGCCTGGCTACATCCCGAAATATTTCAAGTGCCTCTGGAATGTGGATTGTAGGACGAGGAACGGACGATTCGGCCGAGGCGCCACCGAAAATCAACCAACTAGGGCAGAAATAGGTCGGCCCGGCTGACGAGATGCGTATGTCCTTCGTGGTAAACGACGACGATCCCATCATGCGTTCGCCTAACACATAATGGCGGGGGACTTGGTACTGCCTGATGTTCAACTCCGTAAGCCAGCGGTGCTTGCTGGGATTAACTTCAGCGAAGCTCTGGGGTAGCGGCGTTTCGAATAGTCGGATCATGCCGTCCTCCGGCACGGCGAAGGATCGAAGGTCGGAGACATTATTCATCTCGTAGTGACGGATTGGCTCCGCGGGGATTACTTCGGCGGGCGTTGCGATTTGGCACTGACTGATACTGTTGACAGCGATGTCCGACAGGCGCGCTTTTACTTGATCCAGCTGCTCGGGCGTCAACGTGACACTAAGGAGCTTAAGACCCGCGTAGCGCTGCGTATTCCCCATTGCCAGACTTGCAAGATCGTTGACGAAGTGCCATGCGGGATCAATTCTCAAGCTCGTCGGCGCCGGTTCGAGAAGCTTGTCCAACACCGAGGGTGGAATCCAGACAACCCGACTCCGCATGCGAGAAAGGGCATAATATAAAGCGAAGTCTTCTATGCGAGCTCCAGCTACTGCGATCACGAGTTCGGTTGCGTCTTGATGTCGGATCGATCTGTAGTAGCCGAGCCCAGTCATCGATAGCCGCGTGGGCGCGGACTGGAGGATTTCCAAGATCGCGTTTACCGACGTATTCGTCAAGAATCGAGCGGACTCGATTTCCTCAGAGCCTTTGACAGCTAAGCCTGTAAGCAGCTTAGCTTCGTCTTCGGATCTGCCGTATTCGTACACCTCAACATTTGACTTCGCGAGCTGCGCTTGCATCTCAGTGTTCACCGATCCAAACGACGATGCCCACCACAATTGTGGAAACGGCGCTGCCTCGCATACACGCATTACGCGTTTCGAATGCTCCGCGTGGGGCAGGATATCTATGACATCCGTGTGCGGATGATGTGGGACTCTGCCCGCGCTGAGTGAGCCCGCTTCGACAATCCCCTGCTGAAAGTAGAACGGCGCGAGGCGGTCTCTTAGTTCTTGCTGTAGCTCGGGCGAAATTCCGAATTGCGACCAGCCAGAGTTGCGAAGTTTATCCCGGATCGTATTCGCGGCATGGGCATGTGTTTTTTCACCTATTTGTGTTTCCCAAGCTTCAATATGACGCTGGTACGCCTCTTCGAACTTCGCGGGCTGCTCAATCTCGATGTCTCGCCCCGTTCTGGCGTAGGCTTCAAGGTAATCTGGATCGAAGCGTCCCAAAATCCGCCAAAAGAGCGGGCTGATCTGTTTCCCATCAGTAGGAACGATGATGTTTCCGCATCCGCCCCATAGTCTCGTGAAATATTCGATCACGCGCAGGCACGTGTTCTGCCACTGGGGATCGTTGATGTCGACAAGGACGGCGACTCTTCCGGGTCGCACTCTCGTTTCAATTGTCAGATGGCGCATTTAGTAAATACTAATTGAGGCTTTTGTTCCGGGAACAATCGATTTACGGTGCCCCCTTTAGGGAAATCGGTTCCCTTTTATCGAACTTACCCCGGACTTACGTCCGGGGCTATCATATGCCGCCCCTTCGGGGCTGAGGCGACCGGCTAATCCACTCTTGTCATCTTCACGATTGTCATTCTGAGCGAAGCGAAGAACCTATGCAATCGCTGAACGTCATCACGCGAACGGCAAGTGCATAGATCCTTCGGCCCGCAAAAGCGCGGGCCTCAGGATGACAAGGCTGGTGGAGGAGGCTGGTGCGTGGGTTTGGTTGAGTGCGGTCAATTGGACGCGGGCACGCCGCCGTACTTTTGCAGCCACTTCAGTTCTTCGCGGACTTTGATTTTGCCGTGCCAGGGATTCTTGCCTAGGCCGTGGCCTTCGCCGGGGAAGATTAGCAGCTTGTTGGGGATACCTAACGAGTACAGGGCGTGCTCCAGCAGATAATCTTCCAGCACGGCTACTCGGATGTCGTCGGCGCCGGCGACCATGTGGGTGGGAGTGCGGACTTTGTCGATCTGAAAAATCGCGGCTTCGTCGTGATAGCGCTGCTGGGCTTCCCAGGGACGTCCGCCTAAAAAGTAGGCATCGTCCATGGTGGTGTCGTCGTTGCCCCAGTTGCCGATGTGCTCGACCGCGCCCGCGCCGGTGACGGCGGCCTTGAAGCGCGTGGTCTGGGTGATGAGCCAGTTGGTCATGTATCCGCCGTAGCTGTAGCCGCCGATGGTGAGGCGGTCGGGATCGGCGATGCCGTCTTTCACCAGCGCGTCGACGCCCGCGAGAATGTCCTTGCCCGGCCGCGAGACGATCTGCGGAACGATCTGCTCGAGGAACTTGTCGCCGTATCCGGTCGATCCGCGATAGTTGGGTTCGAAGACCAGCCAGCCATTCGTGGCCGCGAGCCCGGCCCACTGGTACCAGTCGGCTTCGAAGTGGTTGCCGTCGGCGTCGGCGGGGCCGCCGTGAATGAAGGTGAGCATGGGCAGGTGCTTGGCTTCAAATTTGCCGGGAGGATAAATCAGCATGCCTTCGACGGTGGTGCCGTCGTCGGCCTTCCACTGGTAAGGCTTGCCTTGAGGAAGATCGCGTTCGGCGAAGAGCTTGTTGAAGGAGGTGATGGCGCGGGCCGTCGCGAGGGCGCTGGGCCCGTCTGCCAAGTAGACCTCGGTTGGCGTGGTCAACGAGGAGTATTGGAACGCGACGCGCTGCGTGTGCGATCCGGTCGAGGGGTCCTGGTAAGTTCCTTTCTGCCCGACGACTGGGTGCAGCGAATCGGAGGGATTGGCGGCGGTGTACATCTGAACTTCGGTGCCGAGGCGCGCGGTCACGATCACGCCGTTGGCGTGAGGCTCAAAACTTACGATCTGACCGGTGAAGTCTTTGGCCCACTGCTCAACTTTCTTGCTGAAAATGTCCACCCAATACAGGTGCGGCTGCAAATCGCGGTAGGGGCCGGAGACGTCTCCGACCTCGACGCTGAAGAAGATGTGGCGGCTGTCATTGGCAAAGCGCGGGCGGACTTCTTCGGCCTGGTTTTCGGTGATGCGGATGGGGTGGGGACGATCGGGATCGGGGTTACCGTGGGAATCGACAGCTCTTCGAGAGACGAGCAACGGGAACGTGTAGATTTCGATGTCTTCAATTTTTTCCTGGCGCTGGTTGATCGAATTGGTGACGAAGGCGAGAGTGGAGCCGTCGGGCGACGCGAGCAGGTGATCGACGCGCAAGGGCATTTCGGCGATCTTGATCGCGCCGGGAGTCAGATCTGGTTCCTTATCGTCGTCGCTTTTGGAGGCGTCCGGTTTCGCGGGCGCGGCTGCGTGGCGGGCGAGGGCTACCGAGAGGTCGAGGGCGAAGATCGTGTCGCCGCGCTCGGCGGTGCGATATTGCACAACGTCTTTCCATTCTTTCTTGTAGTCGTCTTTCTGCGACTTGCTCCAGGGCTGGCGCGTGGCGAAGTAGATCGTCTGCGAATTCTGGGACCAGGAGAAGGCGTGAACGTCTTCTTCTCCCTGGGTCACGGGGAACGCTTCGCCGCCGTTGGGGGAGATGAGGTAGATCTGACTGGCGGGTTCGTCTTTCGAGTCAGCATCCGAATCGCCGGATTTCTCGGTGGAGGTTTTGCGCTCGGAAAGGAAAGCGATCCAGCGGCCGTCGGGCGACCACTTCGGATCGGAATCATGGCCGGATTGCGTCAACTGGATTAGATTGCCAACACCAGAGCCGGCTTTGCCGTCGTCGTGATAGAGCCACAGGTCGCTGCGGAAGATTTGCTGGTCCCAATCGGCGCGCTCGGTGCCGATGACGACCGAGTTGCCGTCGGGGGAAAGCTCAACCGCTCTGAAGTCGACGGAGTTGAAGAACTCGTCGAGCGTGAGCTTGGGCTTGGTTTGAGCGGCGAGAGTGAGGGCACAGCTGAGCATGAGGAGCACGAGGAAGTTTTTTCGGATTCGCATAGGATTCCCGGCGGGAAGAAGGGTTATACAACGGCGGATTCGCCCGAGGCAAGTTTGTGACTCGGAGTTCTGGAGTCGCGCCACAGGACCCACAGCAGCACGGTGAATGCAGGGACGGAGAGTTGGATGTGGGTCCAGCGGGAAAGCGGGCCGAACAGGGGCAACACGAATGCGAGATACGCCAGCAGTTTCAGCGCGGCAGAGGATGGGTTTTGAGGGTTGCTCAAAATCCAGTCCGCAAGAAGGAGCAGCGCGGGAGCAAGGACCAGCAGGTCATAGACGAACAGATGTGGATTGACGAGTACCGCGGCTAGGGTCAGTGCGGAAAAGCGCAGCACCAGCGGAGCCGAAGATTTCCAGACGACCGCGGCCATGCCCACAATGACAATGGAACTGAGGATGTATAGCGTGAGCACAGGTTGCGGCCAGGGGATTAACAGCGACCAGAAGGAGCGCAGGGAATGCATCTGGATGGGCGCAAGGCTGAGTTCTAGCGCGCCGATCATGCGGGAGATGTGCCAGAGTGTGTCGAAGTATGCGCGCATCACGGCGGGGCCGAAATACAGGCTGGTGAGAACCAGCTGCCCGGCTGCCGCGACGACCAGTCCAGCAAGGGCCTTCCAGGCCTGAGCCAGAAGCAACACGATGGGGATGGCGACCAGAAACTGCGGTTTGAAGACGAGAAATCCGAGAGCAACCCCGGCCAACCAGTGCCGCTCGGCGCGGAAAGCAAGAAATGCGGCCGTGAAGCACGCCAGCACAACGGCCGACAACTGGCCGCGCACGAAGAAATGATACAGCGGCGGGAAAGCGAGCGAGCAGATGAGCACGACTGCGGAGTGGGGGCGCAGAGCGGGACAAGATCTCCAGGCGAGATAGACGCACGCGAAGAAGACGAGAACGCTGGTCCCGACCCAGATTCGCGCAGCGACGCGAAATGAAAACCGGGCCAGGGGGACGAAGATCAGTCCCACTTGCGGTCCATAGAGGTTGGGCAGACGCACGCGGTCGGACTGGTCAACGACAGCGTGTTCCGCCTGTGCAACCACGTGCTGGTCGTAGAGTTGGGTCGCACGGCCGTGCGCAATTTGCTGGGCGGAAATGTACAGCGGGAGAAAATCCTGGAACTTGATGTTGCCCGCGCGGTCCAGAAGGCCGGGCGTTGCGAAATCGACGGCGCACACGCCCCACAAGCAAAGTGCCAGTGCGATTGCCTGGGCGCGAATGCGACGCGGGGTCAGCCATTTGGCGGCGGACTCAATCGAGGCACGTATCACTGCGCGGGCTCGGCGTTCTTGAGCGCATCGTCAAGCGTCTGATTGGGATTGGGATGAGGAGCACTTCGGGCGACGAGGATACGCCAGCCGTCATCGTACTCGCGAAACCCAACGGTCGAGCCGTAACGCAGGTCGGCGGAGTAGAGCGCGGCGCCGACTTCGTTCAACGGAACCCATCTCCATGTGAAGTCGACGTCGGCCTGATTGCCTTGCTTGCTGATGCCGGTGACGCCCACCAATTCCCTTCTGGCGACGGGAATGAAGAATAGAGTCTTGTCCGCCTCCGCCGCGGGGACCAGGGCTCGCACCGTGTCGACGCCCGCAGGCGTCAGGAAGACATCCCAGCAGGGTGAGGGTGCCATGCCCGGGGAGCAACGGGCCGCACTGGCCGAAATCCAGCCGTGTTGTTGGAGAACGAGATATTCGGGCGAGACGTAGTCCTTGTTCGAGACGGTTCCCGTCTGCAAGGCGAAATGCTGCGGCGTGCGGAACGGCTCGGAGGCGGAGATGAGGTCGGTCGCGAGACGGCGCGAGAGGAAGTCGCGCGGAGAACAGGAGGAGAGTTCGAGGCTAAGCACTACACAGAGCACGAGGATCGGTATTTTCCGCATTCGGCTGGTTGACACATCTCCGACAGCTGCCGGGCTGCGCCCGGGCGGACAGCCGGGGGCGGCTGTCCCCACAAAATCCAAAACCCACGACTCAACGACTTGTGATTGTAAATAAACGTGAGCGTTTGTGCGGAAGGAAAGGGTGGGAAGCGATCTGGCGGTCGAATTTGGCGGCCCAGCGGCCGGGGATTTGGCAGGCACAGTGCGGGCAGCGGCCTTCGGGGGTCAGGCGGTAATCTTGGATGAGATATCCGTATCGGCGAATCAGAGTTTCATGGCATTGCGGGCAGCGGGTATCTTCCCAGTGACCAACCATGCCCGGGAGGTTGCCGGCATAGATGTAGCGCAGTCCAGCGGCCTGGCCGATTCCGGCGGCTTGCAGTAGATCTTCGACGGTGGTGTCGCGCTGGCCGTCTCCCTGCATTTTGTAGTCGGTGTGAAATGCGGTCACGTGCCAGGGAATGTCGGGTGAGATGTCGGCGAGGAATTCGGTGAGGCGGCGCAGTTCGTCGACGGAATCGTTGAAGCCGGGGATGAGCAGGGTCACGATCTCAAGCCACAATCCCATCTGGTAAATGCGGCGGATGCTGTCGAGGATGGGAGCGAGGCGTCCGCCGAGCTCGTGGTAATGACGGTCGTCGAAGCTCTTGAGATCGACTTTATAGAGATCGAGGTGGGGACGCAGGTATTCGAGAACCTGCGGCGTGGCGTTGCCGTTGGAAACGAATCCGGTGAGCAGGCCGGCGGCTCTCGCCTGCTTGAAAACGGCGACAGCCCATTCGCTGGTGATCAGCGGCTCGTTGTAGGTGCTGACCAGAACTCTGGCACCCTGGTCGAGGGCGTCGCGCACCAGGGCTTCGGGAGATGCGTCCAGCGGCGGCGAGACGGCATTGGGATCGCGCAGAGCTTGCGATGTGACCCAGTTCTGGCAGTATCCACAGTGCAGATCGCAGCCCAGCATGCCGAAGCTATAGGCGAGAGCGCCGGGATGCGCGTGGAAGAACGGTTTCTTTTCGATGGGATCGCACTGCATGCCGGCGGTGTATCCCCAGGGAACATAGAGTGTGCCGCCGCGGTTGTAGCGGACTTTGCAGACGCCGGGCTGGCCTTGGGGAATGGGGCAGCAGTGGCCGCAGGAAAAACAGCGGACGCGCTGGTTGTCGAGTTTTTCGTAGAGCGAAGCGTCAGCCTCGCGAACTCTGCGGTCGAGGATATCGCGGAGGGTGGGCACAGGAGCCTCTGACGGTATTCTAACGCCGCGCGGGCATCGAAGAGACGTAGCTGGCTACGTCTTGTTGGCTGAGGCAGGTCAGCAGGTGGCGAGAAGAGACGTTGGAAGCAACGTCTCTGCGAGAGCTTCAGTGGCCTGCGGTTGGCTTCCAGTTCGACATCTGCTGATGGAGCCAGAGGTCGGCTCTCTGCTCGATCGCTGCGGACTGGCTGGGCGTCATCCCCGAAGACAGGATGGCTGCGAGGTCCTTGTTCTCCTCGTCGCCACGAGCGCGCGCCAGCACTGTCCAGAAGTAGGCTTCATTCACATCCTTGGGCACGCCGCGTCCGTTCCAATAGAGTATTCCTAACTTCGCCTGAGCCTTGAGGCTACCATGATCCGCGGCCCGGTGGAACCAGCGGAAGGCTTCTTTCTCGTCGCGCTCGACTCCGTTCTTTTCATCGCCTTGAAAATAACGCAGGCCCAACGCATTCTCGGCGGCGGGGTCGTTGTTGTCCGCCATCTGGCGAAGTTGCGCGAGGGATGCAGTTTCGATCGCGGGAGCGGCCGGCGGTTGCGACGAGGCCAGGACGGTCTGCAACGGACTGTGGCCGCGATCATGGAGCTTGCTTTGAATCCATGGGGCGGACATGTCCCCGAGGAACAGAAACATCACGGCAAGGATCGCGGCGCCGGCGCAGATCAGAATGAGCAGGTGCGAACGCGGCAGGCTGATGCCGCCGGAGAGTTTCTCCTCCGAACCCTCCATTTTCTTTTCTTCCTCGGGAGCTGAAGCGAAGAGCACGCTCCCCGGCGCCGGGGCGAACCGCGGAGCAGGCTTGGCGGCGACCAGGGGCGGCAGATTCTCGGCGCGAGCGGCACGGTTGACGGCAGCCAGCACAGTTTCGGCGAGGCGCTGCAGCACCCGGCCGTCGTTTTCAGAAAAGGTGTTGGGCTGAGCGGAGAAGACTTCGACGATGCCGATCGACTTCTCCCCCACGCGCACGGGAGTTGCGAGGATGGAGCGCAGGCCCAAGGCGCGGCAGGTCTCACGGTCGACGCGCTCGTCGAGCTCACTATCGTCGCAGCGCAGCAGCGTTCCGGTCTTGACGCACTCCCCGGAGAAACCGGATCCCACCTGCAAAGGCGCGCCAACCGGCGGAGCATCGGGACCGGAGCTGGCACGACAGATCATGAAATTCGGATCGGCATTGGCGAGCGCGATGGCCGCTCCGGAGGCGCGAACCAAAGTTTGTGCGCGCTCGGCAATCAACTGCAGAGCCTGGGCGAGATCCGGACCGAGCGCTTCCACCTGATGTTGGACGGCGGTCACCGCCGCGAGCGAGTCGGTGTAGTCGGGACGAGGGGCCTCGGCGCGCGGCGCGGCAAACGCGATGTCAGCCTCGCCGTTGGCTACTCCGGCCATCACGTTGACGAAGAGCCACTCGCGCAGGCGGGACACCGACTCCGGCGATAACTCTGAGAAATGAAGCCCGGCGCGTCCGGAGGCGTTGGACCAGACCACCTGCCCGGTGGTGTAGATGTGCTGTGCGCAATCGGCGAGGTCCAGACACAAGTTCACTCGCGTGTTGACTTCGAGAGGCGAATGACACTGAATGGCAGCGCCGTCTTCGCTGATGTCCACAATCTCGTGGAGATCGAGCATGGCACCTTGGGATTCTGCGGTGAACGTGGCATACGCGGGCGTTTGAATCTTGTGCCGCACACGACGGCGGCGGTTGGAGGAACCCCGATGCAACGAGCTTGTGGCAGCCATGAGAAGGGCCCAAACTTCTTGTGGCTCCATATTAGCGCGGTATTGGGCAAAAGTAAGCAAAAGAAGAAAGTCAAAAGGACGATAGGGAGAGATTTGCGCGGGAGGAACCGGCTTTCGCCAGAACATCTGGGGCTTGAAGGCCCAAGGGCCGCATGCCCCCAGCGGCTTAAAGCCGGTCTTCGTTCCAAGACCTACGGCGCGGCTTAAGGGTGCGCCCTTTCGAGACAAGCTATTTCGCCTAGCCGGCGCGGCGGAGGATTTGGGCGTGGTGCAGGCTGGAGATGCGGGAGATGGCGGCCACCATCATGCTGGAAAGCAGCTGCATGGTCGCGACGTCGCGCTCGTCGAAGGCTCCGGGGGACGAGGACAGGACCTCGAACACGCCGAGCGTGCGGCGGTAGTGGCGCAGGGGCGAGACCAGGATCGAGCGCACTCCGAGGCGGCGGCAACTGGCCAGGTCGACGCGCGGGTTGCGCTCGGCATCGTGACAGAGCATGATCTCGCCGGAGCGGACGGCTTCGGCGGAGATGCCGGCGTCGGTTTGCAGACGGACTCCCAGGTCGGGAGCGGTGCGGCCGGCGCGGGCGCGGCAGACAATTTCGTCCCCGGCGCGGAGCGCGATGGCGGCTCCGGTCGCGCCGGTCAGGTGCTGGGCGCGCTCGGTAATGGCGCTGATGGCGGGCTCCAGATCCAGTTCCGCGGGATAGATCTCGATGTCTTCGCCTACCGCCACCGCGTGGAAGCCGGACACGGGATGGGCGGCATTGGCGACGCGCAACTGGCTGCGCTGAGCCAGCGACGGCATTCGGGTGTGGTCCGCCATGCTTACAACATCTGGGTCCGGCACGGTGCGCAGCAAGTCGCGCACCAGATTGTTCAGTTCTATGTCGGTGATGAGATGCGCGGTCTGCTGGTGGCGCAGCGATCCCCCAAGCACGCGCGAAAGACCGAGCAGGGCATGGCTGCCGCAGGCCAGGCAGAAAGGCTTGGTGCTGGCGCTGATCAGTTCACATTGCACGCAGAATGTGGCGGACTGCAAAGGGACAAAGTTGACGTCCTTGAAAGTGGAGCCGTACACAGTCTTGCGAAACATGATTGCGGATTCCTCGCTTCTATCACGGTGGAGATGAAGGTAAACAGATAGCGAAGGGCGAGAAAGTGACGGGAGTGGTTCCGGGTGTGGAAAACGCGGGCGGAAATGGTGGCACTGCGCGGGAGTGTGCGGAGTCCCGCGATTCCATCTATCTCATCCGCAAAGCCTTTGGAGTAGGGGCTGCGGCCCTTATTTTTCGAGGAGTATTGATTTCAGCCCGGCGGTCGGATATGCTGGTGGCACGTTCTCGGTCCGCCTGCGGGACGATTACTGGGAGGAATTATGGAATGGACAGCGCCTGCTTTTGAAGAAGTTTGCCTGAACTGCGAAATCAACTCCTACGCCAGCGCGAAGCTGTAGATAACTTCTCTCCTCAACCCTTGTTCGAACGGCACTGGGCCCGCACGACGCTTTGTGCGATGCAGTGGGTGTTGTTCCTATTCGGAATGGCTCGCGCCCGCGAGCGATGAACGCATCCCCGCTCCCGATTTAGAATCATGAAATTTGCTGTAGCGCACGGTTACCCCGCTTGGGCGGCAAGAAGCGCGGGGTCCTTTTCGGTTAGAGCGATGACTTGCGCCGAGTGAGCCAGGGTGCGGTCGAGGGCGTCGGCCAGCGCCGTGGGAAAGGCCGAAGTGAGTAGATTGATGTCGATTTGCAGATCGCGCGGAGAATACATGCGGTGCACGGTGAGCGTTCCGCGGCGGTGGTTGGCGGAACTGAGCAGGTTCAGGGCGAGAGTCCACACGGCTGAGTCATTGAGTACTTTCGGAACGCCGGCTTTGCTCCAGCGGAAAGAATGTCCAGCGCGGCGCGCCGCAGACGGGTCGGAGGTTTCGAATGGAACCAGTTCGCCCGGGAGCAGATCAAGCTTCAGTTCGAAGCTGTCGAAATCATTACTGCCGAAAGCGGCCGCCAGGATCCGGCGGACCTGATCGTAATCGCGCGCGACTTTAAGTTCCTCGGTGGCGCGGCGGATCGCCATGTTGTTGACGAAGATCTGCGGCTGATCGAAGGTGCGGTGGGCGACGCGAGCCAGTTCTCCAAATTCAAGGTAGCCGAGATGCTGCACGCCAATCCAGATTCCGATGCCTAACACGGCGAGCACCAGTCCCAGGGAACTGCCGGTTGGCCACAGCAGGAACAAGCTGAGCATGGCGAAAATCGCCGAGACGCCGTAGAGCAGAATCACGACCTGGCGGTGGGTCATGCCGTGCTGCAACAATTTGTGGTGAATGTGCTCGCGGTCGGCGGTAAAGACGGGACGCCCGCTGATCAGGCGCCGCACGATGGAGAGTGCGGTCTCCAGAATGGGCAAGCCAAACGAGACTACCGGGATGGCGACGGCTACAATCGTGGGAGCTTTTTGCGCTCCCTGCAAAGCCAGCGCGCTCAGGATGAAACCGATGAATAGGCTGCCGGAATCCCCCAGAAAAATCGTCGCGGGATTAAAGTTGAAGCGCAGAAAACCGAGGATCGCGCCCGCCAGGGCGATTGTCATCACCGTAATCAGCGATGGCCCGTAGAGCAGAGCCACCACGAAAACCACCAGTGTCGAGAACAGGGCCGAACCGGCGGCTAGACCATCGAGACCATCGATCAGATTAAAGGCGTTGGTGATAGCCAAAACCCACAGAACGGTGACCGGCAATCCGATGAACCAGGGCAGCGTGTGGTCACCGAACAGCACCGGGATGTTGACGATGCGCAGGCCGCCCAGGAACAGCATGGTGGCGGCGATGCCCTGTACGGAGAATTTGAAATACGGACCAACACCGCGGATGTCGTCGTACACACCCAGCAGAAAGACGAGCGAAGCCGGCACAAAGATCGTGAGCAGCGTCCTTAAAGAGAAACCGGCGTGAATGCGGGGGTGACGCAGGACCCAAACCGTGGCCAGGCCCATGCAACAGGAGAATGCGAGAAAAATAGCTACGCCGCCCAAGCGCGGCAGCGGGCTGGAATGCAGGTGACGCTCCTGGGTAGGAACCGCAACCCAGCCGTGGGCGTTGGCAATATCTCGCACATACCGCGTCAGCACGAAAGCCGACAGCAGCGCTAAAACAAACGTACCGAGGAAGATGCCCGTCAACTATGCCACCTTCGGCAACCAGACATGCCCGTCTACATGTCCGCTACACTCTTCTCAAAAGTATTGCAGCAACCGCCCGCGGTTAATAGTTAGTGCACAGATTCCTGCTGGCTTGTTGCCTTCGACTCTAGCAGTACCAGAATGGGACTTTCAATCTCGGAACGGGAAAAACCTGTGGAAAACTACGATTGCGCATGGCAGATGGTGAGGGCGCAACCCGCGCTGCTGTGCTAAACTGCTGTTCAAATTCTCACTTATTACTTCAGGGGTCCTCTGATGGAGTCGGGCACTTCGAGTTTCACTCGCTGCGGCCGGGTTTTGATCTTCGTGTTGGCAATTTTCACAGTCATGGCTAATATCGCTGCCGCCCAGCAACCGGCGAACGTCGCCAGCCAGAGCAGCGCGCCCGCAGAGATACCCGCAGTTCAACCTGCAACGCAACCCCTGTCGCAGGCAGCGGGGACAATGTCCGGAGAACCAGCGAAAAACCCCGATTCGGGAAAGGACTCGCCCGATCAGTCGGCTCTGGTCAAGCTGGGGCCGGGAGATCTGATTGAAGTGAACGTGTACAACGTTCCGGAACTGACCAGCAAAGTGCGGGTGAGCAACTCTGGCGAGATTTACCTTCCCTTGATCGACTACGTCCACGTCGAGGGCCTGACCCAGGAGGAGGCTCAGACGCTGCTCGAGAAGCGTTACACGGACGGCGGATTCGTCCGCAACCCGCACGTAACCATTTTCGTGGACGAAGCCTCATCGCAAGGCGTGACCGTGCTGGGAGAAGTGGCGAAAGCCGGCATCTACCCCGATGTGGCGGATCGCAAGCTCTATGAGGTCATATCTGAGGCCGGTGGGTTCACCAACAGCGCATCGCGCAAGATCGCGGTCATCCGGCGGAACCAGGCGGATCCGATTCGGATTGACCTTCCCCGTAATCTGGCCGACGACCTGACTGGCAATATCGACATCATGCCCGGCGACACGATCACGGTGCCCCGGGCGCCAATTATCTATGTGGTTGGGGATGTGGGCCGTCCCAGCGGATTGCTGGTGGACAATGGGTCGCTTACCGTATTGCAGGCACTGGCATTGGCCGGCGGAGCCAACCGCACCGCGAAAATGGGCGGCGCGCGAATTATCCGCAAGACGTCCACGGGAATGACTGAAACCAACGTCCAGCTTAAGAAAATGCTGGAGGCTAAGGCCCCCGACATCACTCTTCAGGGGGACGATATTCTCTTCGTTCCTGTGAGTGCAGGCAAACTTGCGGCCGCCAGAACGATTGAGGTCGCGCTGACCATGGCGACGGCGGTCTCGATTTACGCGGTTCATCCGTAGGCTCAGGGCGAGTCCACATTGCCGGCCTGCGACCCGCCCAGGAGAGTGGAAAGCACGTCGATATATTTCTCAGCCGTCTGGCCGCGGGAGAAATGCTGCTGAATGTATTCCCGTCCCTTTTGTCCCAATGCCACACCGACGTCGCGATTTGCGGATAGCTGGTTGATCGCCCCCACCAGCGCTTCGGAATTCTCGGGCTCGATCACCAGACCGGCGCCGGCGTCCTCGATAATCTGCCGCGCCTGACCATCGACGCCAAGAATCACGGGGCGGGCGCAGGACATGAACTCCAGCATCTTGGTGGGAATTACGGTTTTAAAAACGTCGGTCTTTTTCAGAAGAACCAGGCAGGCATCGGAAGCAGAAATGAAGGCGGGGATTTTCTCGCGGGGCTGCTGGTCGAGGAAGGATACGTTGGTTAAGCCGCGCGAGTGCGCCATCGTCCTGATTCGTTCTTTCTCCGCGCCTTCACCCACCAGCAGAAATTGCGCGTTGGAGTTCTGGCGCTGCAGTTGGCTCGCGGCGTCCAGCAGAGTTTCCAACCCATGGGCCATGCCCATGGTGCCGATGTAGCAAACCAGGAACTCTCCCTGGGCCCCGAGTTCTCTGCGTAATGCGTGGTTCGCGGCGGCTGAGGATGGCTTAAAGAGGTCAGTCTCGACACCGTTTTCGACGACGGAGATTTTTTCCGCGGGCACGCGCCAGCGCCGCATCAGGTGTTCTTTGAATGCTGGAGTCACGACGACGATACGGTCGGAACGCTGGTATAGGAATTTCGCCACCGCCGCCAGCGCATGGTGCAACAGAGAATCTTCATCACCGACTCCGACTGCGGTCAACGATTCGGGCCAGAGGTCGCGGACTTCGAAGACAAATGGGATTTGCCGTGAGAAAGCGATCCACCAACCGGACAGCCCCACCAGCAGTTGCGGTGACGAGGCAATGATCACGTCCGGACGCGGGATGGCCACTCCCCGCAGCGCGGCGGAGACACAGAAAGAAGCGTAGTTGCGCATGCGCTCATGCGCCTTGCGGTTGGGCAGGGGCCAAAGCCAGGTGCGAAAGACTTGGACGCTGCCGATCTTTTCTCGATAGATCAGCCGGCGCAGCCGTCCGCGCCATTCGGCGGGAACCACTCCGGTCGGGTGATTGGGGAATCCTGTCAGCACGGATACGTCGTGGCCGGCCCGCGCCCAGTGCTGAGCGACTTCGGAGGCGCGGGCGGAAGGCGCACCCATCTCCGGCGGGAAATATTGTGAGACGTAGAGAATTTTCACGCGATCGTTTTTGGCGCGAACGTATTTGGCGCGATCTTAATTTTGGCGCGATCTTAGAGGCTAACGCATAAGGGGGCGTTCGGGCCAATCACGGCGGAAATAAGTCCGAAAGTTGCAACTGGCTCGCGAGCATGATAGAAGGCCATCAAACGATATGTCTGCCATTCGAGGGTTTGCCAAGTCGTGCATCGTCCGTGTATTGGGCCGAGAATCCCGGCCCCGGCTAATCGTTCGCGGACTGGCGTCAGGCTATCGGATTTGCGTCTCGCCGGCGGAGAATCTCGGGTGCCTGGTAGGAACGGCAGAGCCTCACCTGCAGAGAGCGATCAAGGAATTCGTTTCGGCTGGCGACGCGGTGTATGACATTGGCGCACATATCGGCTACGTCTCTCTGTCACTGGCAAAGCGGGTTGGACCCACAGGCAGCGTCATCGCGTTCGAGCCGGTTCCGCGCAATGTTGATTTGCTTCGGAGAAACATTGAAGTCAATGGACTCAAGAATATTCAACTGATGGACGTCGCGGCTTCCGACCAGCGGGGCGAGACACGCATACGAATGGGCGAGAACCCTTCCATGGCCAGCATGGTTTGGCATAAGAATGATCCTTCCGTTAGTGAGATGGTGGTCAGGACGGTAGCCATCGACGACCTGGTGGAGGCAGGAGATTTCAAACATCCGAGATTCGTCAAAATCGATGTTGAAGGCGCAGAAGGGTTCGCTTTGAAGGGGATGCGTCGCACACTCGCAGCCTCAAGGCCGGTCGTGTTCATCGAATCTTCCGATGCGGGCCGCGAAACAACCTGGGGGATCCTTCGCGAACTGGGATATCGATGTCAGTCGGCGATCACCCGCAAATGGGTCGATGCTTTTGAGGAATACCGTCACTCAGATTTTCTCTGGCTACCTGCGGAAGTTGTGGCTGCGCACACCTCGAGTAAGACAAGGTCCTAGCGCGCCGCTCCGGAGGATTCTTCAATCAGGCTCGCAATGACATTCACCGTGTCCAATCTCTCCTGATCAAAACCCATCTCCGCAAAGTCCAGGCCAAACTTCTCCTCCAGGAAAACCGCCAGTGCGACCGCGTCCACCGACTGCAGGCGGCCGCTCAGAAACAGCGACGCATCATCGGAGAAAGGCTGAGCGTCTGACTTGTGGGCCAGCAAGGTTTGCAGGAATTTCCGGACTACTTCTTTGCGATCCATTGCCACTCCGTTTCACTCCTCAGGAAACTAAGTTAAAAAGATGAGCCAGGAACCGAAAGCTTTCTGAAATTGGATATCGCTTGTAGGTGTAATCGAAGATTCTCAGCAGGCAAAAGAAACCGCCGACGCAGAGTGGCGAAATCAGCCGGGCGCGGACCCAACCCGGATTCTTTTTGTCGGCGTTCTGCTGCCTCATCTGGGAGACGCCGATGCCCACAGAGAGCACGATCGTATAGAAGATGTAGCTTTGAAACCCCGCGAGCGCCCTCCAGAAGCCAAGATCATCGATATAGTTCAGGTCGCGAAAGAAGTGGAAGAAGGCGTTTCCGAAACCGGCGGCGGCCACGGTCGATGCGAACAAACGCCAGCGCCCCCACGTTTTGAAATAGCGAAGGAAGGCGGGGTAGAAGAAGCAATCGACCAACAACTCCTTGAAGTAATAATAATAACGGTTCCAGAATTCCGCGATCGAGGGCGAGGACAGGGGCCGCCAGGTGTTGCGCAGCGCGAGGAAGCCCGCCATCCGGCACACGGCGATAATGCGGTGCCCGAAAATGGAGAAGTCCACCAACTTTCCCAGGAACTCTGCGATCAGACTTTCCCAGCCGACGTACCACTTGAACGGTGCACGCAACAGGCTGAGATGAAACACGAACTCGTAGTACGGAATTCCGAGGTAACCGTGGACGAGCGGCATGTATACAAAGTTCAGGAAGAGATCGAGGACGATCGACCACGCCAGGAGCTTGAGACCCTTGAGTTGCGCCACGGCAAGCTGCTCGGGCGTCTTGGCCTCGATTCGCCGGAGATACGCCGATCCCTTGGGAAAGGGCGTGCCGGACGATCCCCAGATCGGCTGGTACGCGCCGACCTGCAGAGGAACGGAGTCGCGTTTTTTCGAGCTGATGTCGATGAGCGAGTAGGCGAGGAACCACAGGTACGCTCCGAACACGGGCAGGAAGTCGAATGACATGGTGCGGAGCATTCCGCCCTTGGGCAGATAACAGGCGAGCAGGACGGTGAGAGCGAATCCGGTGAGCAAGGTTGCGACGGGCCTGCGTCCGAACCATGAAGTGCGGAAGCGGATTGCCAATGAAAATACCAGCGCGGCGAGAGCCAGCGAGATCGCGGCCTCGGCGATTTGGGAATGCTCCGCCCATTGCCACCAAATGCCGAACGCCCAACAAATTGTCCCCAGGACCAGCACGATCCGACGGTACTGCGGGAGGGCGGTCACGACCACGAGAAAACAGATTTGGACCTTCCAGCGGGGATTGTGCAGATAGTGAAGCCAGGTCGCGTAGTAGAGGCCCAGCCCAAACAGGGCGAGAATCGTGGCCTTCCCGGCGATGGTCTGGGCGAAGGCGACCACCCACGGGTAGGTCTCGATGCGTGGAATGATCCGAAAACCTCGGAGGAAGCCGAAAAGTCGAGGAGCGGGCGCGGCGCTCTGGGGATCGTCGCTTCGGAGATCGGTCGTGTTCATGCCGAACCTTGCGCGAGCATTTCGGTGAGAGATTTTCGATCGGTCTTGCCGCTCGCACTTACCGGCAGCCGCTGCAGGAACCGCACCTCAGTCGGAACCATATATTTCGGAACGCGGCGCTGCATCTGGTCCCGGATTTCAGCAGCGGGCAGAGTGCTGCCAGCTACGAATGCCACGATTCCTTCGGCCAGAGCGTTTGTAATCGGCCACGCGACGGCGGCCACCGAATCGACGGCGCACACCTCGCGCAAGTGCGCCTCTATGTCTTCCAGTTCGATGCGATGACCCAGCACTTTTACTTGGTTATCGGTCCGCCCGAGATGGTGGAATCTTCCGTCGGAGTCCTCGTAGGCGAAATCGCCCGTGAGGTACCAGACCTTTCCATCGATGGACGGAAATCGGGCCGCAGTTTTTTGCCGATCTTTGAAATATCCCTTCGCGACCTGTTTTCCGGAAAGAGCGAGCTCCCCTCGGTCGCCAGGCGTAAGAAAATTCAGGGAGGCGTCGACAATCGCTGCGTCCATGCCGGCGAAGGGCTTGCCAATGGCGATGGTCCCTCGCTCAGGGGTCACCACGAAGGGTTCGGAACAGTTTTGACTGATACAAGCGACCGTGGCTTCCGTGGGACCGTAGATATTGTCGATCACGCTGTTCGTGCATGCCTCTTGCCATGCCTTCACGGAAGTGGCGGGCAGGGGCTCGCCACAAAAAGCAGAATAGCGCAGGGACGGAAAGGCTCCGGGCGTAAGCATTTTCATGTCGCGCATAAAAGCGACTACCGAAGGCACTGAGAACCATACCGTAAGCTGCCGCTCGCGGATGAAGCGGGACGGGCCCATCAACTGGCTGGCTGGAATCACGTGCAGAGAGGCGCCCGAGAACCAGGTAATGAAGAGATCCAGCACGGAGAAATCAAACGAAATCTCGTGCCGGTGGGAAACACGGTCCTGCGGGCTGAACGGGTAGAGCTGGTTCATGGCAGACAGAAACGCCGAGACATTTCCGGTGGAAACCATGACGCCTTTCGGCGATCCCGTGGTTCCCGATGTAAACATGATGTAGGCGAGGTCGTCCGGGCCAATAGTCTGCGGCAGATGATGACGGTCGGACGGCGGCAAGGCGTCGAATCCAGCGATCGGCGTGCTGGCCGACGGCACTGCCAGTGAAAATGATTCGGAGCGAGCGGGCGCCAGGATGTGTTTCGGGGCTTGCTGCAGCACTTGTGGCGAGAGAAGTTTAAGGCCGCGATCATCCACGATCAGCGCGTCGAGTTCGGTGGTCTGCAATATGCTGAGCAGTCGTGGTTCCGGCCAGTCGGGGTTGAGCGGGACATAGGCAGCGCCCGCCCAGCAGGCGCCCAGGAGTCCGGCATAGGCTTCCCAACTGCGCGACGCCAGGATTCCTACGAGCTTCATCTCACTCGCTCGTCGCGACCGCAACCATCCCGCGATCCGCTCGACGAAGTCCGCCAGTTCACCATAGGTGAAATCCTGCTGATTCACGGACAGGGCAAGCCGTTCCGGATGATTCCTGGCATGGTTGTGGAAGGGGAGCGCGAGGTTTGTGCTCATCTAAATCTGCGGAGCTTTATCCAGTCTCCAGCATATTAGACGTGGCTGAGAAGTTCCTCGCAAGGTACAAGAGTCACATGCGCGACAAGACGAGGGAATGGAGCGAGGGTTCGCCTGATCGACGGCTCCGGGGCAATAAGCCCCGGAGCATTCGCACGAACACTTTGCCGATTGGAAGTTACTGAACTTTAATTACCGGGTTCGTCTCACCGCCACAACAATCGGGCGTGTACTCGTAATCGCCCGTTTGCGTGGGCGGGGGATTAAGCGGAACCGTGATCGTGCCCGGTGTTGAACCAACTTTCGGCGGGACGGGCACGGGCGGGGGTATTTTCGGAAATCCCGGCAATGCGCAGCTGGTAATGTTGCACGTCACTTTATGGTGATTGGTAAAGGTGATTGAGGTGGCACCAACGCTGATCGTACCTCCAGCACAGACATCCATATTTCTTATCTCCGAAGTGGAATTTAACGACGCGCTACTTGTCCAGGGACGAGCCAGTGGAGTTTAACAAAGCTTCAAAACGGGCGTCTCCGTGCAGATTGTATAAATCTGGTTGTTGCCGCGCCATGCCCGGAGCGTATCCAGCACGCAGAGCCTTGCCCAGCCATTCGAGGGCCAGGCCCTTGTCGCCCAGGTCGTTATAAATTTGCGCCGCGGAAAAAAGCGCATCCTTGTCGACCTTGCTCTGCTCCAGGGACTGGTTCAAATATTTGAGGGCATTGCTTCGGTCATTGATCATGGCGTGATAATTTGCCAGACTCCGAAGCAACTGCGGGTCGCGAGGGTTGACCGCGAGATCCTCTTTGGCCATGGCGATCGCCTTGCGGAACGCGGCCTCGGCTTTGGGACGCTCCCCGCTGAGGTAATACGCTTCCCCGAGGTTCCCCCAATTCGTATAGTCCTTGTCGTTGAGTTGAACGGTTTTTTCGTAGGTCTGCGCCGCGTCCTTAAAGCGGTGCTGATAATAATAAGCAGTGCCCAGGTTCGAATAGGTGTCGGCAGTAGAATGGATTGCGAGCGACTGCTCCAGCGGCGGAATGGCCTCGGCGTATTTCGCTTCGTAGAGAAGAGTCGCGCCCATGTTCGCATAACCGCGAAAACTTTCGGGCGTGAGCTCGACGACTTTCTGAAACATCCTGGCAGCGTCATCGTATTGCGCCTGGCGCAGGTAGAACGCGCCCAGCAGGTTGTAGCCGCGCCAGTACTTCGGGCGCAACTGAACGATCTTCTTATAAGTAGTCTCGGCCTCCGCCGCTTTGCTCAGATGTTCATAGGCGCCGCCCAGGCCGATGTAGGCATCTTCGTTCGATGGCTCCAACTGGACTGCGCTCTGGAACTGGTTGACGGCATCTTCATACTTGCCGGTGCCGCTGGCAATCGTTCCCAGGCACACATGGCCGGCGGCCCCGGCGTTGCCTAGTTCAATCGCTCGCGAACAAGCTTGCTGGGACTTTGCGATCAGGCTCTTGTCTTTGCTCGCGGTATATTTCGCCCAGTAGGCGCTGCCCAAATCGGCTTCGGCTCTTCCATAATTCGGATCCACTTTGAGCGCTTGTTCCAGCAGAATGATCGCGCTGTCCGCATTGGCGGTTTTGGTTGCGTCCTGCAGGTAGCCGCGGGCCTGGGTGTAATAGTTGTAGGCGTCGGGCATGGTGGTCCCGTGAAAAGCAAGGTCGCGGGTTTCGTCCGCTCGCAGTTCCAATCCGAGCGCCGCGGCGACGGCGGTCGCGACTTGATCTTCGATGGCGAACGGGTCGGTCACGGGAGCATCGACCGTCCCGGCCTTGAACACTTTTCCGGTCTTGGCATCGCTGAGCGAATAAGTAACCCGGACCAAAGCGCCCGAGCGCTGCAAGCCGATGTGCAAGCCAGTGTCGGCGCCGAATTCCTGGCGCGCCTGGGCCAGGCTGACCACATTCTTCTGACGAATCTCGCCCGCGGACACCACTTGCAGCGAATGGTTGTCGCCCAGTTGCGTCAGCTTGGCCGTCAGCGTGTCAACCAAACCATCGCCGAATGCGGTGAGTTTGGCGTCATCGGAGATGGCGTCGAAGGGAAGAACCACCAGCGTGCCCGCTCTTTGGACCGCAGGCTGTCCCACGTTGGTTGAGCTCTCGATCGGTCCCCTATGGAAAACACTTCGTGCGATGAGAAGTGCCACTAGCAGGACCGCGACAGCCACGGCAATCACAACCGGCAATTTTTTCGAAAACTCGATTTTTTGCTTCGGCGTCTCATCGCGCTTGATTTCCGGACCGACCGCCTTCGCGAAAACCGGTTTCTCGCCCTGGCGGACGCGCCGCAGGTCGATCAACACATCTCTGGCGCTGGCGTAGCGTTGCGCCGGATTTTTTTCCAGCATGGTCCGCACAATTGCGGCAACCGCAGGAGAAACTTTGGGATTGAGTTCGTCCAGCGAGGGCGGCTCGGTGTGCAGAACCGACGCCATGGTGCCGGCGATGCTATCGGTTTCAAACGGCTGCCGGCCGCCCAGCATTTCGTAACACACCAGGCCCATGGAGAAGAGGTCGGCGCGGCCGTCGTAGGGCTTCTGCAGCAGGATTTCGGGCGCCATGTAGGCGGGCGTGCCACTGATGTTGCCGGTAAAAGTCTCGACGGTGATGGACTCGTTGTTGCCAAGCGAAAAGCGCCGGGCCACTCCGAAGTCAAGAATCTTGGCGTTGCCCGCCGGAGTCAGCATGATGTTTTCCGGCTTGATGTCGCTGTGGAGAATGCCTTTTTCGTGGGCGGCGTTCAGCCCCTCCAACACCTGGATCGCGAGTTCGAAGAACTCATCGTTGCCGAAGCCGATGTGCATCTTGGAGCGCAGCGGCGTGCCTTCGACGTATTCCATGATCAGGAGGATTTCGCCTCCTTCTTCGATCACGTCGTAAATGCCGGCCACGTTGGGATGATTCAGGGCCGAAGCCTGCTGCGCCTCGCGAAGAAATTTGCGGCGGTCGGCGTCGTCCTGCTGCAAGCGCGGCGACATGCGCTTGATGGCGACCACACGCCTTAGTTTCGTATCTTTTGCCTGGTAAACCTCGCCCATGCCGCCGGCTCCCAGAATCTTCAGAATCGCAAAACGCCCGGCAACTGTTCCGGTCAGTTCCGCGGTGCGGGTGCGCGCTTCGGAAGAAGGCTCTTGCATAGGTCTGGCCAGAAATGCGGCAATTGTACCGCCGGAAGCAGGAATCCCAAACTTTCAAAACCAACTGCTTGCGTTCTAGTAGTAACAAAGTTTGAAGGCGCTCTTGTAGCACAGGGCGCGGGTGCGTTTGCTGCGGCTGCGGGTGTAACTTTCCCAGCGGTCGGCCACGCGGGCGAATGCTTCTTCTCCGGTCAAGCGATGCATCACCCGCAACTGCACGATGTGCAACTGGTGGTAGAAGGGGCTGGCCACCATGGGCAGGCGTGTGCCGGACTGCTCGTACAACGACCAGAATCCCAGGTCGTAGCGGTCTAGATTGTGCAGGAGCGTTCGCACCGCGCGGGAAAATAACTGCTGCGCGGAAGCGTCCTTGGCAGCAAGGAAGTAGTCGTAGATGCCCCAGGCTGCCCAGATGAATCCGTTGAGAATGTGCGTGGGCGGGGAGACGATGTACTCCTCGAACCACAGGTCGCCGGACTCGTCGGTGAAGGCGACGCCGCCGTCTTGCATGGCGACGTGGAAGCAGGCAAGCGCGCGCTGCGCTGCGTTGAGATAAGCCGCAGCTTCTGATTCTTGACGCGATTCTTTGTGAGCCCGCATCAGCAGAGAAATTCCCTGCCCTTGCGCGAGCGCCGAGTACCATGGGGCTCTGAGCGTGTCACGATATTCCCAATTGAAGTGATGGTTCCAGACCGCGAGCCCGTGCGGGTTCTGCTCCAGGTGTGAGCAGAGCCAGTCGGCGGCGACAAAGAACTTCCGGCGGCGTTCTGGATCGGCGCTGCGCCGAAAGAGATTGTAGTTTCCCAGGCCATATTGGGCGATGGCGATGGGGTTGTACTGCAGGCCGATCTTGCCATGATAGTCAAGTTGCGGGACGCAGTTGGAATCATAGAAGCCCTGATAGTCGGCCTTTTCGGCGAACAGCATGTAGTATTCACCGAGCTCGCCGACGACGGCGTTTGGATTCTCGGCGGGAGTTTCGTGCCAGAAAGTGAGGTGGCTTTTGCCTCCGAGCAGGTAGGCGCTGAAGATACGACGGTAGTAGCTGAGACGGGGCAAGGACGCTTTCGATTTAACTCAATTCATATTACGGCAATGTAAAGCTGCTGGAGCCGCTAGAGCGTTGTCGAGCTGCGCTCGACGGACAGCCGGGGGCGGCGGCTGTCCCCACATACGGACTGTTTACGGATCGACCAAGTAGAGCGAGGTGACCATGTCGTCGGATTCGACGGCGATCGTTGTCAGCGCCAGCAATGGAGTTGGGTTGTTGCCATCGGGCATTACTGCATTGCCGTACTGAAACAGGCCCATGGGCCAACGGTCTTTTTTCCATGCCAGCAATGGACGCCAGTTCTTGGCAATCTCGCCAGCGCCGCCATAGACCCGCATCTGGCGGTCGCGGTTGACATCGCTGGGTTCCACCATCGTCGAAAAAAATACGCGGCTTCCCACACGGCATCCATAGATCGACGAACTGCTGATCTCGGCGACCTGCTGCAACGATCCCCGACGGTCGAGCCGGTAGATGTAGTTGGATTCGAGCGGTGTGTCGGAAGAAAAGTAGAGGCCATCCTCGGTGGGAATGGCGGCTACCGCGCGCGCCTGCTGCTTGCCCTGCAGCACGGCGTCGACCCGGCTGAAATCGCAGGCGGCGCGCAGAACGCGGCATTCGTCGCCGTAGTCTCCGGTCAGCACCCACAGGCAATTTCCCCAGGGATCGTGGACGATGTTGTGGACGTGACGAATGGCGCCCTTGGGGAAAGTGTAGGCAACGCTCCAGGTCGTACCGGCGTCGGTGGAACCGTAGATGTGAACTTCATCGCGCCCGGCGTTGTCGAAATATTCTCCCCAAAATATTGCGCCGCCGGGAACCGCGGTGATGTGCAGCGGGCGCGTGCCGCGGAGGATCGCGTGCGAACGGTGAAATTCGGTTTCGCCCGGACGCAGCGTAACGATTGCGCCTGGAACGGCTGCGATGAGTGCACCGGACGGGAGCACTGCGAGCGCATGAAAGCCGTCGCGAAACAGCCGCGCCGTGAGCCTGTTCATGACTGAGAGACGGCGACGCAAGGCAGGCTGAAAATTGGCTACGGGCTGCCACGTCAGGCCGGCAGAAGGATCCTGGATTCTGGCGCGCATCAAATCGTAACCGCGCGAACCGTAGAGGTGATCGCCCGACCATGCCAGCGCGCGCAGCCGCGGGAAACGCGCGACCCGAGTCAATCCGCCATTCCGATTGAGATCTGTTTCGTTCATCTGCGCATGCGTTTCACGGTCTATGGCAAGAACATCTTCATACAGAAGCAATTCCCGCCCGCTTTTTCAAACTCAGAGGTGTCGACGAGCACGGCGCCAGTTGTTCCTCATGAAGAATCGCTTCCAGGGCGGGACCCTGAGCATACGATCGATGGTAGCGGTCTCAGCAGAACTCAGGCAAGAAACAAGGACGCAGCATCGGCACGGTTGCCGATTAGTCGGCAAAACCGCGAGAAAGTGCCGTCAGAACTGAGCATCGGACGTGCGGATCCCCTGTAGTGCGCGGGGACACCCTGTGGCATGCCACGTGCTGACGATTCGGAATCCAGTCGCTCGCTGAGACTGTTCTTAGCGGAGCAGAAGGTAGTGAGAAATGCTCAGCCGATGCGCCAATTCACAATGCTGCAAGCCCTTCCTCAGGCTCAGGGAGGGCAAACTGTTTCTGGTCGAGACGGATCGCATGACCAGACCGGGCGAATCCACCGCGCCTCCTTTTGTTCGTGCCAGGCAGCAGCAACGGTGCGTTGAGCACTACTGGCTTTGTGATGACTGCGCCACGCATTGGACTCTGGTGTACGACCGGGATCGGGGAGTCGCGCTGGTCCCCTTGCGGCGGCGCACAGCAGGAGTGGCTGCGGCCACGGGAATCGCACACCAGGGGGCGGCGTAGGGCATTCCGGAAAAAGCAGCCCCGGCATCGCCCTAGACGTAGCCTTCGTTCTTCCAGGTCTTCCAGTCTTCGCGGACGGCGTTCAACATCCCTTCGGTGGCTTCGTGCAGCCACTTCGCTTTCTGCTTTTGCAAGTGCTTCAGGATCGGCTTGCGGGCCGTCTTGGTCCCAAGATGGATGTTCGCGGTTTCCCTTCCCATAGCACGCAGCAAGCGCAATTCTTTCCCCGGCGCCCGCAGGGTGGACAGTTCGATGCGCGAGCAATGCGGGCTCAGCCGGCGCACGATCCAGCGTCCACGCAACTGAACGAACGGGTCGAGACAGCGCACCGCCCGGCTGATGATGGCCTGGTACAGAATCTCCGACGGACCCTCATTATCCTTTGCCCAGTAGCAGGCGGAGGAAACCAGGGCCTTGGCCTCGCGAGCGATTCGGCCGCCGCGCCAGTCGGCGATGGCAACGTAGCGCGCGTGTCCCAGGCTTCCCAGTCCGGCCACGCGGCTCGCAAGGCGGTAAGGCAGGTCGCGGGCGGGCATCAGATGCTCAATGGCATCGGTGGCACTGATCGGGACGTCGCCTTTCACGGTTGGGAGCGCGTCCACTTTCGCCCAGAAGTGGACGGGGTCACGCAGCTCACTCTCCGCAATCTGCCTCAGCCAATCGTTGTTCTCGCCCAGGACGAAGGGCGGGCCTTCGTCCCGCAAACCTTCGTGATAGCCTGCAACAACGGAATCGCAGATATCCTTGTGGCTCAGCGGCAAATGGCCCGCTTGGGCGGCCAGGTGCGCGCTCACGGCCAGCCGGACCAGATCGTTGGCGTAGGCCATGGGATGAGCTTCGTCGAAGTCGTTGACTCCCCATATCAAGCGACCTTCGACGTCGCGCCAGGTGCCAAAATTCTCCACGTGCAGGTCGCCCACCGCCAGCACGCGCGGCCCCTTGGCCAGGTCGGGACACACCTTGGGCCAGATTTGCGCCCAGCGGTAGTAGGTGGCTCGCAGGAACGGGAAGACCTCAGCTTTCATGTTGACGTGTTTTAGGTGCAGGTCTTTCTTGACAATGTCGGTGCGATGGCCCAGCCACTCTTCAAACTGGCGGGTCGCTTTGACGATGTTCATAGCGCCCGCAACGATAGCGGGCGGGGCCACGGAAGTCAACGGGAGAGCGGCTTGTAGACGAACCGGGTGCCCCCACCCTTGTCGCACTCTTAGCGACAGGAGCTCGGCGCGTCTCATCGAAGCATGGCGCTTCGACTGGCATCAATGGCGCCTCTTTAGCGACTGCACTTTACTTTTTCTCCGTCCCTTCTTACCTTATCTTTGATGCCCGCTTATTTTACTGCCGAGCTTTTCCAGTTTCTCACTCGCCTCAAGCGCAACAACAAGCGTGAGTGGTTCCAGGCCCACAAGGACGAATGGGAAACGGCCGTGCGCCAGCCGGTCCTGCGTTTCATCACCGACTTAGCATTACCCTTGTCGAAAATTACGCCACATCTCGTCGCCGATCCCCGCCCCTCGCGCGGCTCCATGTTTCGCATTTACCGCGACACGCGATTCTCCCACGACAAGCGTCCGTATAAGACGAATGTCGCCATGCGCTTTTCCCATCGCGGCAAGGACGTTCACTCTCCCGGCTTTTATCTCCACCTCGAGCCCGGCGGATGTTTCGCCGCGTCCGGCCTGTGGCATCCCGAGCCTCCCACTCTGCTCAAGGTGCGGAATGCCATCGTATCGCGCCCGGCGGAGTGGCGCGCCGTCCGCAAACTTCTTAACTGGGACGATGCCAGCAAGCTCCAGCGGCCTCCTCGCGGCTTCCCTGCCGATCACGAGTTTGTGCAGGACCTCAAGCTTCGCGATCTCGGCACCGCCATAAACTTCACCGACAAACAGGTCTGCAGCCCGAAGTTCATGTCGACCTTTGTCGCCGCCTGCCGAGCGATGTCCCCGATCGCCGCGTTCCTCAGCAGCGCCGTCGGACTGAAGTTCTAGCTCTTGAAACTGGATGCGGCTGACACAACGCTAGGCGACAAGAAGTCCCTGGTAGATAGCCATTCCAACCACGGCATCCACGCCGATGGCATGCAGTTCGTCGATTTCTTCTTGTGACCGGATTCCGCCCGCCGCAATGAGTTGCTTCGCCGTTGCCTCTCGTAGCGGGCGGATTACTTCCTGCGGGAATCCCTGCAACAAACCTTCCGTGTCCACGTGCGTGTAGAGAAACGCTCCGCACCACCGATCAAGAGCGTGAATCATCTGCAGCGGACTGACATCGGTCACCTTCCGCCATCCGTGGATCGCCACTCGCCCGCCAACCGCGTCGAGCGCAAAGACCAACCGGCTAGCGCCGACCGCCTTTGCCATCTTTTCTGCGAAGCTCTGATCCACGTTGCCATCCGAGAACAGCGCCGATCCGAGAATGACCCTTCGAGCTCCAGTTCCCAGTGCAGACCGAGCAGCCTCCACCGAGCGGATGCCCCCGCCAACCTGGCACGGCAGCTGGCGGGCCAATTTCTTCACAAGTTGCGCATTGTCCCCACTTCCCATGGCCGCATCGAGATCAATGAGTTGCACCAGCGGATATTTCGAGAAGCGCGTTACCCACTCCTCGAAATCGTCGGACTCCAGCGCCTTCTTCTTACCTTGTACTAGCTGCACAATCTTGCCGCCCATCAAATCGATCGAGGGGATCAGCATGGCCACCTCACCGGAATTCCCTGCGAGCCGATTTCCTGCTTGAGATCGACCAGACGGCTGAAGCCATAATGAAAAATCGACGCAGCCAGCGCGGCATCGGCGTGTCCCTCGCGGAAGACTTCGACAAAGTGCTGCGCGCCGCCCGCTCCGCCAGAAGCAATCACCGGGATGCGAACGGAGTCAGCCACGGCCCGTGTCAATTCGCAATCGAAGCCCACGCCCGTGCCGTCGCGGTCCATTGACGTCAGCAGGATTTCGCCCGCCCCGCGTGACTCCGCCTCCGCGGCCCACAAAACGGCATCACGCCCCGCGGGCGCACGGCCTCCATGCGTGAACGCCTCCCACCGCGATGTGCCGTCGGAGCGTCTGGAATCAATCGCGACCACCACAGCCTGCGAGCCAAAACGTTCCGCGATCCGCGTAATCACCGCCGGATCGGCGAGCGCCGCGGAATTAATGCTGATCTTATCCGCGCCCGCCGAAAAGACCGCCGCCGCATCTTCCAACGTGCGAATACCTCCCCCCACGGTGAATGGAATAAACAGCTGACCCGCTGCCCGGCGCACCGTGTCGAGCAGAGTGGCCCGCCGTTCGTGCGCCGCGGAAATATCGAGAAGCACGATTTCGTCCGCGCCCGACGCGCTATGCGCCTTCGCCAGTTCCGCCGGATCACCCGCGTCGCGCAGATTCTCAAACTGCACACCCTTCACGACGCGGCCACCGTCCACATCCAGGCAGGCGATGATGCGTTTCGTCAGCATGTCAGAGGGCACAAAAATTGGCCAGCATCGTCAGCCCAATCTCCCCGGATTTTTCCGGATGAAACTGCACACCAAACAAATGATCCCGTTCCACCGCGGCAGAAAACCGGCCGCCATAGTCGCAACCAGCCACCGTCGTTTCGGTGACCGGTGCGCGAAATGAATGCGTGAAATACACAAACGACGACTGCGGCACACCCCGCAACAAACGTGAAGAGGGGGCCACCTCAAGTTGGTTCCAGCCCACGTGCGGCGACTTAACGCTCGCCGGAAAGCGTTCGCATTCGCCATTCAGCACGCCCAACCCGGGAGTCTGTGGCGACTCCTGACTCCGCTCGTACATCCACTGCATGCCGACGCAGATACCCAGGAACGGAACTCCCCGCCCGATAGCATCCGCGATCGCATCCCGCAAACCCGAGCGTCCAAGCGCCGCCGTCGAGGCGAAGTGACCCACACCTGGAAGCACGATTTTCGCCGCTTTTTCTACCTGCCCAGGATCGGAAGTGATAGCGCACTCCTGCCCTAGCCAGTCCAGCGCCTTCTTCACAGAAACCAGATTCCCGGCCCCGTAGTCCACAATCGCGATCATCACAACACTCCCTTGGTGCTCGGGAGAAGCCGCACCATTTGCCGGTCACGCCAGCAAGCCGCGCGCAACGCCCGGGCAAAGGCTTTGAACAGCGCCTCGATCTTGTGATGGCTCGATCGCCCGTAGAGCACTTTCACATGCACATTGGCCCGCGCGCCCCGGGCAAAGCCCTCAAAGAAGTCGTACACCAGTTCCGCCTGCAGGTCGCCCACCAGACGCGTGCGCACTTTGGTATCCACTACCGCGGCGGTGCGCCCGCAGAAATCGACGGCGGCCATTCCCATGGTCTCGTCCATCGGCATCAGGAAATATCCTGCACGAAGAATGCCGCGCCTGCTGCCAAGCGCTTTATCAAATGCCTGCCCGAGGACGATTCCAACATCTTCGACGGTGTGGTGCTGGTCCACATCGAGATCGCCCCGCGCCTTCAGCTTCAGGTCGAACCCTCCGTGGTGCGCGAACAATTCCAACATATGATCAAAGAACCGAATGCCGGTGGACACCTGGTACCCCCCGCGCCCTTCGATGGTGAGCGAGATCTGAATCTGAGTCTCTTTGCTGACGCGCTTGATGTGTCCTTTTCTCATCGCCGCGGCGCTCCTTGCATAATGCCTAGCTCTTCGAATGTTTCCTGCAACGCGGCGAGCAGACGATCCGCATGCTCGCGCGGCCCGAGCGTGATGCGCACACATCCTTCACACCCGTGATCGCCCGAGCGATTGCGAACCAGAATGCCGCGCCGCCTCATGCTCTCCACAAACGATGCCGCCGCGCCCACACGCGCCAGCACAAAGTTTGCCTCGCTGGGCCAAAATTGAATTCCGCTGGCTTCGAGAGCGCGCTCCAGCCGTGCTCGCGACTCGCGAACTTCACGCACGTACTGCTGGAGGTAAGCTTGATCGCCGAGTGCTTCCGGCAGGCACGCGAGTGCCACCGCATTCACGTTGTAGGGGGAACCTACCCGCCGCACCGCGCGCATCTGTTCCGCTTCGCCAACCAGCATGCCGACACGCAGCCCCGCCATGCCGTAGGCCTTGGAAAAAGTGCGCGCCACAAATAGGTTCGGGAGTTCACTCCGCACAGCCAGCATGCTTTCGCCGTAAAACTCGAAGTAAGCTTCGTCGACCAGCACCGCGGCGTTCGGTGCCGAAACGGCGATTCGTCGGAGATCTTCTATAGGCGCAACCGTTCCAGTGGGATTGTTCGGGTTGGCAATGGCGATCAGCCGCGTGCGCGGAGTGATCTGGTTGCACACATCACTGCCAGGAAACTGAAAATCTTTGCCCGCTGGCACGCTGATCACCCGCGCGCCCGCCGCCATCATGTAAATCCGATACATCGAATACGTTGGCACGACGATCAACGCTTCGTCGCCGGGCTCGAGATAGGTCTCACAGAGCAAATGGATCGCTTCATCCACGCCATTGGTCAGCATCAGTTCCCGCGCCGCGATCCCCAGAATGTCCGCCACCGCCGCCTCTACCGGCTCACGCTCGGGATAACTCGCGAGCTGTTCCGGACTCAGCTGCCGCAAACGTTCGAGCACTCGCGGCGAGCAGCCGACCGTATTTTCGTTGAAGTCCAGGCGCAGCCCATCTCGTCCCGCCAGCGGCGGATGGTACGAAGGCAGCGTGCGCACCGCTTCCCGTGGACTAAGCATGTTCGCACCTCATGCGGACCGACCGCGCATGTCCGGGCAATCCTTCCGCCTCGGCAAGACACTCGATCGCGGGCGCAATCCGCTTCAGCCCCTTGGCGGACAACTGCTGTACCGTGATGATCTTCACAAAATCCATCACGCTCAACCCTCCTCGAAATCGAGCCTGCCCAGAAGTCGGCAATACGTGGTTCGGCCCAGAGGCGTAATCGCCCGCTGCCTGCGCCGAGTAATCTCCTACGAAGACCGAGCCGGCGTTCTGAATGAAAGGCAAATCCTCGGCGGAAACCGTGATGTGCTCCGGGGCCAGCCGGTTGGCCCACTCCCGGCCTTGCTCGCGCGACGCCGCGACGAGTATCGCGCCGCGTGCCCGCAAAGACTCCCGCGCTATTGAATTTCCCTTGGCAAGCCGTGCCACACTCGCTTTCACCGATCGCGCCAGGTCGCGCGAAGTCGTGATCAACACCGCCAGCGTTTCCGGATCATGTTCGGCTTGCGCAACCAGATCAGCTGCAATGAATTCCGGAACTGCCGACTCGCGCGCCGAGCCACTCAAAATTACCGCCTCCGTGGGTCCGGCGAGAAAATCGATCGGACAATCGAACGAGACCAGCTTCTTCGCGACCGTGACATAGGCATTCCCCGGTCCCACAATTTTGTCCACTCGCGGAATGCTGCTGGTGCCGTACGCCAAGGCCGCGATCGCCTGCGCTCCTCCCACGCGGTAGAACTCTTGCACACCCAGCATCGCGGCCGCGGCCAACACTTGCGCTGGCGGCTTGGGTGAGACGACGCGGATATTCTTCACCCCCGCAACCTGCGCTGGAATCACGGTCATCAACACTGTCGAAACCAGCGGGTAGCGCCCGCCCGGCACGTAGCAACCAACGGACTCCAGCGGACGAACCATTTGCCCGAGAGAAATTCCCCCGCGTGTCCGCATCCAGTCGGCAGGTTTTTGCCACTCGCAGAAACGACGAATGTTCTGCGCAGCCTGACGAAGGGACTTGCGCAACCTTGTAGGAAGCATTTGCCACGCCGCCGCCATTTCCTCTTCCGATACTCGCAGTGACTGTTTCGGACCCAGCCCATCCAATCGCTGCGCATATTTCCGAAGCGACCGTTCGCCGCCGTGACGAACGTCGTCGATAATCCGTCGCACGCGCGGCTCCAGCCCGCTGAGCCGCGCGCTCCGTGCGGCCAGCCGTTCCACCATTGCGCCCGCCTCGCGTCCGGAGACAATCCGCATCACAGCACCACCTTGTTGAGCGGATACTCGACGATGCCCTGCGCTTGCGCCTCTTTCAGCCGCGGTATCACATCCCACGCCGCCCCCTCGTCAATCACCGTGTTCACTGCCAGCCAGTCCTCGTCGCTCAGGTGAGAAATCGTCGGCTTCTGCAGCGCCGGCAACACTGCCAGCACCGCCGCCAGGTTTTCCTTGCGGACATTCAGCATCAATCCCACTCGATCTTGCGCTTCCATGGCCCCTTGCAGCATGAGCGCCAGGTTGTCGATCTTTCGCCGCTTGCCGCGATCCGAGTACGAACATTGATTGGCGATCAACTGCGTGTTCGACTCCAGCACCGTCTCCAGAATGCGCAGCCGGTTAGCTTTAAGCGAACTTCCCGTCTCGGTCACTTCGACAATTGCATCCGCCAGCATGGGTGGCTTGACTTCCGTCGCGCCCCAGGAAAACTCCACCCGCACCTCGACGCCTTTCTTCAGGAAGTAGTCGCGAGTAACTTTCACTAGTTCGGTGGCGACGATTTTTCCCGAGAGTTCCTCGGCTCGCTGCACAACAGAATCCTCCGGAACCGCCAGCACCCATCGCACTTTGCCACGGCTGCGCTTGGCGTAAATCAAGTCGCTCACGGTGATGACTTCCAGTCCACTCTCGATCACCCAGTCAAGCCCGGTCAGGCCCGCGTCAATGGCGCCATGCTCCACATAGCGAGCCATCTCCTGCGCTCGGATCAACATGCAATCGATCTCCGGATCCGAAGTGCTGGCGAAATACGACCGGCCGTTGGTGTATGCCGGAAGACCGGCGCGCGCGAATAGCTGCAAGGTCGCCTCCTGCAGGCTGCCTTTTGGAATTCCGATGCGCAGTTTCATCGCGTCTCCTTGGTAGCGGCCGCAGCAGTTTCCGTCAGCCGTTGAGGAACAGTCTGGGTGAAACACGACCGGGTTCCGCGATGGCACACCACGCCCGCCCCCTCCACCTGAACCCGCAGCAGCAACGTGTCGCGGTCACAGTCCGTGTGCACCGAGACGACCCGCAGCCGGTTTCCTGAGCTCTCGCCCTTCAGCCACAATTCCTGGCGGGTGCGGCTGAAGAACGTCACGTACCCACCCCGCAGCGTGCGCTCCAGCGCCTGCCGATTCATGAATCCCACCATCAACACTTCTCCATCGGTTGAATCCTGAACCACGGCGGGTAGCAGTCCGCCCATCTTGTCGAAGTCAAATTCCGCATTCATACCCGTACTTCCCTTCCTGAAAAAATAAAAAGCCCGCTGAGCGTTTTCGCGTCAGCGGGCCGAAACTCCTGAAAAGTGCTGTTTAGATCAAGTCTGCAATCTCAGGTGTGCATCGCCGCCGTCGCGCCATGCGCGTGATGGTGGTGGCGATGATGGACATGAGACAACATACTTTCAATAGCGTACGAGAGCGGTCCGGCGCGGTCAATGAGGAAAAGCAACCGTCCCAACCCATTTTTTCAATGCGACGGATTCGGATTTTGCATGCCCCGCCTAGAATGCCGCACCCAGTCCTGATACGATTCCGCCCCACCGAGAAGAGAAGCGAGACGCAGCCGGCGCAAGTCGCGCTGGGCGGATGGATTTTCGCGAAACAAGTCGTCCCTGTTCCCTAGACTTACTCGTACTAGACCTTAATGGAAGCGTCCGCTATCCCGGATCTTCCGCGCCGCTTCTTCCAGAAAATCATCGACGTGCTGGCGATCCTGAGACTCCCATCCCGTCTTCGCCTTGATCCGATCCGCGATCTGAATCGCCGTCCTCAGCCGCACCTCTGCGTCCAGTTCCCATCGCCGGCTCAGGTACGTCTCAATCAGGACCAATTCCTCCGCAGTCATCTGTCCCAGCCCCGGCGTCGAGGAACTCGATTCCGTAGACGTGTTCCACGACGGCCGCACATCCTCCGTCGGCTTCTCATGCACCACCACCGTGCCGGCCACAAAGTCTCCCAGCCTGCGGCTTTGGCGGTTCAACATCATGCACACCAGGCCCACGCCGTAGATCCCCGGCAGAACGTCCACTGCCCGCATCAGGTTTCGTCCGACAGCTTCGAACGCGTTGATCGGCCGGCCCGACTCTTTGATGACCCGAATGCCCGCAAACCGTTTCCCCGGCGTCTGCCCCTTCCAGAGAATCTCGAAAATCGCGAAATATCCCCAGTAAATCGCGAACAAAATAAAGATGGCCAGGGCCGGACCGATCAGGCGCGGAAGAAAATTGAACATCGAAAATCCCAGGGGCAACATGATCACGAAAACGATTGCCGTTAGGATATACAGTGCCACTTGGATTAAAGTATCGATGGCAATCGCGAGGAATCGGCTGCCGATTCCCGCGAGCGGCAGCTCCAGGGCAATCTGCTCTGGAGTATCGATGTTGAGTTGTTCGAACGAGTCCATGGGTTGACTAACGGGCTGACTAACTTGGTTGACTAACTGAGTTGACCAACTGGGTTGACTAAAGACGATGATTTCCACTCGCTGGCTGGAGAAACGCAAACCGCACTGGAGCAAGCTGGAACAGCTGCTCAATCAGAGCGCCAAGGGCGGCCTGAAGTCGCTCTCCCGTTCCGACCTGCAGGAACTCAGCCTGCTGTACCGCCAGACCGCGGCCGATCTCGCCGCTATCCGCGAAGACCGCGGCTCCGTGCACTTTGCCCGTTACGTCAACCAGTTGCTGGTGCGCGCCCACAATACCATCTATTCCGGTCACCGGGCGAGTCCCAAAGCACTTTTTTCGTTCTTCTGGAGTACTTACCCCGCGGCCTTCCGCCGGAACCTTAAGCACTGCCTGTTAGCGACCCTGATTTTTGCCGTGTCCGGAGTGGTCGGCGCGGTCCTGACCTACCAGAATCCTGACTTCAAAGTAAAAGTTCTCGGACCGCAAATGGTCGAGACCATCGATCGCCACGAAATGTGGACGCACTCCATCGTCGGCATCAAGCCCCTGGCCTCCAGCGCCATCATGACCAATAATATGTCGGTCGGATTCATGACCTTCGCGCTCGGCATTACCGCTGGCCTGGGAACTATTTATATGATGGCCTACAACGGCCTGCTGATCGGGGTGATCGGCATGGCCTGCTTTCTCTCGGGCATGAGTGTGCAGCTATGGAGTTTCGTTGCGCCACACGGCGTGCTGGAGTTGCCCGCTATCTTCATCGCGGGTGGCGCCGGACTCCGCATCGCGCAGGGCCTGTTGTTTCCGGGAGTCTTGCCTCGGAGGGATTCGCTGGCGAAAGCCGGCGTCGAGGCCGTTCAGCTCCTCCTGGGAACAATTCCTATCCTGATCATCGCTGGCGTGATCGAAGCCTTCGTGTCACCGACCGGCCTTCCCGTGCCCCTGAAGTTCTCGATGGCCGCCGCATTGTTCGTGCTTCTGGGAGTCTATCTCTTCGGAATGTCGCGTAAGCCCGGCCCAGCCTCCCACGCTCAACTCAGAGCTGATTCCGCTCTTTGATCTGCAGATACGCGTTCACCAGCACCGCCGAAACCGTACCCGAACTTACTTCCATCGCCAGCGCGCCGCGCTCGCGCAGCCGCGCCAGCAGCAGCTCGCGCCGGTGAACCATTTCCTGCGCCGCCGCCACCTGATACATTTCGGTCTCGCTTCGCGGCGTCCTCGCGGCCAGCTCGCCTAAGTCCGGTTGCCCGATCACGACGAACAATACCAGATGCCGCGGCATCATCATCGATGCGGCCTCAATCACTTCCGGAGTCATGGCGGTCTCCGCCAGATCGGTCAGCCAAACCACCAGGCTGCGCCGCTTCTGGTCGGTCAGGAGTCGCGCCGCCATTTGCAGATGATCCGCCTCGGCGCCTTCCTCGTGTACCATCGCGAGCCGCTCGATCAGCTGCCGCAAGTGCAAACTCCCCTTGGCTGCCGGAAGCTGCTGCCGAATCCCGCGCCCATACGCGATCAGCCCCACTCGGTCGCCCGAGTACAAAGCCACCTGCGCCAGGCTCAGCGCCGAGTTCACCGCCTGGTCCAGTTTGCTGAAGCCGCCTACGCGCGCCCGCATCAGCCGGCCAGAATCGATCACGATCCACACCGTCTGACTGCGCTCGATCTGGTACATGCGGGTTACGAGTTTGCCGCGCCGCGCCGCTGCGGTCCAACAGATATCGCGATACTCATCTCCCTGCTGATACTCGCGCAGGCTCTCGAACTCGCGGCCAATCCCACGCACCCGCGCCTGCCGTTTCTCCAACGCGAGCTGCCGGCTGCGCAGCAAATAAATGGAATGCCGCTTGGCTTCGTCCAGGTTGGGATAAATCCGCACCGTCTGCTCCAGCGGTGCCCGCACCCATCGCTCGGCAATGCGCAGCAGGCTCTGGTAGCGGACATAGCAGTCGCCGAGTTTAGCGTCGCCTCGCTGTGTAGGGCGAATGCGATAGCTCGCCGTCCCCTCGCCTTTTGCGGCGGCGCGGATGGTGAGCGTCGGCGGCTCATTCCTCAACTGCAAAGGAACCGTGTCGACCACTGTGGCGCGCACGCTCGTGCCAGAAGAATTCGTCAGTGTGATATCGACGTCCGATGAAATCGACAATGCCGCCGCCGCGCGCCACGATCGCCGCACCGTGAGTTGTTCCGTCCTCGGCAGTTCCGTCAGATCGACCAGCCACGCCAGCAGTACCAGACCATCCCACGCCAGCAGTGCATAGACAAAACGCCGATCAAAGAAAGCCGGCCCCAGCCAGACCAGCCCCACAAAAAGAAGCATGAAGAAACGGTCGCCGAACGCCACACCAAACCGCTTGTGCGATTTCGCCTGCGCCTCAACCTCGTTTGGAACCAGCCGGCCTAGTTCTCTCGCATCGTCGCTCACTTCGGAACCTCGACTGCGCGCAGCACATCCTCCAAAACCTGATCGGGGGTAATGCCCTCCAGATCAGCCTCGGGCCGGAGCATGATCCGGTGCCGCAGAACCGGACGCGCCGACGCCTTCACGTCATCCGGAATCACGTAGTCGCGTCCATCCATCGCCGCGAACGCCTTCGACACTGCCATCAGACTCACCGCCGCGCGCGGACTCGCCCCCAGCGACAAAGACGGCCAATCCCGCGTCCGCCGCGCGATCTGCACGATGTAAGTGAACAGCGCTTCCTGCACCGTAACCGACCGGACCTGCCGTTGCGCTTCCTCGAGCAAACCTGTGCCGATCGGGTGCAGGTTCATCTTCTCGAGCTCTCGCGATTCAAATCCGTTCTGCACGTTGGCCAGCAACTGAACTTCATCCTGCACCGCAGGATACGTAACTCGCAGCTTGAGCAAAAAGCGGTCGAGCTGCGCCTCCGGCAGCGGATACGTGCCTTCAAACTCAATCGGATTCTGCGTGGCAAAGACCGTGAAAAACTGCGACAGCGGATACGTCTTGCCGTCGATCGTAACCTGATGCTCCTCCATGCACTCCAGCAACGCCGCCTGCGTGCGCGGAGGCATGCGGTTCACTTCATCCACCAGCAACAGGTCGGTGAACACCGGCCCCTGGTGCAACTGGAACGCACTGGTCGCCATGTTCAAAATGTTCGTGCCAACAATGTCGGCCGGCATCAAGTCGGATGTGCATTGCACGCGCTGAAACCCCAGCCCCATCAGCCGCGACAGCGCCTTCACCGTCAACGTCTTCGCAATTCCCGGTACTCCCTCCAGCAGCACATGCCCCCGGCAGAGCAGCGCGACGATGCACTGGTTGCGTAGCTCATCCTGCCCCACCACCACCTTGCTCATCTCCTCGCGTAGGTGCCGCACCAGCTCTGGAACAGCGTTCATTAACCTTTCTCCTTGCGAACGCCTTGAAACAGCTTCAGGCGAACCGCGTACTCATCGAGTTCTTGCACCAGTTGCAACGCTGCCGGCGGATGCAGATAAGGATCATTCTTCGCCGATTCGCAGCGTCGCAAAACCCCGACGAAGTGATCGTCCACGAATGACCAGCGATCCCGTGCGGCCATCTCCAGATCGCTCACGGAAATATTGCTCGCCACTCCCAGCCGCCTCGTCAACCAATAACGAAAACGTTGGTAGCAGATGTCCACCGCAACCGATGCCGTGCCGGCATGCTCGTACAGTCCGCCCAGCGTGTGCACAAATTCGAGCGGCGACAGACGAACCTCCGTGGCCGGCTTGCAGATCGGACCGCTCCGCCGTGAAAACGTGGCCACCACCGCCAGCGCCAGCAGCAACAATTGCAAAGCCAGCCACTTCACCGGCGAATGCGCGATCGATGAACCCAGCGTCGGCCGGTAGCCGTGAATATATTCGTCCCACAGAACCGCGCCCTTTGGACCGCCCATGCAAGCCAGAAAGAATTCCAGGTTGCCCGACTCTTTCAATCCCGCGTTCGTGAGCGGAGTCGCCGAAGCCCACCACAACACTTCCCCGCGGCCGTAGGGATACTTCACGACCAGCGTGTGTTCTCCGTCCCCGTACAACGGATACGCCGCCGAGTACGACTGCCAACGGGCCTGCGGCGCCAGGACAATCTCCGGAGCCGCACGGGTGATCGCGGACGGCGACAGCGCCGACGCTTTCTTCCACGTCATGCCGCCAAGCACGTCGGGCACGGATTCATTCTCGGGAAGAAATGTACCGGCAAACATTCCAGTCGCGATCACGCGTCCGCCCTCGGAGAGAAATGCTTTCAGCCGTTCCCGCTCATCGTGAGTGGGCGCTTCCTGCGGCCCGGCCAGAATCAGCGTCTTCCCCATGGCCTGCGGAAGTTGATCAAGCGGACTCTCCCAGCGTTCCACCTTGTACCCCGCCTGCGACAACAACAGATAGGCAGCCTTGGCGCCGCCCGACGCGGTCGAATAGCTGCTGGGAGTCTCCGCCTTTGTCGCGCTCTCCCCGCCAAACACTACCGCGAAGGCAATAAGCAGCACGAAGACGCACGCCGCACCCAGCAGAAGCTTACGATCCTTCGGATCGACCTTCACCGGCATCCCAGCTTCTCCAGTTCCTGCAGCGTTTGTGAAAAGGTTCTCTCACTTGCGCCCCGCTTCGCGTACCACGCGAGTTCAAAGATTTGTGTGAGAGCCTTCAGCGTCTCGCGATGCTCGCTCGAACTCGCAAGCAACCGCAGGTATTCCCGCGGAGTCCGCGCCCGGTCCGGCTTCCACATCCCCTGCCGCTCCAGAAAAGAAATTCCCGCCCAGTACGCCAGATGAATCGCATCGCGCCACTCGCTCTTCGCTGCCGCTGCCCGCGCCTCCTTTAGCCAGATCGCCCACTCCTTCGCCGAGACCGGAAGATCCGTGGGCACCACTTTATCGAGAGCTTGGCCCGCCCAGATGCTGCGGTAGGCGAAGTATCCCAAAGCCGCAACTGCCAGCCCCATGAGCACGTAGACGAGATACTTGCTAATCGTGGGAATGGCCGACGAACGGAACAGCCGCTCCAAGAGATGAATCAGGAATGCCAGCAGCCGCTGCTTCAGCCGGTCGACCCAGTTCGGTCCCTGCACGTCGCGAAATTCCGGCCGCGCCAGAATCGAATTCAGCGCTGCCCGGTTCGAAGAAGAATCCGCAGGAGGTTTTTCGAACCCGTCGAGATTGCTGCGCAGGCTCTCCAGCCGTGCACGAACGGCAGAGGCGTTCGCAATGTTCTTCTCGCTCTCGTATCGCCGGACATCCCGCCGCAACCCTTCCGTGGAGATCTCGAACACCTGCTGATCTGTGTGAACCCGCCAAGTCTGCGGCAGATCACGCAACGGCTGGGGAGTTGCGCTGCCTGAGCTGTCGAGTTGCTGGGTCGCGGACAACAGCCGCTCAAGCTCCGCACGGTATTCCGTTGTGGTAAGCGCGTCGTTTCCGGTCCCATCCGCGCGGCAAAAGATTGCCGCGACCAGGAAGAACGCCAGGATGTGGATCCGCCTCGCGGTCATGCGCCTGCTTGTGCGGGAGAAACTGGAAGTCCCGGTGCGTCCAGCGTCATCATCATTAGTTGCAGATCAAACGCTTCCTTGCGCACCCGCTCGTCGTAATACACCAGAGAAAATGCAATGGTTCCCAGAGGCCCGACCAGGCACTGCGAAACAAAAGTCGCCACCAGTGAAGCCACTTGCCATCCCGCGGCCATGCGCTGCATCCCGCGAGCGCTGATGCCCGCCGCGAGCAATATGGGCCACTGCAACAGCCAACTTATTGCGAAACTCAGAACGAAGAAGAGCACTGCGATCACGAAGATTCGGCCGCGATCCCCTTTCGTAAGGTCGGCACTTCGCGACATCGAGTCCGTGACGCCCTTATTCTCCAAGATCTTTACCGGCACGGCCAAAGCCCACATCAAAGCTAACAGGATCCCAGGCACGATCAAGGCAATGAGTCCCGCAAACACGCCCAATCCCACGAGCATCGAGAGTCCGATCACGGCAGGTATCTGACCCTTCACCCGCGAGAACGAGTCCATCACGCTGGCCCCGCGGTCAAGGTGAACCTGCGAAACGGCGATCACGGTTGCGGCCTGAGAGGCTGCCGAAACGATCACCGTCAGGAACGCCGCTCCCAAGCTAAAGAAGAGTGTCGAAAGCACATTTGAAATCTGGTTGCCCGGAGATTGCACCGCCACTCCGAGGCATTGAAACGCCAGAACCACAAGATGGGGCAGCGCAAAGATTCCAACAAACAATCCAAAATGGCTGCGATAAAGAGAAAACGTGCGGTCCAGCAATTCTCCGGTACTCAACGGCCTGAGTGCAGTCGTCATGACTCTCCCTCCGGCACCTTCCAACTTTGCCCGGCATGGTAGCACAAGCCGCGCCTGCCCGCCCGCAAAACGAGGCCTTGTTGTGAATCCCGAACCCAACACTCAAGAGCCGGTCGAATCCGCCCTGATCTCCGCTGCCTTGCCGTCGTGATACACCACCACCATCGGCTTCCCACCATTCGGATAGCGCACCGTCTTTTCGTACGAACTGCTGCCCCCGTCCGGCACGCCCATACCGATCGCAAAATCCGCCTGCAGTTCGTTCATCCCCGGCTTCACTTCGTGCTGCGCCACCGCCTGCCACACATCCGATCGCCAGTGCTTGTACAGGTCGTGCGGATCTTCCACGAAAAACATTTCGTCGGAATAAATCTTGTACTGCTCCTCAGCCTCGAACCCAATCGGCACCGCATACGTCTTCCCCTCTTTCTGAAACACCGCCATCATCTGCCGCCGCTCTCCCTTCCCCGCAGGCACCGCCGTGATCACATCCTTGATCTCCAGCTTTTCGATCGGCAACAGCAGTCCCGCGTCATGCGCGAAGTCGATCTGCTTGCTTGCCGGGTCGTACCGGTAGTAGGTATAGCGGTATCCTTCCTTCACCCAAACCGGCTGCTGGGTAAGCTGCTTCGCACTCTTCAGATCGTAGGGATAAAGCTTCTTCGGACTGACGTAATAATCGGGATTGGAATACCCGACGTTCCGCGCCTGCCTTAGTTTCTCAGCCGCGACCTCGTCTTCATGCCGCTGGTACAAATAACGGCCCGCGTACACCGTCGAGACAACCACCCCGAGCAGCAACGCCAGGTGTATTCTTTGCTTGGCCTCAGGACTCATCATGGGAAGACTTTACCAAGTTTCCGGCTGCAGCTGGAGCCAGCCCGCAGCCCCGCAGCTATAAGGTAAACTGGAAGTAGAAGCGAGGTATTTCCGCCATGGCCGCGATCACGGAACAAGACGTCTTGAGCGCATTGAAGAGTTGCTACGATCCGGAGATTCCGGTCAACATCGTCGACCTGGGCCTGATCTACAAAGTAGATTTTTCCTCGGCGCCGGCCGACCCTCCCGCGGAAGCGAAGCAGGACGTCACCGTCGAAATGACCCTGACCGCGCAGGGCTGTCCCGAGCACGTCAACATCAGCGCCCAGGTCAAGTCACGCATCGAGCAACTGCCCGGCATCAGCACCTGCACCGTGAATGTGGTGTGGACTCCGCCCTGGACCCCCGAGCGCCTCAGTCCCGACGCCAAAAAGCAACTCGGCATCGAGTGAAGACAGCGGACATCAGACCTCGGGCGTCGGATCTCAGAACTTTGTCTCTCGCCCTGCCTAAGCATCTCGAGTCGGAAGCTAAGGTCTGAGGTCAGAGGTCTGAAGTCTGAAGTCTGACGTCCAGATCTCATCCCCCAATCTCTTCCCACGATTCCACGGCGCTCCGCCCTGCCGCCTCGGTAATCCGCTTGCCGGCTTGCCCCGCCATTTCCATCACCCGCATACCGCGTTCAAAATAGTCGGGCAGCGCTCGCCGCACTTTCTCGAACCTCTCCGGATATTCCGCCGCCAGCAGCGCCAGTCCGACACCCGTCGCCAGCACACCCGCCGGATACTTCTTCTTCATAAACAAAATTCCCGCCGCACCGATTGAGCCCAGGACCAGCGCTTTCCTCCAGCCATCCATAATCTTCCCCCAAATCAATCTAGCTTGAGTGCGATTGTACCGCAGAGCATCGCGGCAGATAACGCACCACACGCCGCACCTCTCCTCGCGTTCACATCCTTGTATACTTCCAGCTTTGTTGGAGGCCTCATGCCCCGTTTACACGTCCACCGGACCGCACTCATCGTCACCTTCGCTACCTTCGCTCTAGCCACAACCCTATCCGCCCAGACCAAGCCGCGTGCACGGGATCTCGGCGTTCCCTTCGACGGCACTCCCGGCCCCAACAACGCCATCACCGACGTGAAGGGAGTCGAGGTCGGCCACACCACGCTGATCTCCGGCGAAGGCAAACTCGAAATCGGCAAAGGCCCCGTGCGCACCGGCGTGACAGCCATTCATCCTCGCGGCAAGTCCAGCAACGACGCTGTCTTCGCCGCGTGGTTCACGCTCAACGGCAACGGCGAAATGACCGGAACCACCTGGGTTGACGACTCTGGATTTCTCAACGGCCCCGTCATGATCACCAACACGCACAGCGTGGGCGTAGTTCGCGACGCCGTCATCGCCTGGAAGGTAAAGCGCGGCTCGCCCGATATGGAAGGTTACTGGTGGTCTCTGCCCGTCGTCGCCGAGACTTGGGACGGCTACCTCAACGACATCAACGGATTCCACGTTAAGCCCGAGGACGCGTGGCACGCTCTCGATGTCGCCCACACCGGCCCCGTCGAGGAAGGCAATGTCGGCGGCGGCACGGGCATGATCTGCAACGAATTCAAGGGCGGCATTGGAACCAGCTCGCGCGTCCTCGACGAAAAATCAGGAGGCTATACAGTCGGCGTCCTCGTGCAATGCAATTATGGATCGCGCGAGCAACTCCGCATCGCTGGTATCAACGTAGGGCGCGAAATTCCCGGGCACACCGTCTGGAAGGACGATGTCGGCTCAATCATCGTGGTCCTCGCCACCGATGCTCCGCTCATCCCCACCCAACTCAAGCGCATCGCCCGGAAGATTTCGCTTGGCCTGGGCCGCGACGGCAGCTACTCCGGCGACGGCTCCGGCGACATCTTCATCGCCTTCTCCACCGCCAATCCCGGCGCTGTCGGCACCAAGGGACTCCACCAGCTAACCATGCTCCCCAACGATTCGCTCGATCCGATCTTTCTCGCCACCGTCCAGGCCACCGAAGAAGCCGTGGTCAACGCCATGGTCGCCGCCGAGACTATGACCGGCATCAACAATCACACCGTCATCGCCCTGCCGCACGACCGCCTTCGCGAAGCCCTGAAGAAATACAATCGCCTCACAAAGTAATCGAGGGCGAGGGTGCCCCACCCTTCTCGCGTTTTTCGCGAGAGGGTGGGGGTTTTGACTTTTGAAGTTTTGAATTTGACTCCGTAGTCCGAGAAACCCTCGCCCTACCCTGCCCCGAAGGTTCCGCTTCCGCGCCGGTACTCCTGCGGTTCAATTCCGAACCGCTTGATCATCGACTGCAGGGTCGTGCGCTTGATCCCCAACCGCCTCGCCGCCCCGTCCATTCCCGAGAGCAGGCCGTTAGTCTCCCGCAACACGCGGACGATGTGCTCGCGTTCCATTTGCGTCAGATTATCTTCCGTAAGGTCCTGCGGCGCGTCCAAATCCTCTGGCGGCGCAGCCAGTTCGCGATCCTTGCTCAGGATAACCATGCGTTCAATCATGTTCTCTAACTCGCGGATGTTCCCCGGCCAGTTCCAATTCTGCAGCACTGTCATCGTCTCGTCAGGGACCACGTCAATATGCTTTCCCATGCGTGCCGAATGCTTG
>Ga0210384_10000515_pt1 | contig 58875 bp, 53 predicted proteins | sample IncBWH2MmetaG_FD_160574 | JGI IMG/M metagenome (GOLD analysis project Ga0210384, IMG submission 160574) | Forest soil microbial communities from Barre Woods Harvard Forest LTER site, Petersham, Massachusetts, United States - Inc-BW-H-2-M | ecosystem: Environmental > Terrestrial > Soil >...
CAGGTATTGATTGATTCTGTAACGTATTGAAAACAAAGACATTTATTTCGCAAAAATCCCTTGACACCCTCGTTTTTAGGCTCATAAGATTTGCGCAGAAAGTTTTGACGGATTTCAAAGCTCCGTTGGAACTATTCTCCCTTGAAGAAGAGGCTGCCCAGTTGCCGGGTGGCCTCTTCGTTTTTGCATTCCACTTCGGGACGCGTGGATTTGCGGTGATCGTCAGGCGCGGAATACTGAACTGCGGCGCGTTTTCTACGTATCATCTTACGTATCGTCTCTTGTAATTATTTTGTGCCGAAGAGACGGGGCAGCAAGTTTTTGGGGAGGCGTGTGATGTTCTGCGATGGATGCGGCGGAGCAGTACAACCGGGGCAAGGGTTCTGCCCCAAGTGCGGCAAACAAATTGTCGGTCCAGTCACGGTCATGCAGCCGGTCCCAAACCGGGTGCAGTCGCACGTGCACCTGCTCGGAATTTTGTGGCTGGCCATGTCGGCGCTAAACGCCGTGGGCGGCCTGGTCTTGCTGATTCTCGGCAATGTTTTTTTCCCGCACCTGCGTGAGATGCCGGGGGGAGTGCCGCCGGATGTGCCCGTCGGATTTCTGAGCGCTCTGATGACCACGCTTGGAATCATTGTGCTGGCCAAGGCGGCGTGCGGATTCATCACGGGCTGGGGATTGATGCAGCGCGAGCCCTGGGCGCGCGTGGTGGCGCTGGTGCTGGCGTTTATTTCTCTGTTCAATATTCCGTTTGGGACGGCGATCGGCGTGTACACCATGTGGGTGCTGCTGCCCGGCCAGTCGCAGCAGGAATACGATGCTCTGGTGGGAGCGCGTGCGGCTTAACCTTATGAAGCGTGGGGAGCGGAGTGTGGCGGAAGTTGCCTCAAGTGAGTTGACTGATGTCGGTTGCACACGCGACGGCGGAGTGGGGTGAGAAAGCGTGGGCTGTTTCCAGTAGAGCGAAGGATTCTCGCAGGTCACTCCCGATGGAGGGAACGAACCCGCCTGATTCTGCTCCTATTCGGCGGCATCCCTAACAGCCCATGCTTTGAAGAAAAGTCGTTCGAATGGAATGCTAGCGCGATGGCTTCCAGAGTCGAAGATCACCGAGGGAGTGGTCCCGATGGGTGGGCGCGATGTTGATGAAAGCGCGATTTGATGGTTCGCAGATGGAGGTGCTGGCTGCTTTACGCTTTCCGGCCTCCCGTTTAGAATCGAGGGGAGGCCGACGTAGCTCAGTTGGTAGAGCAGCCGATTCGTAATCGGCAGGTCAGCGGTTCAAGTCCGCTCGTCGGCTCCAGCCTTTTCGTAGCTTTCCTGCTTCGCGACTGCCCGCACGAAGATTTCCTGTAATTTCGATGCTTCTGAGCCGTCTTTACTTGTACGGATCTGCGAAGCAAAGGGCTAAGAAAAAACCGTCTGGGACGTGATACGTCCAACCTAATGGGCCAACTGGAACGTCCAATGGGTAACCCTCGACAAGATACGGTATCTCGATTATGCGCACCGTTTTAGACATCTTCGGACAGATCTTCCGCAATTTGTGGGCGCATAAGCTGCGCTCGTTCCTGACCATGTTTGGGATCGCCTGGGGCGTGGGATCGCTGTTGCTGCTGGTGGGTGTGGGCGAAGGCTTCCGCTCGGGCAACAAGCGCGAGTTGGCCGAGTTTGGCAGGAACATCATGTTTCTCTTTCCGGGGCGCGCGCCAGCGGTGCAAGGCAGCATGAACTCCGCCCGCCCTTACTTGCTTACCTACCAGGATTACGTGGATGTGCGTACGCAAGCCCCACACGTCGGCAATGCTTCCCCGATGCTGTCGCGCTCCGACCTGCATCAGGTGAGTGAATTCGCCACGGCTGGAGTCGAAATCCTGGGCGTGGAGCCCCAACTCAATCAGATCAGTTTTCTTCCCCTCAAAGAAGGCCGCTGGCTCAATGAAATGGACGAGGCGCAGAGCCGCAATGTGATCGTGCTGGGCAACGAACTGCAAAAAACCCTGTTTCCCGGGCGTCCGGCGGTGGGCGCATTCGTCCTGCTGAACGACATCCGGTTCGAAGTCGTTGGCACCATTCCGCATCTGGGCCGCGGCGACAACACCTGGCTGAATATGCGGGGCTACATCCCATTCACGGTGATGGCCACAAATTTCCCGCTGAAGGGAGTGAACCACCAGAATTCTATTTCCTTCATTGAATACCAGCCGACCAGCACCGCCGAGCACAAACTGGCCCAGGACGATGTACACAAGATCATTGCGCGCAATCACGGATTCGACGCCCATGATGAAAACGCCTTTGACGGCTGGGATTCGATCCAGGAATCACAAATGGTGGGAACGATTTTCGACGTCATGAACATGTTCCTGGGAACGGTGGGCATGGTCACGCTGGCGCTGGGCGCCATCGGGGTCATCAACATCATGCTGGTCGCAGTGAGCGAACGCACCCGCGAGATCGGACTTCGCAAGGCGCTGGGTGCCACGAATCGCAGCATTCTCTTCCATTTTTTTCTGGAAGGATTGCTGCTTACGCTAGGCAGCGGGATGATCGGCATGCTTATGGCGGCCGGCTTCATGGGGCTGATGGGAGGGATCGAGGGGCCGGGAGGATTCGATCCGCCGAAATTGGTGCCGATGTCGGCCGTGCTGGCGATTGGCAGCCTGACGTTGGCCGGAGTGTTTGCCGGTCTTTATCCCGCGCGCAAAGCGGCCATGTTGCAGCCGGTGGAAGCCCTCCGCCAGGAGTAAAGCTGGAAAGAGTAATGCTGGGCAAGAGTAATGCTGGAAAGGTAAAGGTGATGCTTGTTCCGTGACCTGCTCCAAGAAGCCTACGGCGCCATGCGGCATAATCGCCGCCGCACCGCGCTCACCATGCTGGGCATGGCCTGGGGCATTGCGACAGTAGTCATGCTGCTGGCGTATGGCGATGGTTTTGGCCAGGCCTGCGCCAACATCTTCGCTAATTTCGGTACAAAGCTGGTGATCGTAGTGCCGGGCCGTACTTCCATGCAGGCAGGTGGAAAAAAAGCAGGAGCCGTGGTCCGATTTACGCAGGATGACCTGGAGACCCTGACCACTAACCTTCCGCAGATCACCCACATCACGCCTGAAGTCAGCAAGCAGGCCAGCGTGCAATATGACACCAGGGTCTTCACCTGGGGGGTCACCGGCAATTATCCCAACGTGTTTGATGTGCGCGCTCTCAAAATGGGGCAGGGCCGCTTCTACAACCCGGAAGACGAGATTCAGCGTGCCCGCGTCGCGGTGATTGGTGCCGAAGCTAAGGAAAAACTGTTTTCGGGACGCAACGCGCTGGGGGAGCACATCCGGCTGGACGGTCTGAGCTTCGAAGTCATCGGTGTCCTGAAAGGCAAAATGCAGGAGGGCAATGACGATATCAACCGCGTCATCTACGTGCCCTTCAGCACCATGAGCGATCTGAAGAACACGCATTACCTGGACACCATCTGGTTCACCTACCAGACTCCGGAGTACGAGAGCCTGGAACAAACCGTCCGCACCATCATGGCCACGGAGCACAAGTTCAATTCGGCGGACCACCAGGCGATTGACGTGTTCAACCTGATGACGCAGGTGCATCAGTTCGAGATCATCACGATCGGGTTGAAGATTCTGATGGGTTTCATCGGCACGCTGACCCTGGGGATTGGTGGCGTCGGCCTGATGAACATCAAACTGGTTTCGGTGACGCAGCGCACGCGTGAGATCGGCGTGCAGAAGGCGCTGGGCGCGCCCCGGCGGTACATCCTGATGCAGTTCCTCGCCGAAGCGCTGACGATTACCTGCGTGGGCGGCGTGCTGGGAGTGATCCTGGCCTACGTGGTCGCTCTTTCTGTCGGACGACTTACTCTGTACAGCGCGTTTGCCAAGAACGCAGAAGCGGGTGACATACGCCTGATCATCGCACCGGGAACGCTGATCGCGTCCACGCTGATTCTGGGCGCGGTGGGGCTGGTCAGCGGCATGATTCCAGCTTTCCGGGCCTCCCGGCTGGATCCGATCGAAGCCCTGCGCCACGAATAATTCCTTTATCATCAGTCACTTGTGGGCGGGGTCGCGAGCCCCCACTTTCGTGCCATATATGGCACGGGTGAGCCATTTACTGGGGCTGGGGATAGCGTTAAAGTCGTTCTTGAGCAGCACTTGGGGGAGGGCTGATCAACAGACGTCCCACGACTCATTTGAGTCTGGGGCGTTTTGTTTTGCGCTGAAAACGGTTCTCGCCTCGCTGCTCCCCGCCACGATCTGATCATCGTCTGCGCTTTCCTTAGATTGATCTCGCCCGCCGCCCCGGCTACCACTCCATGTTTCGATGGTGGTAGATTTGTTTGCGCCTTTCGTTGCCGTGCCCAGGCACTTCCAGGAGCAGATCATGTCCGAGCGTTTTGCCCGCCGCGAGTTTCTCGCGGGAATGGTTGCCGTGACGGCTGCGAAAGCTGCGTCCCGGTTTTCTCCGATGCTCGACAATAACTCGCCGTTCCGCGTTTCCGTGCTCAACGATGAAATTTCCCAGGACTTCGGCCACGCTTGTGAGGTGGCGTCGCGGGACTTTGGTATGGGCTGGATCGAGTTGCGCGGCATGTGGAAGAAGAACATCGTCAACCTCGACGAGAAGGAAGTCGCCGAGGCACGCCGCATTCTTGAAAAATATCAGCTGAAGGTGACCGACATCGCCAGCCCGCTGTTCAAAGTCGATTGGCCGGGCGCGCCGAAATCGAAGTTCCGGGAGAGCGGTTCTTTCGGTGCGAACTTCACCCTGGAGCAACAAGACGAAGTTCTGGAGCGCGCCATGGATTTGGCGAAGGCGTTTCAGACCGACCGGGTGCGCTGCTTCGATTTCTGGCGACTGGAGGATCAGGCGCCTTATCGCACCGCCATCAACGAGAAACTGCGCGACGCCGCCACCAAGGCGGCGAAGAAGGGCATCATTCTGGTGCTGGAAAATGAAATGGCATGCAATACGGCGACCGCCGCCGAGTCGGCCAAAGTTCTGAGCGCGGTGCAGTCGCCGGCGCTCATGCTGAACTGGGATCCGGGCAACGCCGCCGCCGGCGGGGAAATTCCGTATCCCGACGGCTACAATCTTCTGCCTAAGGAGCGCATCGGCCATTGCCACTGCAAGGATCTCGTCAAGATTGGCAAAGGCGACTGGGCGCCGATGGGCGGAGGAATCATAGACTGGGCGGGACAGTTCAAGGCGCTGAAGCGCGACGGCTATCGATTCGCAGTGAGTCTTGAGACGCACTGGGAAGGCGGCGGCTCGAAGGAAGAGAGCTCGCGCAAGAGTTGGGCGGGGATGAAGAAACTTCTGCAACAGGCGGATGCGCTGTAAGACCCCACTTCTCGCAAGAGGCGCGCGAGAAATCGGGCACCCAAACACAGAAGGTGGACGAGCAAATATGACCGAGCAAAACAGGCGCACATTTCTGAAGCAGGCGGTGATCGGAGCAGCTGTGCTGGCTTATCCAACGTCCACCGTGCTGGGCGCGAACGACCGCATCCGGGTCGGCATGATCGGTTTGGGGGATCGTGGCAACGATCTTCTGGGCCAGATTCGCGCGGTGCGCGGCGTTGAAGTCGTGGCGATGGCGGACGTGTATAGCCGCCGCCGCGACGAGGCGAAAAGCAAGGTGCCGAGCATCCAGACCTTCGACGATCATCGCCGTCTGCTCGACATGAAGGATATCGATGCCGTGATCGTGGCCAGCCCGCTGCACATCCACAACCGACATTTTCTCGACACACTCGCGGCCGGGAAAGATCTCTACGCGGAGAAGACCATGACCTGGTCGATTCCGGAGGCCGACAAATGCCTGGCGGCCGCGAAGAATTCCAACCGCGTGATCCAGATCGGATTGCAGTATCAAAGTTCCGGCGCCTTGATCGACGCAAAACAAATGATCAAAGACGGATGGGTGGGCAAGGTCACTCATGTTGAATCCTGGATGAGCCGCAACACTCCCCACGGCAAAGGCCAGTGGGTACGGGCGGTTCCGTCTGACTGCACCGCGCAGAACGTGAACTGGAGCGCGTTTCTGAATGGCCGCCCGGACCGTCCTTTCGATCCTTACAAACTCATCAACTGGCGCCTGTTCTGGGAGTTCGCCGGAGGCAATTGCGCCGAGAACATGGTGCACCAGATCGCGTGGATCATGGGCGCGCTCGACCTGCCGCTGCCGTCGGCGGCGTATATGTCGGGCGGCGTGTTTTCGGAAAAAGACGGCCGCGAAGTGCCGGACACCATCGCGGTGACTCTCGATTTCCCCGACATGGTGGTGACCTGGCAGTCCACGTTCAGCAACAAGCACTACGAACTCGGCGACCGCATTCTGGGAAGCGACGGCACTCTCGAGCACCACTTCGACGAGGCGATTCAGTACTGGCCCGAGAAAACGAACCGTCCCAACGGCGACGCCACGCGCGGCAAAGCCCACGACCAGAGCCACATGGAGAATTGGATCGATTGCGTCCGCAGCCGCGCCACGCCCAATGCTCCGCCGGAAATTGGCTACCGGTCGGCGATCGCGGTGCACATGGCGAATTTGTCGTACAAGAACAAGCGGCGGCTTACGCTGGAAGAAGCGAAGGGGATCACGCCGGAATTCTCATGATCGGGGCGGTCGATATCGGCGGTACGAAGATTGCGGTCGGCATTGTGGACGACAGCGGGAAGGTGCTTTCGCGGATGGAGGCCCCCACCGACCCGGATCGTTATTCCGATGGAGTGACTCTGATTGCCCGCATGCTGCGGGAGAGTGCGTCAACGGCTGGCGTGGAGCTCTCGGGCATCGGCATCGGATCCACGGGGCCGGTCGATCCCATGCGCGGCGAGTTTGGCGATGTCGATTTTCTGCCCGGCTGGCGCGGGAAAAGTCCGGTGCGAGACCTGGCGCAGATTTTCAACGTGCGCGTCGCCCTGGAGAACGACGGCGACGCCGCCGCCCTGGCGGAAGCTGGATGGGGCGCGGGCCGGAATCGCTCGCGGCTAATCTATGTGACTGTGGGGACCGGGATTGGCGGAGGAATCGTGCTCGATGGCCAGCTCTACCGTGGCGTCGACGGCGCTCATCCCGAGGTAGGGCACCATGTGATCGATCCCGCGGGTCCGGAATGCTCGTGCGGTTTCCGCGGCTGCTGGGAATCGCTGGCCGCCGGTCCGGCCATGGTGGCATGGATTGAGAGCCACGCGCCCGCCGCGTATCTGCATCGCACGGGCATTACTGCGAAGAGAATCTGCGAGTTGGCCCACGAAGGAGACGAAGTCGCGCTGCAGGCCGTTGAACATGAGGCCTACTACCTGGGTCTGGGACTCGCCAATCTCATTAACTTATTTACGCCGGATGCCATCGTGCTGAGCGGCAGCGTCATGAAGAGCGCGCCGCTTTTTCTAGACCGCATCCGCGCCGTGATTCGCGGTGGATGCCGTTTCGTCCCGGCTGAGAAGACACAACTCACTCTTGCGTCTCTGGGAGACGATACCAACCTCATCGGCGCAGCGAGAGTGTGGCACTATCGCTTCGCGCAGTAGCGAATCGGAGGAGATCAATGAGAGAGTTGAGCGAAAGGCTGCTATCCGTGATCGATGCGGCGGAGCCCAGGCTCCGTGAGATCAGTGCGCCGGAGAGCACCAAGCCCGTATTGTCGGGCGGCTGGTCGCGCAAGCAGGTGATGGCTCACCTGATCGACTCCGCATCCAACAACCACCAACGATTCGTCCGCGCGGCGCAGCAGGAGTCCCTGGACTTTCCGGGGTACGATCAGGAAGGAAACATGCGGGTCCAGGCGCCGCAAGACGCGGATTGGCCGCTGCTGGTCTCGCTCTGGGTAACTTACAATCGCTATCTCGCTCATATCATCGCGCACTTGCCTGTGTCCAAGTTGGAGACTCCATGCCGCATCGGCCCGCACGAGCCGGTCACGCTTCGATTCGTAGCGACCGATTATCTTAGGCATCTGGTTCATCACCTCGGCCAGATTGGGGCCGCGGACGCACCCTAAAGGCGCTGCTCCCACACGACCTTCCAGTTCCTCCTCCGATCTGTTACTGTTTTCAGTCCGCTGTTGTGAGGCCGCGTGATCGTTGGAGTTCCGAAAGAAAGCTATCCCGGGGAACGCCGGGTTGCGATCGTTCCCGTCGTCGTTCCCAACCTCGTCAAGGCGGGGCTCGAGGTTATTCTGGAAGCCGGGGCCGGCGAGCAGGCCGGCTATCCGGATGCGATCTATGTTGAGAAGGGCGCGAAGATTGTGCCCGATCGCGCCGCCGTGTTCAGCGCGGCCGACATTGTGGTGCAGGTGCTGTGCTACGGCTCGAACGACGTCACCGGCAAAGCCGACCTTCCGCTGATGCGCCGCGGACAAGCCATCATCGGATTTCTGCGGCCCCTGGGCTCTGCGGAAATTGTCCAGCAGATCGCGCAGGCGGGCGTTACTTCTTTCTCTGTGGAACTCATGCCTCGCACCACGCGCGCGCAGAGCATGGACGCGCTTTCTTCGATGGCCACCTGCTGCGGCTACAAGGCAGTCCTGCTGGCGGCCGAGACCTCCCCGCGAATCTTCCCTATGATGACCACCGCCGCCGGCACCATCACGCCCGCGCGCGTGTTCGTCATCGGCGCTGGCGTGGCCGGATTGCAAGCCATCTCGACGGCTCGTCGCCTCGGTGCCGTTGCTTCGGCCTACGACATGCGTCCCGCCGCCAAAGAGCAAGTGCAGAGCCTGGGCGGACGCTTCGTAGAACTTCCCATCGAGGCGCAGAACGCGCAGGATGCCCGAGGATACGGTACCGCGCAGGACGAAACTTTCTACGCCCGCCAGCGCGAGCTACTGACTCGCGTGGTCGCGGAAAGCGACGTGGTCATTACTGCCGCAGTTATTCCCGGCAAGAAGTCTCCAATCCTGATCACCTCCGACATGGTGAAAGGGATGGCCCCGGGTTCGGTGATTGTCGACCTTGCTTCCGAGCGCGGTGGCAACTGCGAACTGACCCGCACGGGCGAGACGGTAAAAGTGGAGGGAGTTACCATCATTGGCGCCATCAACCTGGCCACCAGTGTCCCGTACCACGCCAGCCAGATGTACGCCCGCAACGTCACCACATTTCTTCTCTACATGGTGAAAGAGAGCAAACTGCAACTGAACCTGCAGGATGAAATCATTCGCGAGACCATGATCACTAATGGCGGAGAAGTGGTGAATGCCCGGGTGCGGGAGTTTTTCAAGATGCCGGCGTTGGCGACGGCGGGTGGATAGTATTTCCGCGCGATGCGGGATGGTTTTGCTTTGAAAGGGCGCGGGTTCTGCCGCGCCGCAATGTTCTTTAAAGAATTGTCATCCTGAGCGGAGCAAGAGTTCGCGCAGCGAACTCTTGCGCAGTCGAAGGATCCCTAGAGCCACGGCGGTTGATGTGGGTGTAGGGGTCCTTCGACTGCGTGGCTGCTCCGCTTCGCGGACCAGCCTCTACGCTCAGGATGACAGCGTAAGGGAATGGGAGTTCAATATGGGTTCCAACCTGATCGACGCACTTTTCGTTTTCATGCTGGCGGCCTTCATTGGATTCGAAGTCATCCGCCACGTTTCGCCGCTGCTGCACACGCCCCTCATGTCGCTGACCAACGCCCTCGACGCCATCGCGGTCGTCGGCGCCATCGTTCTGGTCGGTGAGAAGAAGAGCACATTCGCGACGGTTCTTGGAGTGATCGCCATTGTGGCCGCCACCAGCAACGTGGTGGGTGGATTCTTCATCACCGACCGCATGCTCCGGATGTTCAAGACCAGCCGTCCGACGAACAAGTAACTGAGCGCCCTCATGACTGAGTTTGCTGGAAGCCAGTACCTGATCGAAATCATCTACCTCATCGCCAGCGCGCTGTTCATTCTTTCGCTGAAGTGGATGAGTTCTCCCGCCACGGCCCGCCACGGAATTCTGGCCGGCGAAATCGGCATGGTGCTGGCCATCGGCGGCACGCTTCTGCATCACGGCATCGTCGACTACAAGTGGATCATCATCGCGCTCGTCCTAGGCTCGGGCATCGGCATCCCGCTGGGCATGGTGCAGATGACGGCCGTCCCGCAGCGGACCGCGCTCAGCCACGCTTTTGGCGCACTATGCGTCACCCTGGTCGGCACCGCCGAATTTTATCTGCGCACTCCGAACGTGCCCAAGTTCATGATGTCGGTGCTGTCGATGGAAGTCATCCTTGGAGGTCTGACCTTTACCGGCAGCCTGATGGCTGCGGGAAAGCTGCAGGAAATTCTGCCGCAGCGGCCGATCACTTATAAAGGGCAGAACTTCGTCAATCTTCTTCTGTTTCTGGTCGCCCTGGGAAGCGCCGTCTATCTCGTGCTGCATCCCGAAGCGAAAATCTTTTTTCCGATCATCGTTGGCGTGTCGTTGATCTTTGGAATCCTGCTGGTCATTCCGATCGGCGGCGCTGACATGCCGACTGTGATTTCGCTCTTGAACTCATACGCGGGCCTTTCCGCCGCCGCGATGGGATTCGTGCTCGACTCGAAACTGCTGATCATTGCCGGCGCGCTCGACGGGTCGTCCGGCTTAATTCTCTCCATCATCATGTCGAAGGCGATGAACCGGTCGTTCACCAACGTGCTCTTCGGCGCGTTCGGACAGGTGCAGGCGTCGGCCGCCGCGGGACAGGAGGCCAAGCCCGTGCGCAGCGCCACACCCGAGGAAGCCGCCGCGATCCTGTTGGCTGCGAATAAGGTGGTGATCGTGCCCGGCTACGGCATGGCCGTCGCGCAGGCGCAGCATAAAGTCCGCGAACTTTATGACGCCCTTACCAAGAAGGGAGTCGAAGTTCGCTTCGCCATTCACCCGGTCGCCGGACGCATGCCCGGCCACATGAATGTGCTGCTCGCCGAAGCCGACATTCCCTACGACCGGCTGATCGAAATGGACGAGATCAACGGCGACTTCCCGCAAACCGACGTCGCGCTCATCATCGGCGCCAACGACGTGACCAATCCGGCCGCCCGCACTGATCAGTCGAGCCCGATCTTCGGCATGCCCATCCTCGACGTGGACAAGGCCCACACTGTCATGGTCATCAAGCGCGGCATGAGCCCCGGATTCGCCGGCATCGACAACCCGTTGTACTATCTCGACCGGACGCTGATGCTGTTCGGCGATGCGAAACAGTTTGTGGGCGGGATTGTGCGAGAGCTGGGCGGCGGGCATTAACCCCTGTCATCCTGTCCCTTGATTTTGTCACCCTGAGCGCAGCAGCTCGATTCGTTTTTCGAATCGGGCTGCGGAGTCGAAGGATCCCTACTCGCGCGGGCCAAACCTTCGCTCAGGAGGACAAAGCATCCAAGGCAAGGATCACGCTCTCGTGAAGGCCGCTACTTTCCTCGCGAATCTGATACATTCTTTCCGACAGCCATGAGAACCCCGCTCATCTTGACCGCAGTTTTTCTGCTCGCCACTTTCGCCGCTGCCCAATCGCAACCTCAACTCAACCTCATGCCCATGCCTGCCAGCGTGCAGGTCGGCTCCGGACAATTGCCGATCAATCAATTGTTTTCGGTGGCCCTTACGGGAAGTCACGATGCTTCGCTGGATGACGAAGTGAAGCGGTTCGTGACCCAGCTTTCCCGTCAAACGGGCATCCCATTTCGCCCCAAGGCCGGCGCGGAGGCCGCGCTGCAAATCCACGCCGACCACGGCCGCCAGGCCGTGCAAAAACTCGGCGAGGATGAATCCTACGAACTGACGATCACTGATTCCGGTGCGAAGCTTTCCGCGCCAACGTCGCTCGGCGTGCTGCGCGGCTTGCAGACATTTCTTCAGCTCGTGCAAATTACCCCGACTGGTTTCGCCGCTCCAGCCGTCACTATCAAAGATCAACCCCGCTTTCCGTGGCGCGGAACGCTGATCGACGTCAGCCGCCACTTCATCCCTATCGACGTGCTCAAGCGCAACATCGACGGAATGGCTGCGGTCAAAATGAACGTGCTGCACTGGCATCTTTCCGATGACCAGGGATTCCGCGTCGAGAGCAAAGTTTTTCCCAAGCTCACTGGAATGGGATCTGACGGCATGTTTTATACGCAGGCCGAGATTCGCGAGTTTATCGCCTACGCGCATGATCGCGGTATTCGCGTGATGCCCGAGTTCGACATTCCCGGGCACACTCACTCCTGGTACCCCGGATATCCCGAACTGGCCAGCGGCCCCGGCCCCTATACGCTGGACGGCGACGGTCTCGACCCGATCATGGATCCCACGCGCGAGACGACCTACAAGTTCCTCGAGAAATTCATTGCGGAAATGGCCAAGCTTTTTCCCGACGCGTATTTTCACATTGGAGGCGACGAAGTCGACGGCAAGCAGTGGGACGCCAACCCGCAGATTCAGGCCTTCATTCACGCGCACGGAATGAAAAACAATCAGGATCTGCAGGCCTATTTCAACCAGCGCCTGCTGAAAATCGTGGCCAAGAATCACAAGATCATGGTTGGATGGGATGAAATCCTGCATCCCGATTTGCCCAAGACGATCGTGGTACATTCCTGGCGCGGTCAGAAATCTCTGGCCGAGGCCGCGAAACAAGGCTACAGCGGCTTGCTCTCGTTCGGTTATTACCTCGACTTGATGTGGCCGGCGGCGCGACACTATGCCGTCGATCCCATGAGTGGCGATGCGGCGAGCCTTACTCCCGAAGAACAGAAACGCATTCTCGGCGGGGAGTCGTGCCAGTGGGCGGAGTGGGTGACTCCTGAAAACATTGATTCGCACATCTGGCCGCGCAACGCGGCGATTGCCGAGCGCCTATGGTCGCCGCAGAATGTAACCGACGTTGCCTCGATGTACGCGCGCATGAACGCCGTCAGTCTCGACCTCGAATTTCTCGGGCTGACTCATCGTTCCGCGCGGCAGCACATGTTACATCGCATGGCCGGCACCGCTGACATAGCGGCACTGCGCAACCTCGCCGACGTCGTCGAGCCGGTGAAGGATTACAACCGCTGGGACGATGCGAAAGGTCCCATCGACTTCCACGCGCCTCTCACTCGCATGATCGATGCGGTGTATCCCGAGAGCGACATCGCCCGCCACTTCAGCGATCTTGTCCAGACCTACGTTCAAAGCGGATATAAAGACCAGGCGGTCGAAGCGCAGATTCGCACATGGCTCACAACCTGGCGCGACAACGATGCCCGCCTGCATCCCTTGCTCGCCCAGACGTTTCTGTTGCAGGAGGACGGGCCTTTGTCGCAGGATCTGTCTGCGCTGGGCGCAGCTGGACTGCAGGCGCTCGATTATCTCGACAAGGCCCAGCCCGCGCCAGACTCCTGGAAGACGCAGCAGCTCGCCTTAATCGACCAAGCCAAAAAGCCGATGGCCGATCTGCTGCTGATGGTGGCTGTGCCGGTGCAGCAGCTAGTGGAGGCGAGCGCAGCCCAGCACAACTGAGCCAGACCGGTCCGCACAAGATGGACTGTCATCTTGAGCGAAGCGAAAGGCATATGCGCTCGCGTGTGTCAAATACAGAGATCCTGCGCTTCGCTCAGGATGACAGGGTAGCCTTGTGCCGCGAATCTGCGCCACGATTCTGACGGCACGCCACCCTGGCCACTCGCAACACGGCGCACTTCAGTGACATCTCCGCGACCGTCGTCGACCCCTGGACTGCATAAATCGCAGTGCGGCATGGTATTCTATTAACTCCAGCTGCGCACCGTCTTAAGCGGAATTCCTCGCAGGTCCTGAAGAAGTTACAAAGAAACCATGCTTTCAGTCAGCAATGTGTCCATGCGCTACGGCGCCAAAATTCTGTTCGATGAAGTCTCCACGGCGTTCACGCCGGGCAAGCGCTATGGCCTGACCGGGCCCAACGGAGCGGGCAAGTCCACGTTCATGAAGCTGCTGAGCGGCGAAATCGAGCCGCAAAAAGGGACGGTCGTGCGTCCCCGCAAGCTTGGGGTGTTGAGCCAGGATCAGTTCGCCTTCGACGCCTATTCCGCGATCGACACCGTCATCATGGGCAACAAGCGCCTGTGGGCGGCAATGCAGGAACGCGATGCCATCTACGAGAAGTCCGAGATTACCGACGCGGACGGAATGAAGCTCGGCGAACTCGAAGGGATTGTCGGCGAAGAAGACGGCTACACCGCCGAGAGCGATGCCGCGATTCTGCTGCAGGGTCTCGACATTCCCGACGAGCTGCACTCCCGCAAAATGGGTGAGTTGCAGGGCGGGCAGAAAGTTCGGGTCCTGCTGGCGCAGGCTCTGTTCGGCCATCCGCAAGCCCTGCTGCTCGACGAACCCACCAACCATCTCGACCTGGATTCCATCCACTGGCTGCAGGGATTTCTGAATGTCTATGACGGCGTGGTCATCGCCATTTCGCACGATCGCCACTTCCTGAACAGCATCTGCACGCATATCGCTGACATCGATTACGAAACCATCATCACCTACACCGGAAGTTACGACGACATGGTCGTGGCCAAGACGCAGGTGCGGTCGCAGATCGAGTCGCAGAATGCGCAGCGCGAAAAGAAGATCTCGCAGCTGAATGAATTCATCGCACGTTTCGCGGCCGGCACGCGGTCAAGCCAGGTGCAATCGCGGCGCAAGGAAGTCGAGCGCTTGCAGGTCACGGAACTGGCGCGATCAAACATCGCACGCCCGTTCATCAAGTTCGAGCAGAAGCGCCCATCGGGCAAGCACATTCTGGAAATCGAGCATCTCGCCAAAGCTTATGGCGACGAGCAGGTCATTAAGAATTTCACCGCCAGCATCACGCGCGGTGAGCGGATCGCGCTCATGGGACGCAACGGCATCGGCAAGACCACGCTGCTGAACGCGCTGCTGGCGAATTCTCCGACGACCCCGGAGGCCGAATTGCGCAAGACCAGCGGCTACGAAGGATCCTTCGTCGACTCCGGGAAAGTCCTCTGGGGACACGAAGCCTCCATTGGCTACTTCGCGCAGGATCACCGCAGCCTGATCGAGGGGGGAACGCCCGCAATAGAGTGGCTGCATCAGTGGGATGGCGCGGCCGTCACCGAAGAACTGCGCGGGATCCTGGGCCAGATGCTGTTCCAGCGCGACGAGGCCACGAAGTCCACGAGCGTGCTTTCTGGCGGCGAGGCCGCGCGCCTGCTCTTCTGCAAACTGATGCTGCAGAAGCCGAACGTGCTGGTGCTCGACGAGCCCACGAACCACCTTGATCTTGAATCGATCAATGCGCTGAACATTTCCTTGCAGCGCTATCAGGGAACCGTTTTCCTCGTGACCCACGATCACGACCTGATCGACGAAGTCGCTACTCGCATCTGGCACTTCGAGAGCGACCACAAGATTACCGACTTCAAGGGCACGTACGAGGACTACCAGGCGGCCGTGGTCGCGGTGTAGGCGGACAGCAGATTCCCTTCGACTGCGCTCAGGGCAGGCTCTCGCTACGCTCTCGCCGGTTTCACCTGCTCCGAACGGCTCGGAATGACAAGGCTCTTGGGGCCAGGTGGCCTTTGCACCATTTTCGCTGCATGTAAATTAACCAGGTTCTCCACAGTTTTTTGCACCGTTTGCAGTTGCGTTTGGAGCCCGAAGTTGAAGATAATGGCGGCGAGAGTAAGTTGTTGGTATTACAGTGTACAGTCGAGCCGATTTACTGAGGATTCTGCACGTAACCCCGCGCCAGTTAGCCAACTGGGAGCGGAACGGCCTGGTAACGTCTGCGGAAGCCTATTCTTTTTCCAATCTCCTGGAAATTAAAAAGGTTCGTGATCTCTGCGCCATGAGCGTGCGGCCGGCGGTCATTCGCCAGTCACTCGATGCCATGCGCAAGCAGGCGTCTGGCGTGGAGAAGCCGCTGCTTGAAGCGAGTGCGTTGTCTACGGCTAAGCACCGCGTAGCGTTTCGGCATCAAGGCAAACTTCTGGAGCCGATCGCGGGCCAGTTCCTTATGGATTTTTCCGAACGCGAGAGAGTCGTAACCAGCACGCCGGTCCCGCGGTCGGAGTCCAATCCCCGCGAGGGCGAGGTTACGTCCTGGTTTGCGCGGGGCATCGCGATGGAGGAAGATCCCAACACGCAGCCCGACGCCATCGCCGCGTATCATCAGGTGCTCGAAATCCAGCCCACGCACGCGGCTGCGCACATCAATCTGGGCACGCTTTACTACAACCGTCAGGATTTCGCTCTCGCCGAACGCCATTACCGCCAGGCGATTGAAGCCGATCCGCGATACTCTCTCGCTTACTTCGACCTCGGCAATGTGCTCGACGAGACCGGACGCGTGCAGGAAGCGATCCAGACCTACAAGACCGCTTTGCAACTCGCTCCGACCTACGCCGACGCGCATTACAATCTTGCGCTGGCCTATGAAAAGACGCGCGAACCCCGCAAGGCGCTCAAACACTGGCAGGCCTACGTGAAGCTCGACACATCTGGTCCGTGGTCAGTCCACGCCCGCAGCCAGATCAAGCGCATCCTGCAGGCGGATGGGCTGAAGTTGGTTCATTCCCGTCCTCGATAGCATTCTCACACTTCCAATCGGCGTCGGCGTCATCCTGAACGGAGCCGTTTTTCAGGCGGAGTGAAGGATCTCGCGCGCAGACGAGCCCCTTCCACGAACACGCTCCCCGCGAGATCTCCTCCTCCGGCTGGAAGGCGCCGGAGTTCGGGATGACGCCTCGGAAGAGGGAGCGGCTCGCAGCTCAAGCCTTCGGCGTCGACAGTGCTAAAATTACAGGTTTGCCATCTTATCGACGAAGGTGTTCCCATGCCTGAAACTACGCTGCAGGCCGTAGTCCCCGCTCCTCTAACTACCCTCACCGAAGACGAAGTTCTTTTCCGCGACAACATCCGCCAGTTCGCTGACGAGAAGATCCGGCCCTTGGTCAAAGAGATGGACGAGAAGGGCGTGTTCGACAAAGAACTGATCCACGATTTCTTCCAGCTCGGCCTGATGGGCATCGAAATCCCCGAGCAGTTCGGCGGAGGCGGGGCCAAGTTCTTTGAAGCCATCCTGGCGGTCGAGGAACTGTCGCGGGTGGATGCGTCCTCCGGGGTCATCGTCGACGTGCAAAACACGCTGGTCAACAACGCCCTGCTGCGCTGGGGTAATGAAGAACAGAAGAAGCGCTTCCTGCCCAAGATGGCCACCGAGACCGTTGGCGCCTACGCCCTGAGCGAGGCCGGTTCAGGCTCCGACGCGTTTGCCTTGCAGACCCGCGCTGCCCTCAAAGGCAGCGAATACGTGCTCAACGGCCGCAAGCTTTGGATCACCAACGCCAAAGAAGCGGGATTATTCGTGCTCTTCGCAACGATCGATCCCAGCGCCGGATATAAAGGCATCACTGCGTTCCTGATCGAAAAAGACTTCCCCGGATTCACCGTTGGCAAGAAGGAAGACAAGCTTGGCATTCGCGCGTCGTCCACCTGCGAATTGATTCTGGAAGACTGCCGCGTGCCCAAGGAGAATGTTCTGGGCGAGCCCGGCAAGGGCTACAAGATCGCCATCGAGACCTTAAACGAAGGCCGCATCGGCATTGGCGCGCAGATGATTGGGCTGGCCCGCGGGGCCTGGGAGTTCGCCTGCAAGTATGCTGTGGAGCGCAAGCAGTTCGGCAAAGCTATCTCCGAGTTTCAGGGCATCCAGTTCCAGATCGCCCAGATGGCCACGGAGATCGAGGCCGCGCGCCTCATGGTCTACAACTGCGCGCGCATGAAGGACGCGGGCGTGAACTTCGTCAAGGAAGCCGCCATGACGAAGCTGTTCGCCTCCCAGGTCGCCGAGCGCGTGACGTCGCTAGCCATTGAAATCTACGGCGGGTACGGATTTACCAAGGACTATCCCGTCGAGAAGTACTGGCGCGACGCCAAGATCGGCAAGATCTACGAAGGCACGTCGAACATGCAGCTGGCGACCATCGCCAAGCTGGTGCTGAGCAAATAGGTTTTCAGCAACGGAATCCTATTCCGAACGGAAATGCAGCTCGATGAGTTCCTTGGATTCGGCGGCTGCGGGAACAAATTTCCATCGTCCGACAGCATCCTGGGCAGCCTGGACAAGCAGGGGGCTGCCACCCACGGGTTCGACCGCTCTCACGGTACCGTCCGTTGCGACCACCGCTAACACCCTGACGGTGCCTGCGAGGTTCAACCTCTTCGCCATCTCGGGATAGGTTGGGTCCACTCTTCGGACGACCTTACGTTTAACTTCGGGGGAAGATTGTTGGCTGTGGGCCATGGCTGCAGGTCCAAAGCAGTAGGAAAAAACTAGAAAAAGAACCAGAGCGTACCGCGTCCGCATAAATTAGGGAGGTCCTGAGGGAAAATTGTACTTCTAATAATTCTTCGTACGGAAGATCGTAAGCGATAACGGGCTGCACGGGAAAGTAACCACAGTAACCAGAATCATTCCCAAAATGTCACATTCCTGAAATGGGCGGATGCCCCTGCTGGGCCGCTCCGAGTCGCCTGGCGGCGCGCGCCTGCAACCCAATCCTGCTTGCTCATAATGTGCATCGAGTTGCACATTTCCCCTGTCTCCATTCCCATCGTTGGACTGATAACCATCCTGATATCAGCCGTTTAACCAGATCTCGCCGGTTGGCTCCAAGGGTGCAATTCCCCAGGTGCCTGCGTGTCCGGGGCGAAGACCGAGGGTGCCACTTGACGACGTTATTCGGGACCACCACCGTACCCATCGTAGCTGCCATCAATGTTCCAGTTGCTCCCGCTGCTCCCAGGAAGCATGGCTGGTTGCCCCTGCTGGTCGTTCTTTTTCTGATCTCCTACGGCCTGATGACCATGCTGATCGTTGAGCAGGGACGGACCATCGAGTCGCAGCGCGCCCTGATTCGCGAGCTCTTCCGTGACAGCACCGAACTGTCGGCGGCGAGGAAGGCTGCGCAGGAGATTGCCCCGTCAAACTCGGCCAGGACCCAGGCCCAGATTCCGACAACCACCCAGCACCAGTCGACCCAGATTCCGTCAACCCAGATTCCTTCGATTCAGCACCCGTCATCCCAGAACCCGTCAACCCAGGCACAAGCCAGTCAGACCCCGTCTTCCCAGGCAGGATCGCAACCGGCCGGACAGCAGCATCGAGCACAGAGCCAGTCCGCCAAAGAAAAACCGGAGTTCCGAATGCCGTCCAAACCAGCCGCAGATCTGGTGGACGATGTCCGGACCCAGATCACGATTTAAGGATTACAAAGCAGCACGACGAAGAACAATCTTCACGAACCTGAACATTGCGGCACTTTCGTTCTGTAGGTAAGCAGCAAGCGGAAAGAAGTTGGGAACCCGGTTCAAGGGAAACCTGCTTCGGAAGGCCCAGCTTCGGAAGCCCAGCTTCGGAAGCCCAGGTAAGCAAACATGAAGGTCCTGACCCTAGCCTTGTTGTTCAGTCTGCCGGTTGTCCCAATGGCCCCGCAAAAGCCCCTGCGCCAGCCGACCAGCCAGATCGCCAAGCACTCTAAAGGCGGACGCTGGTACTTCGCCGCCTCCGGCCACGCCGTGTATTGCTACGGTCCTGTGATGACCCTGCCCCGCGCCAACGGGGACCTGCAAAAAGTGGCCACCTTCTGCCGCGACGGCGGCGCCGTGGTCCCGCTCAAGGACTAAGAGCTGCTCCCCAAAAGTTGGCCGAACGCGAGTGCCTTAAAGTAAAGATTGTCTAATCGGCCTCTGGTTTTGCGCCCGGCAGGCGCTTTCTCAGGAATGCGATCTGTCCCGTGTGATGCGCCTCGTGCTCGCAGACATGAAACCACTTACAGAGATTGTTGGTCGGTCCCCAGGGCCAGTCTTTGTCGGCGGCTAGAAGCCACGTGTCATCGCGCTTACTGAATTCCGCTAGCGTCTTGGCACGCGTCTCTTGCAGAATCTTCAGGTAGTAGTCCCGGTCGTGGCCCTTGATCGCTTTCCGGCCGGCATCCCCTAGATTCATCGCTGCGTCCCACTGTTGCTTCACGGAATCGGGCCAACTGTCCCACTTCTTGCCGTCGAAAGTATTGAGCTGGTAGTACGTCTCTGTGGCCGCCAGGTGCAGCATCAAGGCGCCGATGGTATTGGCCTTGGGATCAGAGAGGTAGTCCAGGTCGGCTTGCGTCAGGCCCTTGGTGGCAGAGATGACTCCGTTGGCCTGGCGCATCCAGGTGAGCAGGGAGACGAAGGTTCCCACCTGCGGAGAGTATCCCGGTCTCGGTCCAAGCATATTCAGATTCGAGTCGCTCGGCTGCGCGGTCCCGGGCAGCGAGAGCGCACCGAATGCGGAGAAGCCGGCGGTAAGAGCGGCTGCGCCTTTTAGAAAGTTTCTGCGGTTGGAAAAGCATTGGTTGGCGAAGCGGTCTTCTGCGATGGAATTCGGTATGCTGGTTGGCATGGGCGTCTCCTTCGAAACGAATACGGTGGAGAATACTAGGGGCGTTTGGTCGGCGAGTCAATTCGTGCATCTGCGTCCTGCACGCCCCTAAGTGCATCAAATTTCCGCAACCACGGAAGGGGTCGCCGTATCTCAATAGTGACTCTCAACACCGGAGACGATCATGTCCCTTCGCCCCGTCAAGCGCCTCGTCAAATCCAAGCCCACGCTGGAGGGTGCGGGAGTGCATCTGCGCCGCGCCTTTGGCTTCGGCAATACCCATGACTTCGATCCGTTCCTGCTGCTCGACGACTTTCGCAATGATGTCCCAGAGGACTATCTCGCCGGATTTCCCTGGCACCCGCATCGCGGCATCGAGACCATCACTTACGTCCTCGCCGGAACCGTCGAACACGGCGACAGCATGGGCAATCACGGCGCCATCGCCGCCGGCGACGTCCAATGGATGACCGCCGGCAGTGGCATCATTCATCAGGAAATGCCCAAGGGCGATCCCACCGGCCGCATGCACGGCTTTCAGCTCTGGGCGAATCTGCCATCGGCGCTGAAGATGACCACGCCGCGTTATCAGGAAGTGAAGACCGGCGACATCCCGCAGGTCACCGACGACGACGGCACTCACGTGCGGATCGTGTGCGGAAGTTTCTGGGGCAAGAAAGGCCCGGTCGACGGCATTGCCGCCGACCCCATTTATCTCGACGTGTCGGTGCCTCCGGGCAAACGCAAAACGCTTCCCGTTGAGACGACGCGACATGCCTTCGCTTACGTTTTCGCCGGCGACGGAAAATTCTGCAACGCCTCCGGCCCGCTAGCCGTCCCGACCGAAGGCGTCGGATGGGCCGACGTCAAGCCTCCCGCCGACGCCGAGAACCGCTCGCTCGTGGTCTTCGATCGCGGCGATGAAGTCGCTGTGCAGGCTGGTGAAGATGGAATCCGTTTTCTCCTGGTCTCCGGAAAGCCGCTGCAGGAGCCGGTCGCGTGGTATGGTCCCATTGTGATGAACACGCAGGAACAACTGCAGCAGGCATTCAAAGAACTGGAGCAGGGAACGTTCTTAAAAAAATGATGTCGTGCAGTTGACGGCGGGACACGAGAACCTTCTCCTTCGTGAACCTTCGTGTCCTTCGTGGTTAACGATTTTCTATCTTCATGCCCGAACTCCCCGAAGTCGAAACCATCGCCCGCGGCCTAGCCAAACGCGTCACAGGAGACGTCGTGGAATCCGTCTGGCTGGGCCAGAAAAAAGAACCACTGAAATCTCCCGCATCCGCAATCGTCGCAACCCTGGAAAACAGCCGCATCGCCGCCGTCCGGAGAATGGGCAAGCACATTGTCTTCGACCTCGAAAAAGAAAGTGTGGGGCGGACACTCCTGTCGGCCAAGAGCCGGAGAGCGGATCGGAAGCCACAGGGAGACACAACTGCCCCTACGCAGGCTCCATCAACGCCGCACCCAGAGGCGGACAGGAGTGTCCGCCCCACAAACAACAGCGCCCAGTGGATCGTGCATCTCGGCATGACCGGCAGCCTGCGAATCTGCGAGCCGCAGACGGAAGTCGTGAAACATACCCACGCGATCCTCCGCTTGTCTTCGGGCCGGGAACTGCGCTTCGTCGATCCTCGTCGCTTCGGCCGCTTGAGTGTCGCGCAGGCTGGAGACTTCGACGCCGCAGGCATTGAGCCGCTGGAGGCGAACCTCGACCGATTCCTGACGCTGTTCCGCGGCCGGAAGACTCCCATCAAAAGCGCGCTGCTGAACCAGAAACTTCTGCGCGGCGTGGGCAACATTTACGCCGATGAATCTTTGTTCCGCGCCGGCCTGCGCCCCCGCCGCCGCGCTTCGACCATTACCCGCGACCAGTTTTCCAAACTCCTCGCAGCAGTGAAAGAGGTTCTCAAAGAAGCGATCGCAGTCGGCGGCTCGTCGATCTCCGACTATGTGGATGCGGATGGCGAAGAAGGATTTTTTCAGCTGCAGCATCGCGTCTACGGCCGCGAAGGCGAGCCCTGCCTCGTCTGCAAGACGCCCATCAAACGCATCGTACTTGCCGGTCGCAGCAGCCACTACTGCCCCAAGTGCCAGAAGTGAATTGTTGATTGATGATTTCTGATTGCTGATTGAAGACCGGTCGAGAGTTTTCAATCATCAATCGGCAATCATCAATCAACAATGATTTTCTGATACTCTTCTGCCCATGCCTGATTTTTCCATCGGAGTCGATCTCGGCGGCACCAACCTGCGCATCGCGGCCATCAGCACCGACGGCCAGCTTCTCGAGAAAATCACACTCGGCGTAAAAGTCGCGTTGGGCCGCGACCACGTGATCAGCGAAATGTGCGACGCGATTCGCCGCCTCACCGAGCAATATCGCGGCGGCGGCCGGTTTATCGGCGCCGGGATCGCCGTCCCCGGCATTATCGAGATGGAAACCGGAATGATGCGCAAGTCCGCCAACCTTCCCGGCTGGGCCGATTATCCCGTGCGCGACGAAATCGAACGCCGCCTGGGTGCTCGCGTCTTCCTGGAGAACGACGCCAACGCCGCCGCGCTCGGCGAAAAATGGCTGGGTGCCGCCCGCGATGTCGACAACATGGCAATGCTCACTCTGGGTACCGGCATTGGCGGCGCGATCATTTTGAATGGGAAACTTTTCTATGGCATGAATGGCATGGCGGGCGAGTTTGGGCATATCACCATCGAGCCCAACGGCGTTCCCTGCGGCTGCGGCAACCACGGGTGCGCCGAGCGCTACGCCTCGGCAACCGGAGTAGTGCGCATGGCTCGCGAAGCCATCGAATCCGGTCAGGCGCCCGGGCTTGCGAAGGCCGCCAGTTCCGACGCCGAGTTCAGCGCCAAATCCATTTACAATCTCGCGGTCCAAGGAAACGAAGATGCGCAACGCATCTTCCAACGCTTCGGCGTCGCCCTGGGGATGTTGATGGCTGATTTGGTCAACGTCCTGAACCTGGATATGTTTGTGATCGGCGGCGGAGTGGTCAGCGCCTGGGACGCCTTCGCCCCGCCCATGTTCACGGAGCTGCGTGAGCGTTCGCTGGTCTACGCTGCCACCGCCCCGGAAGATCCTCTGGGCAAGAAAGAAGGCGCGTCCGCCCAGATCGCCGGCTACACACGTAAGAAAACAATCATCACGCGCGCCCTGCTGGGCAGCGACGCCGGCCTCTACGGCGCCGCCAGAATTCCGATGTCGTAATTGAGCGATCTGTTTTTGGAGATTTGCTTTTGAGATTTGTTCTTGAGATTTGCTTTTGGGTGGCGCAGCGCTTTCAGCGCTGCGATGAAGCGCCTCTCTGGGAGAGGGCTTTAGCCCCCGAGGTACGTCTACGACATCGTCTTAATCTTCTGCGCTGCACTCAGAAAAACCTGATTCTGCTCCGGAGTGCCGATGCTCACCCGGATAGAATTCGGCGCGCCCCACCCACCCAACGGGCGCACGCCGACTCCCTCACTGCGTAGCCGCTCCGCGAACCCGGAAGCATCCTCCCCCACATCGCAGTAAAGAAAATTTGCCGACGTCGGAACCACCCGGTATCCCAACTCTGTCAAACCCGCGTTCAGAATCTCCGCCTGCTCTGCATTATTCGCGACGACTCGCTGCACATGAGGCAGGTCGTCAAGAGCCGCCACGGCCGCGGCCTGCGCCACCGACGACACGGAAAATGTTTCGCGCATGCGGGCGCAGTACGCCAGCAGTTCCGCCGGGCCCAAGCCATATCCCACGCGAAGCCCCGCCAGCCCATGCGCCTTTGAAAACGTTCGCAGCACGACAACGTTGGCTTCGCGCCCAACGTAATCCGTCGACCCAGAATACTGAACCTTACGGAGCGCGGCGAAATACGCCGCAAAGTCGTAGTACGCCTCGTCGAGAACCACCACTACATGTTCCGGAACATCGCCAATGAACTTGTCGAGCGCCGCGGCTTCAATCAGGGTCCCGGTCGGATTGTTGGGATTCGCCAGGAACACGAGGCGTGTGCTTTCGTTGATCGCATCCAGAACCGCGACCAGATCGAAAGCATCCTCATGCATCGGAGCCTCGATCAGCTGTGCTCCCGCGGCGCGCACCGCCATCCCATAAATGACAAACGAACGCTCGCTGGTCGCTGCGTTCAATCCCGGCGCGAGCATGGTCTGACAAAGCAGGCTCAGCATCCCGGTCGATCCGGCGGTCACTAGAACCTGCTCCGCCGGCACATCGTGGTGGGCAGCTAACTTGCGCCGCAACTCGGTGCAATCGTCGTCGGGATAGGAATTCACTGCGGTTATCGCCGCCTGCATCGCTTCCACCGCACGCGGCGACGGGCCGAAAGGATTTTCGTTGGATTCGAGCTTGATGAGCCGCGCCCGGGAATCTGCGGAATCGTGCCTGGACGACGGCACCGGCAGAAAGCCGCCCATCTCGCGCGCGGGCTTCGAAACCAGATCAGAAAATCGGGACATGCTCGCCGCGCATCACTGCAGGGATTTCTTGGGCGCACCAGTTGTGCTGGCGGATTTCAGTTTTTCTATCTCTCGCAACGTGAGCGATCGAAACTTTCCCGGGGGAACGTCAAGCGTGAGCGGTCCGTATCGCACGCGCTTGATCTTTTCCACGTGATGGCCAACGGTCTCAAACATGCGGCGAATCTGCCGGTTCCGGCCCTCCACCAGGGTGATCTCGTACCACGGGTTCGCCGCTTCTTTCACCACGCGCACCAAGGCCGGCCCAGTCTTCACGCGTTTTCCATCGTCGGTGGCGATAGAGACTCCCGCCCGCAACTTGGCAATCGCCTCTTCCTTGGGCGTTCCCGCAACTTTCACGACATAGGTCTTGGCGACATGCGACGCGGCTTTCATCAGCCGGTGCGCGAGATCTCCATCGTTGGTCAGCAGCAGCAATCCTTCGCTGGCGTAGTCCAGGCGCCCGACGGGGTACACGCGGCCCTTCACTCCCCGAATTAGATCCATTACGGTCGGCCGCTTCTGCGGATCGCTCATGGTCGTGACATAACCCTTGGGTTTGTTGAGCAGGAGGTAGGTGTGCCGCTGCGCCCCATGAAGAAGTTTTCCATCCACGCGCACGTGATCGGTCTCCGGATCGGCCTTGCTGCCGAGCTCCGTGACCACGGTCCCGTTCACCTGTACGGCCCCCGACGAAATGAGCTTCTCCGCCGTTCGGCGGGAAGCGACTCCGGCAGCAGCGATAATTTTTTGCAGGCGTTCCAACGGCATAAGAAAACTCAGAACAGGTGGGCGAAGGACAACACAAACAAATCAGCCCCGTTAGCCCGCTTTCTCCGACACGTTTTCGTTCGCCTCAGGTTCCGCTGCAGGCGCGCTCTCGCCTTCTGCCGGTGCGCTCTCCGCGGGAATCAACTCCGACTGAAACGATTCCGCTACCAGCTTCTCGAACTCCTCCATGCTGGGCAATTCGTTCACATCCTTGAGGCCGAAGCGCATCAGGAATTCCTTGGTCGTCTTGTAAAGGATCGGACGCCCAATCACCTGCTTGCGCCCCGCAGTCGTAATCAGCTTGCGGTCGAGGAGGGTGCCAATCACACCACCAGAATCGACGCCGCGAATATCGTTGATCTCGGGCACGGTCACCGGCTGCTTGTAAGCGATCACGGCCAGCGTCTCCAGCGCCGGCAACGATAGCCGGATCGGCGGCTTCAAGCTCTTCGCGAATGCCCTTACCACCTCGTGCTGTTCCGGCTTAGTCGACATGCGGTATCCGCCCGCTACCTGGCGGATCTCGATGCCGTGATCCGGCCCGCCATACTCGCCGACGAGTTCTTCGAGACACGAGCGGACGCGTGACTTCATCTCCGCCTCGTCGGCGGCCCCGTCCGCGGTGACCGTCTCTTTCACCAGTCGCGTCATCTGCTCCAGCGTAATCGGCGTTTCCGCCGCATAAATAATGGCTTCGAGTTGAGCTTTTAGAGACATAGTAATAAGTGGTTAGTGACTAGTGGTTAGTGGCCAGTAAAACAAAATAGCTAACCACTAGCCACTGGTTTACCTCCAGTCGTCGCGTACCGCCGACTGCTCGTTCATAATCTCGTCGAAGTGCGTGTGCTTGCGCACCGCGATTTCGCCGAACAATTTCTCCTGGCGTACCTGGATCGCCTGCAGCCGCACCATTTCCAGCAGCGCCAGGAACATGCAAACCAGCGCCTGCCGCGACGGAACCCGCATGAGCAACTGCTTCAGCCGGATCGGCCGGTCCTCCAGATCGAGCCGGCGCCGCAGATAATCGATCATCTGACCGACGGTGACCGTTTCCTCGTCGACGTTGAGCACCGGACGCGTGCGCACCCGCTCCAGCACCTGCTGAAACGTTTTTACCAGGTCGATCACGTCGGCGGCGATTTCTGGCTCCGCGCCCTCCGCCTCCGTGAATTCCTTCAGCGAAGGATTCGACAGCACCGCATCTTCGATTTGCTGCTTCTGCAAAAGCATCTGCGCCGCCGACTTGAACTTCTCGTGCTCCAGAAGCCGGTTGACCAGTTCGCCGCGCGGATCTTCCTGTTCCTCCGCCGTCGCATCCGGATCGCGCGGCAGCAGCATCTTCGACTTGATGTGGATCAGCACCGCCGCCATATAAATAAATTCCGCCGCCACGTTCACGTCTAGCTCGCGAATCTTCTCCACATACGCCAGATATTGCGCCGTGATCTTCGCGATGGGAATGTCGTAAATGTCGATGTCCTGCTTGCGGATCAAATCCAGCAGCAGGTCGAGCGGCCCTTCGTAAACATCGGTCACGGCTACCGCAAAAGGAAAGTCGCTTTCTTCCTTCTTCTCCGCGTCCTTGCCCGCGCTCGCAACCATGACCGGCGGCGCAGCCGCCGCGGTCGTATCATTCAGCGCACCGAGTTTTGAATTGTCCGTCATCACCTACATGCCCTGTCATACTGAGCGGGCGAAGGGCCTATGCAACTTGCCTTCGCGAGTGCCGAATCCTAAAGACGCGCCTCTTGCGGCGTTAGGTCGAGGAAGTGGACTCTCACTTTAGTCCCTCATACTCCAGCGACATCCCCATCGCCGCGCGCACATCGTCCATCGTCTCACCCGCAGCCCTGCGCGCCCGCTCCGTGCCCGCTTCCAGAATATCCCACGCGAGCCGCGGATTCTCCTCATATTTCTTGCGCCGCTCCTGCATCGGATTCAGCAGCTTCACAATTCCATCCGCCGCCCACCCCTTGCACTCGATGCACCCAATCCCCGCCGACCGGCAGCCTTCATTCACTTTGGCCATCGTGTTTTTGTCGCTGAAGATTTTATGCAAGTCGCCCACGGGGCACACGTCTGGATTCCCCGGATCGGTCCGCCGCACCCGCGCTGGATCGGTTACCATCGTCTTCAGCTTCTGCCGCACCACCGGCTCGGGATCGGTCAGAAGGATCGTGTTTCCATACGACTTCGACATCTTGCGACCGTCGGTGCCGGGCAGCTTTGCCGCCGGGGTGAGGAGCGCCGCGGGCTCGGGAAAAACCGGCTCTGGTTGGATGACGTAATCAGCGTTTGGATCTAGCTCCGCGCCCGGCTCAAGCTGCACGTTCCTCCCATCTGAGGTTACAACCCGAGTTCCCTGCCTCCTGATTACAAATGGCCTGCGATAGAATCCGTTAAACCTTCTTGCAATCTCCCGGGTCAACTCCACGTGCGCAACTTGATCTTCACCCACGGGCACCACATCGGCCTTGTAAATCAAAATATCCGCCGCCTGCAGGCACGGATAACCAAGAAACCCATAGGTGGTTAAGTCTTTGCCCTTGATGTTTTCCTGCTGCTCCTTGTATGAAGGCACACGCTCCAGCCAGCCCAGCGGCGTGATCATGGAAAACAGCAGATGCAGTTCCGCATGCGCCGGAACGTGCGACTGAATAAAGATCACCGACTTCTCCGGGTCGAGCCCGGCGGCCAGCCAGTCGGTCACCGCTTCGATCGAGCTTTCCTTCACCAGCGACGTATCGGCGTAATCGGTGGTGAGCGCGTGCCAGTCCGCCACTTCGAAAAAACATTCATACTTCTCCTGCATGCCGACCCAGTTCTGCAGCGCGCCCACATAATTGCCCAGGTGCAGCTTGCCGGTCGGACGCATGCCGCTGAGCACGCGTTTGCGGGATTTGGTCGCTGATGTCATCGTTCGGCGCAGCCTTCCGCGCGCATTACCGCATCGATTTAAAACAGTTGCTATGCAGGAATCAAGCGCTCGCGAAGGGAAGTCATCCGATGCCGTAGTGGCTGGATTTCATACTAACACGCGAAAAGACCATTCCGATGGGCGACGAGACGAGGCAGGAATGGGAAGGCTGCGCCGACGCCGCCACGAAACTCGGCAACGCCGCGCAGCCAGAAGATACGGGCGGAATTCCACTGTGCAAGAAATCCGCCCCACTACCGGCAAGGAACGTCGTTCGGTTTACGCGAACAGCCCGATGCCACCGTTCAGTCCGACGGAATTCTCTGAGCCCGCGTAGTAGCTCAAGCCGACTCCGCCGCTCAGCCCAGCCGAGCCCCCGCCGCCATCGTTGCCCAGTCCGACGGGGCCCGACAATCCTACGCCGCCTCCGCCAATCGCCATCAAGTCAGAGAAACTTGAGCCAACATTTGCCAATAAACCGATCATAGTAACCTCCTTGGCTGGTTACATCGGCGTTGTTGCGGGGCGCATTAGCCGCTGTGATTGTTCCGCTCATTCTGATGGCTGCGTCCCTTCGGGCCAAGTTTCTTGAGGTAGGGCAACGTGGCTCTGGATCACAGGCTCACACTCCGAACCCGGCTTCGCGAAGATGCTTTATAATTCGCCCCGCTCCGTTTCAGCAATCGCGACCCATACCTTGTGAACAATCTGTGAACACTCTCGCCCGCCAACTCCGCGCCACCGACTACTTCACTCTCGGCTGGGGAACCATGGTCGGCGTCGGCTGGCTGGTCATCATGGATGACTGGCTGCTCCGCGGCGGCGCTCTCGGCGCTCTGCTCGGCTTCGTGATCGGTGGCGCGCTCCTGCTGCCCATCGGATGGGTCTACGGCAAGTTGGTAGTGGCTATGCCCGACGCCGCGGGAGAGATCGCCTACACCTCCGCCGTTTTTCCTCGCCCCATCAGCTTCGCTACTGGCTGGATGATGACTCTCGCCTATTTCATCGTCTGCCCATGGGAGGCGGTTGCGGTTAGCCGCATCGCCGCCTACATCCTGCCCGGCCTCGACACGATGGAACTCTACCGGATCGCGGGCCGCCCCGTGTACCTGCCGCACCTCGCCATCGGCCTCGCTCTTACCGCGTTGCTTACGGTTCTGAATTATCGCGGCATCCGCCTCAGTGCTACATTTCAGAACTGGACCAGCTTCGGCACGCTCGCGCTGTTCGTCATCTTTGTCGCCGTGGGCGTGAGCCGCGGGTCCACGGCCAATATCCAGCCTCTGTTTACGCACACGCCCTTGATCTCGATTCTGTTGGTGATTCAGATTGTTCCTTACTTTATGACCGGCTTTGAATCGGTTGGCAAAGCCGCGGAAGAGGCCAGCCCCAACTTCGGTACCCGCGGCTTCTTTCGCGCGATCTGGATGGCCATCGTTATCGGCATTCTCTTCTATTCCTGCATCGTCGCGGCGGTCGCATTCGTGGCCCCGTGGCGCCAGCTGACTGGCGAGAAATTCATGACTGCCGTCGCGTTCCAACAGGCGCTGGGGTCGCGAGGTCCAGCGTCTCGATGGATCGTCCAAATCATTCTGGCCGCCGCCCTGCTGTCGCTCTTCAAGTGCTTCAACGGAAATTTCGTGGCCGCCAGCCGTCTGCTCTTTGCCCTGGGACGCCGTGGCATGGTCGACTCCCGTGCGGGAACCATCCACGCCCAGCATCAGACGCCTTCGACCGCCGTGCTCTGTATTGGCATCGGCACCGCTGCTTGTATGCTGTTGGGGGACGCGATCCTGGTTCCGGTCACCGAGGTCGGGTCAGTAGCTTGCGCCATCGGATGGTCGGCAACCTGTGCCGCGTGCGTGGCCTTGGCGCGCGCCCGGCCCGAGATGATGACACTGTCGGCCACCGAGCGTGCGGTAGCGTGGTTCGGTTTGGCAGTCGGAATCGCCATGGTTTTGATGAAAGTTGTCCCGCTCGTTCCCGGGCATTTCACCGATCGCGAGTGGATCGCGCTGGGCGTGTGGATCGTGCTCGGAGCCGCCGCCGCAGCCAGTTCCGAATCGTGGAAAAGCGGCTCTTAAAGGCACGCGTCAGTGGAAGAGCGGCCCTGGAGGGCCGCGTGAGAAGTTAAACAGGTTTTAGGGCTTTATAGCCTCAGAGGGCACGAATGACAAACAGAAACATCCCGACGACCTTGCCAACCGCAATTCGCATTCTCATCTTCCTTGCACTCCTGCTCCTCACTTCGTTTTCGTTTACCCAAACGCCAGCTTTCGATCTCGTCCTTACCAACGGCCACGTCATCGACGGCACCGGCTCTCCGTGGTACTCCGGGGACGTTGGCATCCGCGACGGAAAGATCGCCGCCATCGGCAACCTGGCCGCCGCTGCTCGGACCCGCACGATTGACGCTGCCGGCAAAGTCGTCGCCCCCGGCTTTATCGACATGCTCGGCCAATCGGAACTCACGATTCTTGTCGACCCACGCCTGCCCTCGAAAATCTTCCAGGGAATCACCTCCGAAATTACCGGTGAAGGCAATTCGATCGCGCCGCTCAACGACGCGATCCTCCAGTCCGACCGCAGCGGCTACGACCACTACAAAGTCACTCCCGACTGGCGCACGCTCCGCCAGTATTTCGCGCGACTTGAAAAGCAGGGCATGGGCATCAACCTTGCAACCTACGTCGGCGCCACGCAAGTCAGACGCATGGTACTCGGCGACGATGACAAGCAGCCCACGCCGGAACAACTCGAACAGATGAAAACGCTGGTGCACGACGCGATGAAGGACGGCGCTGCCGGTGTCTCCACTTCGCTCGAATACGCGCCTGCCCCCTACGCCAAGACCGACGAACTGATCGCGCTCGCCACTGAAGCCGCAAAATCCGGCGGCATCTACGCGACCCACATGCGCAATGAAAGCGACTCGGTACTGGAAGCCATCGACGAGGCCCTTCGCATCGGCCATGAAGCCCACATTCCCGTTGAGATCTGGCACATCAAGGTTGCGGGTAAGAACAATTGGGGACGCATGCCCGAAGTTGTCGCCAAGATCAGCGCCGCCCGCGCCGCCGGAGCAGATGTAACCGCCGACACCTACGCCTACACCGCGTGGTACAACGATTTCTCGGCGTTCATTCCGCCGTGGGCGCACGATGGCGGCACCGCAAAGCTTGTGGAGCGGCTGAAAGATCCCCCCACCCGCGCGCGCATTCGCAAAGACATGCTCACGCCGTCGCGTGACTGGGACAACGAATGGCAGGAGATTCCCGGTCCTGACGCCATCATGATCGGCGCCGTCGAGAATCCAGCCCTGCTGTCGATGCAGGGCAAGCGGCTCTCAGAGATCGCCACGTTGTGGAACGAGGATCCCATGGACGCGCTCTTCGATTTTCTCATCCAGGATCCGTCCACCGGAGTCGCCGTCTTCGGAATGTCGCAACCCGATGTGACGCTGGCGCTGCAAGAGCCGTGGGTCGCCATCGACAACGATTCCGAAGGCACGTCACCCGAGGGAATTCTCGGCCAGGCGCATCCTCACCCTCGTGCCTACGGAACCTTCCCACGCATCCTGGCGAAATATGTGCAGGAAGAAAACGTCCTGACCCTCGAAGATGCAATCCGTAAGTTCTCGGCGCTGCCCGCCCAGCGTATGCGCCTCACCGATCGCGGCGTCATCAAAGCGGGGATGTGGGCCGACGTCGTGATCTTCGACCCCGCAACCGTCCGTGATCGCGCGACCTTTGACAATCCCAATCAGCTTTCCGAAGGAATGGACTACGTGCTGGTCAACGGTGTGCCCGTGATCGATCAAGGCAAGATGACGGGCGCGCTTCCCGGCAAAGTGCTGCGCGGCGCCGGATATGTGCCGTAAAAGTTGAGTTCACGAAATCTCAAGAGCTAGCCGGATTCCATCCTCGACACGCTTGAGCGTCGCAGGTGACAGTCGCCCCAAGGGAGGATGGACAACGACCTGTTTATCAACGGTCGTGACCTGATCACACTTTGCCCATGAATCACGGGCGAGGCCACCGTCGCCGGTACCAATGGCGACTCGCAACGTGAACCGCCCGTGATGAACTGAGGTGATCGGCACGACGCAAACATCCAACGCGTGTCGGTTCAGCGCATCATTCGAAATAATCAAGGCCGGACGATTCTTGTCGAGGCGTAACCAGTAGACTTCGCCCCGCTTTGGGTACCATCCAGCCGGGACTTTCGGCATGCTTCAGCCTCGGGACAGAGCCTCTTTAGAAGCCTTCTGGTACGCGACTCTCTCGCGAACCGAGTCTTTGTCGTTCCTGAAGAATTCCGCTGCTTCTAATTCCAGTCGCTCGCGGCGCTCCAGTTCGAGAGCCCGTCTGAGAAGTTCATTGACACGCTCGCTGGTTGACCCTGTGCCCTTCGTGTTAGCGATTTCGATCAGGATCTCATCGCTAATCGTAAAACTCTTAGCTTGTCTCATATAATTCATAATATCATTACAAGTAGACGGCATGCCACAACAAAAACTGCTACGGTTTGAGACGTGCTTGCGTCTCTGGACTCGAGGACCGAATCACGTGCGGTTCTGCCAGTGTCCCGCTGATCGTATAGCCCATGGCTGCGGGGCCACTGGGAGCTCTTGCCAGCCTGAAATCCAGGTCGCCCTTCAGCGACGCAGTCCCGCCCACCAGAAACTTTCCTTCCGGAGAATTCAGCTGGGCATCCTTCAGCTCGATCTTTCCCGCTTGCAACCGCGCCTGCCCCGCAAAACGCGCAACCCTCAACCCCTCGGCATCCTCTCCGATCGCCACATGTGGAAGGGTTCCATCTCTTATCTCAAATTGCAGCGCAGCTTCCGCCGATGTCCAGAACCCGGCGCTGCACGGTCCCGTTATTTCGTAGCTGGTATTCGCAGTGCCCGCGATCCCCTCGTTCTCCATCACGTCGGCAAGGCGCGCCAGCGAAACTCCGGTCAGGCTGCCGCTGCCCCTGCAAACCGCCGGCTTCACGCTGAAGTCCGCCTGCCATTGACCGCGATGCTTGCCGCCAAGAAAATCTGCGTTCAGGTCTGAAATCTCCAGTTTCCCACTGTCCAAGTTGACCTTCGCCGAAACCCGCATTGCCGCCAAACCCTCCACCTGCAAGCGGTCTGCAGACACTTGCCCGGACGCACGCACACTCGCCAGGAATGATGGCCCGGCTTGCGGGCTCGATTCCAGAACGCGATACCAAGGCCGCTCCTTCGGGCTCGGCCTCACCCAGTCACTGAGATCGGCGAGCGCAATCTGATTCGCGTTCAGCACGAAGTGCACCTGACACGCACCAGGAGTTCCGCAGCCGCGTGGCATCGTTAGCGAACCAGTCCACAGCGTGTCGGCTGCCTCGGCATTCAATTTCTCAACACGGACTTCGTCCGACAAGAGCTGCATGTCTGCCGACGCAATCTCGACCGGTCCTGCCGCTCCACGAATCGCGATGCGAACATTCCGCAGCTTCGCCACCCCGGTCACTTGCGGGCCCGTGAAGCCAGAGGTCGTGCCCTTGCTGCGCCCCGCCCACGATCCGGCGATTTGCAAATCAACCTGCGCGCTGCCCTCCGTCGTCGACTGCAACGCCGCCAGCCCAAACAGTCGAGTCACGCGCAGAGCCTTCGCGATCTCCGCTTCCCCCGCGACGGAAATGTTGTAACCACCGCGGTTCAACCATCCCCGGACTGTTGGAGCCACCGCTCGCCCGATTGCGACTGGGAAGGGACCCAGTTCAACATGGGGACCGTCGGGAACCCCCATGGCTGGCGAGCTTTTGTGAACCGTGTGCGCGCGCCCCGCCGTATCGCCAGCCGTCAGCAGGAACGGAATTGTCTCCGGACCAATCTCCGCTTTATTCGCAGCCGAGCTCAGGTGAAAGTCGGCGATCTCGCCCCGCCCTTCGAATTGAAGCTTCGACCCCGCCGCGGCATTTCCGTCGATCCGAACGCTTCCCCGCAGAGTTCCCGTTGCCACCAGATCCTCGGGCAGATTCGTTTTTGCCCGCTCCACCAGCACCGCCGCGGCACCCGCAGGGACATTCTCAGCGGTCAGCGTGAGGCCATAACTGTGGCTTCCCGGAAGCCCCATGCTCCCCTTCAATGTCACGAACCCGCCTCCCACCGGAGCGCTGCAGACCAGCCGGTGAAACGCCTGATCGAGCGAACTGTACTCCGCGTCGCAGTGACCCGCCAGCCGGAGCGCCTGGCCGCTCGTGATGTCGTAACGCCTGAAATCCTGAATCGACCCGGTACTGGTGATGTGCAACTTCGCCGGCGTTCCTGTCAAAGCCGCATCGAGCAGAACTTCTCCCCGCCAGCCCTGGTCGTTCCCCGTGAAGAATTTCGTGAACTGCCCAAGTTGCGCTCGAGTCCATTCCACGCTGAATTGCAGCGGCGTGTCGCGCAGAGCTTCCGCGCGCTGCCACGTACCGCTCAGCTGCAGCAGGCCCGTGTCGTTCAAATTCAAATCGGTGCGGAAGGGTTGCGCCTTCAACCGCACGCCCCAGCTATTTTCCGAATCCTGCCACAGGGAAAAATCCGCATTGGTCAGCGCGTACGGCTTTTTCTCCGGGCCACTTTTGAAATTGATCCGCGCCGACGTGGCCTCAATGTAGGGAAATGCCGGCCGCGGCTCCGATTTCGCTTTTCCCGTCGGCGCCAGCGGGGTGTGCGCCGTGCGCTCCAACAGCGCTTCCAGATTCCAGCGGCCGCCCACACCGTGGACCAGATTCAAGCTCGGCTCGGTCAGGTCCAGGCGCGCGATTTCCAATCGCCCGCGCACTAGAGAAGTCAAGCGCAGCGCTGCCGACACTTCGCTCGCCCGCAGCATGGGCTCGGCTCCGAACGCCGGGTCGTCGTAGACGACCAGATTTTCCAGATCGAATCCCGGCCGGGGCAGCAGCCGCAGATGAACCGAGCCAATGTCCACGGGACGGCCAACTCCCGCGCTGATGGAAAATATGATCCGCGATTTCAAACGGGAGGCGCCGGGCCGCAGAAGAAACAGCGCCAGCACGATGAGTGCTGCCGCCGCCACGATTCGCCGCTTGGAGGAGAAGAGCTTCACCGCGCCCTTACCGGAGGCTCGAGACTGGACTTTCGTGGGGCCTCAACGTACTATCCGGAGTGTCCGCTTCCATTGTGTCTTATCGAAAAAGTGCAGCACTACGTGGCCGAGAAACAGCATGCGATCGCTCCAGGCTGTCCTGAGGTACTGATCCCCCGGCGTCACAAACGACCAGTAGATGAACATCGGACGCCCGATGACATTGTCTTTGGGAATGAATCCCCAGTAGCGGCTGTCCAGGCTCACGCCGCGATGGTCGCCCATGCCGAAATAGTGATCGGGGGGCACAACGATGTCGTCTCCCTGAATGTGTGAAGGCAAATCAGCCGCCCAAGTGTCCCAGATATTGCCGTCCTCGGGTGGTGGGGGCACCGACGGAAAATCATTGCGGTAAGAATCCGGCCTGTCGTCGTCGTGATCCACGTACGGCTCCTCGAGTGCAACACCGTTGCGATATACCACTCCGTTTCGCAAGTGAATCTTGTCTCCAGGAACGCCGATGATGCGCTTCACGACATAAAGTCCCGGGGTCTGTGGCGACAGAAATACGACGATATCCCGGAACCGCACATCGCGGTAGGGAAGCAGCGGTCCCACCCACGAACTCTTGGGAGCGAACTGGATGCGGTTCACAAAAACGTGGTCGCCGATCAGCAGCGTGTTCTCCATCGAACTGGACGGAATCTCGAACGCCTGCACCACGAACGTGATGATGAACAACCCGGTCACCAGCACCGCCGCCAGCGACGAGAGAAACTCGACCGTCGTTTCCTTCGGCTTCTCTTCCGCGTCGGCTGCCTTTGGTTTCTCCGGCGCTGCGGGGTCCTTCCGCTTCTCTTTCTCCACCGCGATGTTGTTGTCTTCGGTTAGCTCTTTTTTCGCCACTGTGATTTCCTGCGTCGGTTCAAGACTTGCCGCTCGATCTGTACCTGAAACTGTTCTCTACCTGATCCCCCAACTGGCTTGGGTTTCCACTTCCCGTAAAAAGGTTTGGGAAGGGCTCGGCTTCAGCCGTGCCGCTAGCACCCAGAAGAAATGCGGGCTTCAGCCCCTGAGGGATTCGTTACTCAGGCCACCCCTGAAACTCAGCATACTCAGTGTACCAGCCGGAGCGTGCGGTTCCAGCGCGTGATCTGAAAGATGTGCGTGACCGCGTACGCCAGGTGATACAGCCTGCCCGTGAGCGATGATGGCGAGCCACGATCCCAGTCCTGCACCGACCAGTAGATCACCAGCGGCCTCCCGATAATGTTCTCCCGCGGCACGAACCCCCAATAGCGGCTGTCCTGGCTGTCGTCGCGGTTGTCACCCATCACGAAGTAATGCCCTTCCGGAATAATCAGCTGGCCGTCTTCCACCAGCTTCCGCATCTCCAGCAACCAATTGCCTTCCATGTTGACAGCGTACACATCGGTGCGCGGAAAATTGTCGCGAAACAAATTATTCGGCGGTTCGAGGAAGTGCACGTAGGGTTCATCGAGCGGCTTGCCGTTGATTAGGACCTTCTTGCTCACCATCCGCAGCTTGTCTCCCGGCACGCCGATCACGCGTTTCACGAAGTGCTGCTGCGGATCCACGGGATAGTGAAACACGATCACATCCCCGCGCGCGATCTTCTGATAGGGCATGAAATGATCGGCCAGCCCGTGTCCCCCGTAGCACAGCTTGTTCACCAGAAGGTAGTCGCCGACCAGCAGCGTATTCTCCATCGACTCCGATGGAATTTGGAACGCCTGCACGATGAACGTGATCACGAAGATCGCAATCACAACCGTGCCCAGCAAGGATTGCAGAGAGCCGATCAGGTCGGTGCCGAAGCTGGTGACGACGCGGACGCGGGGAGCACGAGCGGGTGCTTCGGGCGCGCGGGAAGGAACGTCCGGCGGAGCGATGGGAGCCCCGGGCGAGGCGACAGACGGCGCGATGGGGCCGTCGGACGAAGCTACCGGCGAAGCGAGAGGCGAATCGAGGTTCGGTGATTCCATGAAATCTACTTGTCTGCCGGGATCGAGGCCCGCGCCCCTTTCGCCTCTGCTGCTTTCGGACGTGAAGCCAGGAACGTCAGCAGTTGCCGCGCCGCGTCCTGCTCGGCCGTTTTCTTGGTCGAACCCTGGGCGCGTCCCACAAACTCCGCGTCCTTCCCGTTCTTCGTATGCAATCGCGCCTCGACCGTAAACGTCTTGTTGTGCTCCGGCCCGGCCTCTTCCACCAGCACATATGCGGGCTGGGGCAAACCCAGGCTCTGCGCCGCTTCCTGCAGTGCAGACTTGAAATCCGTGACCGGCAGCGTGCCCCCGCCGCGCTCCATCCGCTCCAACTCCGGCGCAATCACGTTGCGGAGAACGAACTCCCGCGCCACCTCAAGCCCGCCATCCAGATAAATCGCCGCCAGAATCGCCTCCAGCGCGTCCACAAGCAGAGCCGTCTTGCCGCGCCCCCCACTCTTTTCCTCGCCCCGCCCCAGGCGCAGATAGTGGCCTAGTTCCAGTTGCTGCGCCACCTGGATCAAATGCCGCTCACTGACTAGATGCGCCCGCAGCTTGGAAAGTTCGCCCTCCCGAAACTGCGGGAAGCGCTGAAACAGTTCTTCGCTGGTGACCAGCGCGAGTACCGCATCCCCCAGGAATTCCAGCTGCTCGTTGTCGCTGACCGCGTACTTGCTTTCGCCCGCCTGTTGCGCTTCCTGCTCGCGCGCCTGCGAACTGTGCGTGACCGCTTGCTCAATGACGGCGCGCCGCCGGAAATGGTAGCCCAGCCCCTCTTCCAACGCCGTGATTTCCCGTTCCTTCATAAGTGGGGACAGCAAATCGGCGAGCCGCGCCCGTTCGCGTCCTAGTTTTTCGGAGGCGCGGTAGTCTGTCCCGGCGCCGTGCCCACGCTCAGCTTGGTCAGGCGGTCCTTCTCGTCGCGCGACGCTTTGCCCACACCGGAGTCTGGCCGATCTTTGGTGAGATCCACTGCCTGGTCGGCGTATTTCATCGCTTCCGGATACTTGTTCTGCATATCCAGCGCAACCGCCAGACGGAAGACCACCAGCGTATCCGGTTGCTGCGGCAACACGTCAATCGATTTTCGCAGGTTCGTCTCAGCGTCGGCCCAACTGCTGGCTTTGAACGAGATCGTGCCCAGGACCCCATAGGCCACCGAACGCAAGAAATTCTTGAACGCAGCTAACTGGTCCGGGGGATAGCCCGTGCTGGGAACGTCGGTGTCGATGGTCACCAGCGCATGTTCTGCGTACTTCTTGGCTTCGGCGTTCCGCTCATCTTTATCCAGATCCGTCTCGCGCGTCCGCTCCGCGAGCGCCTGCGAAACTCCGACCAGCGCTGCCGGATCATCGGGATCGATCGCCAGTATCTTCTTGCCCATATCGATCATTTTGTCGGCGTTGTTGGCCTGCTGATAACGCTGCATGGCCGCCGTGTATACCAGGGCCCGCAACTCGCTGTCAGGAAACTTCGCGGCGAAGTCATCGGCAGCTTTTTCCAGCGCCGCGGGATCGGTCTGCGCCGCGGCCGCCTTGTACGCTTCAAACTCGGGTTGCGTCTTGGCTTGTGGCGGCCGCTTGCCCTGCGGCGCCGCGGCCGCCGCTTGTCCCGCGGGTTGCGCGGGCTGCGAAGTCTGCCCCGCAGGCTTGTTGTTGCTCTGTCCGAAACTTCCCGCGCACATGCCCAGCACTGCGATTATGATCGCCGCTCGCTTCATGCTTTCTCCTCAACCCCAAACTCTTCTGATTTCAAATTTACCCGCGAAGCCCGCAACCGTAGCATTTTATCGCAGCCTTACAGAACCTCAGCAGGTTTCACTGAAAGCTGACGGCTGAGAGCTGATAGCTCTCTACTGCGGTTTCGCCGGAGGCTCGTACGCCTGTTGCAGTCCGCGTTCCGCGGCGGCCTTTACTTCGGGTAATTCGGCTCCCGTGGTCAGCGCGGCGCGGTACTCGTCCATCGCGGCCTCGCGGTCCTCTTTCATGTCCAGAATTCTTCCCAGGTACACGTGCGACCAGGCCACGATTTTGGGATCTTTCGTCTGCTGAATCGCCTTCTGGAAATCTTCCAGGGCAACTTCCCGGTTCTTGCTCATAACGGCAGCCTGCGCCAGAATGAACTGCGCCCGCCCCGGATCCCCTATCTTCTTCTCCAGCGCCTGCTGTGCAAGTTCCTGCGCGCCCTTGGGATCGCCTGCCGCCAACCGCTTGTCGGCCGTCGATAGAATCCGCCGATCCTCCATGCGCGATAACTGCACCAGCTCCGGGGCCGAGACCTGGACATACTGCAGCTCGTTCGCCGCCTTCTCCTGCGCCTTCAAATCGATGTTTTCGAGGATGTCAATATAGGCGGTCCGCAGCCCCGCTGGATCCTTTTCGAACGCCAGCAGCGAAGTGTAGAAATACTTCGTCAGGATGTAGCCCTGTTTCACCGCATCATCCACCGCCTGCAGGCGCATGGCCTCGGCGGTCTGCTTGGTTCCGGTGGTCCGGATCTCGATCGCCCGCACCAGGCACTCGGTCACCAGCAGCGTGATGTCGGTCTTGAAGCTCTCTTCCAGCGGCGCCCGCTTCACCGATTGCAGCAGGGGTTCGATCCGCTTGATCGCGCCGAAATGTTTATCGGCCATGGGATCCAGCAGGTAGTGCAGGTAAGCATGCCGGATCTGCGGCATCTTCAGCGGATCCGTCGAACTCGGGTCGGGCGAAGGAAACACCACCACATCGTAGTCCGTGCCGTAGTTGCGGGCGTTGGCTTCATTCGGATCCCCCAGAAAGTCCAGGTAAACCGTGAAGGTGCGCCCCAGAAATCCCCCCGACTGCAGTTTCAAGTAGATATCGGTGTCGAACACCATCTTCCGCAGCGGTTCCTGATAGCGTGCCAAGAGCGCGGCGTAATTCGCCCGGTGCCGCTCCCAGATCGAGTGCAGTCCGGCCTTGTCGTAGAACGGCTCCAGCAGCTTTCCAAATCCCGCGATCGGCACCGCATCCGGAGGCAGTTCATCTTCCTTCACCTTGGGCAGAAAATGCGGCGGGCCCTGCATATAGAGCGCCAGCGACACGTATTGCGACAGATCATGCGCTGCATCTCTCCCCCGGTGCGCCACATACCAGTCGCACATCGCGCCCAGCGCGGCCTGCGCCTCTTCCGAATTCTTGACGTTTTTATCCAGCTCGGCCCGGATGTTGAGCCGCTGCGCATCGGAAATGGTCAGTCCGACGTCGTACCCGCACCCATTCATCGCCGTCAGCACGGCGAATAAGGTCTCGCTCGTATCCAGCGTGATGGGATTATTGTTGTCCGCCAGACACAGCGGCGCCAGCAGCCCCAGACAGGCTGCCACGATCAAACTTCGAAGCCCACAACCCACAAGACGACTCAGGAAGAAACGACTCAGGAATCCCTCCCGCACGATGGCCACCCGACGGCCACGATCACAATCGAAGATAGGCGGAGAACACCATTCAGTTTACGGGCTTAGAAGCAGAGGGTCAAACGCCCTCAGGGGGATAGAGACAGGGCAGAACCTTTGGACCATTCGTCGCGGATTCGGACATCACCTCAACGCCTGCGGCGCTCCCAATTGTTCCCTCGCCTTGCGCGCCACCAGGTCGAAGCCTTTGGCCCTCGCGTCCTGCACCAGCCGTCCCAGCTCTGATGCCCCGGCTGCCGGGCTACCGTACTTCATTTCGATTTCGCCCAGAACGAGCCGAAGTCTGAACTCGTATCCTGCATAGCCACACCGGTGCGCCTCGTCGACAGAGGCCTGCAGCAGTTTCGCCGCTTCGGACGCTGCGCCCGGATTGCTGCTCTTGCCCTGCGCAAGCTTCATATACCCGGAAGCGATCGCGATTTCAAAACGGAGCGGCCGGCTGGCGCTGCCGCGTGAAAGCGACAACGCACGGTTCACCGCATTCTGCGCGTCGGCGACCTTTCCCTCAGCCAGCAGGCAGCGAGCCAGAATCGCCTGCCCATATGCCTCGTCAACCGTTGACTTCTCACTCTTAAACAGTTCGATCGCCCGGTTCGCCAGGGCCTCCGCGTCTGGTGGCTTGCCTTCATCCAAGGCCAGCTCCGCCAGGTCCAGCTCACTGGTCGCGGCATTGTGTTTTTCGCCAATCGCATTTCGAATCGCGAGCGCTTCTTCTGCGTTCTTGCGGGCATTCCCCAGGTCGCCTGCTGATTCGTAGATTTTGCCGAGTCCCTCCACGTCGTAGGCCACGCCGCGTTGGTAGCCGATCTCTCGCTTGATCTTGAGTGCGTCTTCGTAGGTCTTCCTGGCCTGTTGCAGGTCGCCTTCCTCGACCAGCAGGTTCGCCAGGTTGCCCAGCGCGATTCCCAGGGCCTTCTGGTCCCCGACCTCGGTAAAGACCTGAATCGACTCCTGCGTTAGCCTCTGCGCTTCCGCCAAATCACCTTGCACTTCGAGCACGTTCGCGATATTTCCCAGAGCGCCAGCGATGTTGATCTTTGATCCCACCTCGCGCTCGGTTTGCAGATATTGTTCGAACACCTCCTTTGCCTGCGGTAACTCGCCCTGCTCGTAATGAATGGTTGCCACCGCATTCAGCGACTGGGCCACGCCCCTTTTGTCTCCGATCTGCTCGAAGTCCTGCAGAGCTTGGTTGGCAGTCTCGCGGGCTTTCGAGTAATCCCCCCCGCCTTTGAGTACGCCGGCCGTGACCAGCAACGTCAAAGCTCCGCCCTGCCGGTCTCCCGCAACCCGGAACAACTCTTTTGCCTTGGTGAGAGCGCTGATGGCCTTGTCTGGTTGACCGAGAGCGTGGGACGCCCGTGCCTGTTGTAGCAGCGCTCGCGCCACCAGGAGCTGCTCTCCCAGCGCTTCTCCCTTGGTGGCGGCAATCTCGGCGCTCTGCAATTCCTCTTTGAAGTTTCCCAGCGATGCGGCCGCGTCTGCTTCCGCCAGATCGATCTGCGGATCTTCACTGAACGGAGGCGGCAATCTCCGCAACTTCGCCGCCGTGGCTTGCGCATCCTTTCCCCGGCCGGCGGAAGTCTGCGCGTCCATGAGCCGAAGTCCGTATTCGAGATTGTCAGGGAAGAAGCTGAACAGAAGCTGATAGGTTTCGACCGCTTTGTCCCACTCCCGGCTCATCTGATGGTAGCGCCCTCCGATCAGAAGACGTTCTTCGCGGGAAAGATTTCCCGATAAGTCGAAGGCGCGTTTCGCTTCCACCCGCGCCTTCTCGTCGTACCCAAGCGCCGACCACGCCGCGGCCAGGGCCGAATGCCCCAGGGCGTAATTCGGATCGATGGCCAACGCCTTGCTGAATAGAATCTGGGCGGCCGGTGCGTCGAACTCTCTCAACCTCGATAATCCCTGCGAATAGAAACGGGCTGCCTCTGGAGTGGACGGAAGCGCGGCGCGGATTTCCCCTTCCTCCAGAGTCGAGGCCTCCGAGGCTCCCAGTTTCGCCCGTAATTGCCTCCCACTCCGGCTGATCAGCTGAAACAGGTCGGAAACCGTGCCCACTTCGGCAATCGACCCAATGGTGTCGCCGGCGGCCGTATCCTGAATCTGGATGTCGAGGCGGATCTGTCCGTCCGATCCCGAGCCCATTTCCAGGTAGGACCCCGAGACGGTCACGTCGGCTCCCAGGCTCTTGCGCACCTGCGCCAGGCTGGTTTTGGACAAAATGTTGTTGTCGACGATCTTGAGATCCTTCTTCGCGCGTGCAATGTCTTCGCCTGACACCGCTCGCAGCCGCTCTCCGGCTGACAGTTCCGTATTCAGCATTTCCACCAATGCAGTGGAAAGCCAGTCCGCCTCGGGATTCCCCGCCAGGTTCTTGAACCCCAGAACGGCCACCGCGCGCCGCACTTCCACCGCGACCGATGGTGCCTGGACCTGTGGCCTGCGCAACATTCGCACCGCAAGCAGTCCGATGGCGGCGAGCCCGAGCACGGCAATCCCCAAAAGGAAGATCGTGGACGGCATGCGAAAGAGAGAAAAACGAGGCGAGGCGGTGGCGAGCGAGGCTGGTCTTTCTGCTGCTGGGGCGGGAGCGGAAGGTTCGCTCTTCTTGGCTGGACTTGCTACCTCGCGTGCCTCCATGGCCTCGCTCTGTTCCGATTCCACTTCCCGCACCGGAGCCACGAACCGGTACCCCAGCTTGGGCACGGTCTCAATGTATTGCCGTTGATCCGAATTGTCCCCCAAGACCCTTCGCAGCAGCGAGATGTACTGCGTCAGATTGTTTTCCTCGACGAAGGTGTCGGGCCAAACCGCCTTCAGAAGCTGTTCCTTTTCAACCAGATCGCCCCCGTGCTCCACCAGCACCATGAGCGTGTCAAAGGCTTTCGGGGGCAGCGGCAGCGGGGATCCACCGCGCGACAGAACGTGATTCAGAGGGTCCAGGACGAATGGCCCGCATTCGTAAAAGCGCTTGGGCTGCTTCGACATACACGTCTTCAGAATCTCGCAGGATTTTCGGTCGCTCCGATGCGACGAAATCCCCACTGGTGATGGATCTTATGCTTCGAAAGGCCGATCTTGCATGGGGAAGGGTCAGCGAAACCAGGACCAAGATTGGCGGTCGATTCTACGCTGGGCCCCACCCGATTGCAAACTGAAGCCAAAAACGGCGCTTAACCGTCCACTCCCGCGACTTGCTAATGTCAGATCTACCAAAGACATAGGCGCCTTCAGAGTTTCTTCACCACTTATTCAGGCAGGCTTAACGACGAAAACGAGGCAGCAGGAGCAAGGTGCACTCGTGGTTACAAATCAGCGCCGGCGCTAAAGGCCGATTGGAGAAACTCAAATGCCAGGACGGATTCGCAAGAACTTTCACGATTATTGGTATGGAAACCCGGAAGTACACCTCGGAGACGATGTGGACGACACCCCCGTAAACTGCTGGAACAAGAATGGAGGTCTCCGCAAGATCAGAGTCGACTTCCTGAACTCCGCCTTTGACCTCTACACCAACGCAATCACGAACGCGAGAAAGCATTCCACTCGCAGCAAAGAACTGGAGAAGGAGATGCACACCTGCGCCAACGCTGGATATTGGATGTTCGGTGTGACCAGTCTTTATGACGCGTTCAAGCATCTGGAGAAGTACAACGCATGGAGCGCCGAAGATACCTGGGGTTATCACGGGACTCTGGTCAAAAAGAGCGACACGTCCTTATATCCAACGGCGGCTGTGAGCTTCCTCGAGAAATTCGAGGAGATCAACAAGGATGCCGTGGAAGCCTGCTCCAAAGTTTCAGGTCAAATGGAAGAACTGCTGAAATACCAGGAGAAAGGCAGGGACCTGACGAAGCAAGAGACGCGAACGGTCGCGGAAATTTTGGAGAAAATCAAAAAAGGGTCCGAGAATGCGGAAAAGATCCTGTGGCTTTCGGGCAGGGCGCTGGACGCGCTGGAGGCGCAAAACTACAAGGGCAAGCTCGAAGCATTCGTTCGGATCGTCGATAAGTGCCAGAACTGCGCCGAGGCCTTCACCAAGGGGATTGGCAAGGTAATGAAGGGAGTGGACCTGGCGAATGAGGGGACTGAAGTCTACAACCTCTATCTGGAAAACAAAGAAGGCATGTCGGAAGAAGCCGCGGTCATGCTCACGTTGATTACCCGGGCAGTCAAGCTGGTTCCCATCTTTGGAGAAATGTATGCTGCGGCTCTGGAGGCGTTGCCGGCTGTCATGACCGTGGCTCAACAACACGCCGACGAGATCAAACTCACGATGGTGCGGCTGGGATTTGAACCTTCGTTGTATTGACGACGCAACGGGTCAAGTCAACGCTTGCGCTGATGCGATGCTAGCCGCGTTCGCCGCCACACGCAGCGAGGGCTCAACGCAGGGGAGCAGCAGAACGGGGCAACTGCTCCCCTCGTGGCTCAGGAACGGTGGCAAAATTACCATCCACTTCAATCCCGTAGAGCTCCACCTTCCCGCAGTGTAACGCTGGCCTGCCGAAATGCACTACCAAAGTAAGGCAAGGTCGCGTGGGAGCGGCCAAGGGCAAGTGAGGAGTCCCATGCGGCGGAGGTTGACATGTTTGCTCGCAAGGTTTCTGTACGATTGCTACCGAACTCGCTCCCGCGATTCATCACTGTGATGGAGGGCGAAATCCTTCCCTGGCTGCGCCAGCAGGAAGGCTTTCTGGATCTGATCACCCTCGCCGCGCCCGACGGCAGCGAAGTTGCCACCATCAGCTTCTGGGATCAGGAAGGAAACGCCCAACTCTATAACTCAAGTGGTTATCCGCAGGTGTTGCAGGTTCTCGAGGAGCTCCTGGACGGGATTCCCTACGTGAAGACGTTCGAAGTGGTCAGCTCGACCTGTCACACGACTGCAATTGCGCGGCAACCAGGAACAGAGAATCTGGACGCAGGCACCGTGGTCGAAGAGAATGGCCCGGCAGCTTCCGGCTATCCGTCGTACGAAACCAGTCTGTGATCGGTGAGGTTCAAAGCGGGTGCCCCATTTCTCCCGTCCTTTGCGAGAAGTGGGGCTGTTGGTGAACGGTTGGATGTGAAGCTGAGAGCAAGCGCCGAGAGTCGATCCCTAGCCGCGCACACTGATCTTTGAAAACGACAACACTGCCCGGCTCGGCGTCGGACGCCCCATCGACAGCGCCGGACGGAACGTCGTGAAAATCAGCATCCGCTTTACTTGCGGCAACACTTCTTTCGACTTTTCCGTGTCCGACAGAATCCGGTAATCCTGCACCCGTCCGTTCGCGTCCACGTAAGCTTCAATCACCAGCGAATCTGCGTCGATCGTGTCCAGGGTCATGCCGAACGCGCTCTGCTGCAACTCGGGCGCGGTATTGACCATCACCAACGGCACATCGTTATCCGCGCGCAGCGCGGACGGCGCCACGAAATACACCATCGCGATTCCGAAAATAATCAGTGCGCTCAGAAACCCCGCCGTGGCCGGAACCATGAACGCCTGCAACGCATTCTCCATCCGCACCATCAGGCCCTCAAACTGTCCCCGCTTCGCCTCGGCCGTTTCCCGCGAAATCGCCAGCCGCAGCTTCAGGCCCAGATCCGCCGGAACCTTCGGGCGTCCCACGCTCACCAGCAACTGCTGGGTCCGCCGCAACGCCTGATATTCGTGATGACAGGTCCCGCAATCCGACAAATGTTCCTGCAGCGCGAGCATCTCCGCGCCCGTCACTGCTCCATCCAGATATGGCGAGAACAAACGCCTCGCCTTGGGGCACTGCACTTCTCTAATTGTCCCTGTGCCCTTCATGAAATCACCTCGACCCTTCTACCCCCTCCAGCAACCTGCGACCGCTTATCTTTCGATGGCGCGGTCAGCCCCAACTCGTTTCCAACCTCGCGCACATACGACGCCAGCCGTTGCCGCAGTGCGTCTCTACCGCGGGTCAGCCGCGATTTCACCGTGCCCAGCGAAATCTCCAGCACCTCGGCAATTTCTTCGTACGACATGTCTTCCAGATCGCGCAAAATCAGCGTCGTCCGATACGGCTCCGGCACTTTCCGCAACTCTTCTTCCACCCGGTGCTGCACTTCGCGATGCGCCACATTGTCAAACGGAGAATCCGCATGATCGGTCAGCGCCACCTGCATCGCGTTTTCTCCGGCGCTCAGGCCGTCCGATTCCGCCGGCTCAATCGACGTCTCTTTCGCCTTGTGCCGGAACCACCACCGCCGCCGGTTCGCCGCTTCATGCAACGCGATGCGGTAGATCCAGGTTTTCAAACTCGACCCGCCGTGAAAATGCTTCATCCCGCGAAACACTTTCAGAAACACATCCTGCGTCGTATCGGCCGCGTCCGCCGGATCATTCACGATCCGGTACACCAGCCCATACACCGGCTGCTGAAACTCTCCGATCAGCCAGGCGTACGCGGTCTCCGAGCCGGCCTTCAGTTCCGCGACGATCGCCGCCTCTTCCTGCGACCGTGCTCCGATTGCGCTTGCCAGATCACCCAAGGTGGTTGCTCCCGCCATAACGGCGTCCCCGCTTTACCTACAAGATGATTATAGGATTTTCCACCCTACCGCGCTCTTGAAAATGTTCTGTCGCCCAAAACCCCTGAGTCCCGCCTGCCAGCCAGCAGCGCCGGAACTCTCACAGAACATAGACTCCGGCCGGGTGTCTAGAGTTCCCACCCGTAAGTGATTTATTTTCAGCTGATAAGAAACGGAAGCCAGAAAGGGACGGCAGAGTGCGGTAGCCCAGGAACCGGCTCCGAGGAGTTCAGCTACAGAAAAGTAATATTCGGCAGGTTACTCGAGATTAGTGACGTCCGGACGTGGGACGACGATTCGATGCTCGCAGGCGCGCTCACCTCGCCTCGGCCCCCGCCGGAACCTCCAGATTCAGTTTCTGCATGATCCTCGCCAGGGCCGCCAGCAAAGTCTCACAGCCCTTATCCAGTCCCAACTCCGATTTTTCCAGAAACGCGCAGGCCCCATCCTGCTGCAGACGCACCGCATTTTTCTGCGACAGCCCGGTCAATACCACCACAGCGATCGCGGCCGTTGCCGGATCTTTTTTGAGCGCCTTCAACACTTCCGGCCCCGCTATTTTCGGCAGCAGCATGTCCAACAGGATCACATCCGGCTTCTTTTCTCGCGCAACCTCCAGTGCCTGCTCTCCATCGATTGCCGTGCTAACGTCGTAGCCCGCCCGCGCCAGCGCCCGCTCCGTTGCCAGCCGCAGAAACTTGCTGTCGTCGACCAGCAGAATCTTCGTCATCTCCCCACTTCTTTCTTCGCTCCGTGCCGAATCTAAACTTGCTTCCAGCCCGCGCACGCACCGCAGATTCCTCGATTCGACAGCCTTCATGTTTTTCTATCGGCGGATTTCCGGAAAGGACCAGCAGGAAGGAACCGGACAGGAATAGAACAGATGAGATGTTTCTCAGATTTCAGCCGTGCCACCCCGGCGCTACGCGCGGCTGGTCGCGTTCTTCGATCGCGAATGGTTCGATCGCGAATGGTTCGATCGCCAATGATCGGGTTTTATTTCCGAGCTTTACCGCCGCTCTTTGCCGAGAATCCGCCCGGCTCTTCGAGCAGCGTTCTCACCGCTGTGCGACAAGCCCTGCGCAGTTCCTCCTCATGCCCGTCGGGAATCGATTGCGACAACAGCAGCGTCGTCGTCCCATGCAGCAAGGCCCACAGAGCCAGCGCCAGCCGGGTGTGATCCTCCGCGGCGCCGCCCAGCCGCTTCGCCAGTTGCTCTTCCAGGAATTTGAAGTTCGGTCTCGATTCCCGGATCGGCCGCGGCTTTCCATGCGCTCTGGCAGGCGCAAGTTCCCGCCCGTAGGTGTAGAACAACTCGTACTCGTGCGGATCACGCAGCGCCAACTCCACATACGTCTCCGCCATTGCTTCGATCGTGTCGCCGGCCTCGAAGCTCCTCCGCATGCGGTTGATACTACGTAGCAACAGGCCGCGCACCAGGTCCCGGCGGTCCTTGAAGCGGCGATAGACCGCAGGCGTGTTCGTGCCCGCGGCCCGGGCCACCGCCCGCAGCGTGAGCGCCTTGTCGCCTCCGCGCTTCCACAGCGCCTGGGCCGCTTGCAGAATGCGGTCTTCAAGATCGGGATCAGGCTGCCGGGGCATCGTTCTCTCCTCGTGACCCAGGTTGCTCGGGTCGCAATATTACATTGACACCGTAGACATAACATTGTTATACCTTGCCATACAAGTCCTCCCCCATAACTTCTCAGGTCCTCTTGTCAGGAAGGGCGGCCGCGGCGGCACACGCCCCGCGGCTATTCTGATTTTTCAGCGGTTGCGCCCGCGTCAAAGGTCCGCAGTAATCATTTATTTCGTTGACACCGTAAACTTAATCCTGTATAAATAACTGTTCTTTGGGCCCCCTCCTGCAGTTTCCATTCCCTTGATTTAGGAGCAGCTTCGATGTGTTCGCACCAGGATTCCGGAGACCGGGTCCCCCTTCCGCAAATGAATTCCGAGCTGGAGCACGCTCAGCTCGAGCTCTTGAGCGCTCACTGCGCCACGCACCAGCTTCGTATCCACTATTCCGCCGACTTCCTTGCACGTTTCGCGCGTCGCGATATTCTGCAGAAGTCGGCCGAGGCCGCCAGCGCCCTGCACGAGTTTTACTCGGGCATCAAAAACAAAATCACGCCCTCCGAGGCCGGGCTCTGCCCCGAACCATCCCAACCCACGAACGTCCCCGTCGCCCAGGCCATTCACCGCGTCGGCGCTTACTTGCGCCAGCAGCGCGAGCACTATCTCCCGGCGGCCCTCCCGCTCAGCAGCCAGCACAAGGCCTGCATGTGGCCCTACTTTTCATCGGCTCTACTCGACCAGATGCGGGTCGTCGAACTCCAGGGCCAGCGCGTTCCGCCGCCTCCCTTCTACGCCGAGGCCCGAGCCCTGGGCTTTGACCAGTTGCCCGAGATCACCCACATGGACTCGCTGACTTTTCTCGACGTCGTGGTGTTCAACGAAACGATCACTGAGCGCTCCCTGTTCCACGCCCTGGTGCACGCCGTCCAGTTTCAAATCCTCGGCGTCGAGCGCTACACCGAGTTGTTCGTACAAAGTTTCATGAAGTCGAAAACCCACTTCACTGTTCCTCTGGAAGCCCACGCATTCTCTCTCGTATCGAAGTTCCTGCGCCCTTCCCCGGAAAGGTTCTCCGTCGAAGATCACGTCCGGGAATGGATCGCCGACGGCCGCTACTAGCGGCGGCTCGTTCGAGTTCCGCCATCGCGGCAAGCAGGAGTCTGCCGCCCAGCGTGACCTGCAAGTTGGTTCCATCCCCACGCTCCGACAAAAAAGAAGGGGCGGCTAAGCACCGCCCCTCAAAACTCGCCAAATCCAGTCAGACGTCCTGCAACGTGCCCCGCGTGGTCTAAAATCGAAGCAGGTGCCAGCCATGACGGACGACTCCATCACCATCTCCCCGGGCCCGCAGTTTCGCGCCGCCATGCTGCTGGCAATCGTCGCGGACGCACTCCAACTCGTCGTCTTCCCCCTGTTCGTCGCAGGCGCCCTGTCACCTGCGGACGACCTCCTCGATCTCGGCGTCGGAGCCGCAATGATTCATCTGCTCGGCTGGCACTGGGAATTTCTGCCCTCGTTTTTCGCTAAACTCGTGCCCGGCGTCGATCTGGTTCCCTTCTGGACTATGGCCGTCGCCAGCGTCTGGCGCAAAGCCAAGCGCATGGCCGACGCCGCTGGTACGGAGAAGCAACCCGAGCAACTCCCGCCGGTTCACTTGACCAAGAGCTAAAGCCACTCCAAGCGAAGCCACGCAATCGAGCCATGCAGCAAAGCCGCAGAGCGGCGCAAGAATGCAGCCCACCGCGCAAGCGGTGGGTCAGGTTCGTCGGGGATGCAGAGGATGACGTGAGTGCGGGAAATTCTGCACTCAAACAATCATCTTCAGATTCGGGGGGACTCGAGACGCGGCCACTAAATTCAAAAGCCCCACCCTGTCGCAAACGACGCGACAAGGATGGGGCACCCGCCTTTTACTAAACACTAAGCACTAGCCACTAACAACTGGTTCTACGTTCCCTCGCTCCACCCCGCCAAATACTCTTCCTGCTCGGGCGTCAGCTTGTCGATTTTGATGCTCATCGATTCCAGCTTCAGCTTGGCGACGCGCTTGTCTAACTCGTCGGGGACGCGGTAGACCGTCTTCTCCAGCTTCTTATGGTTCTTCACCATGTATTCGACGCTGAGCGCCTGGTCGGCGAAACTCATATCCATCACCGATGCAGGATGACCTTCGGCGGCGGCCAGGTTGATGAGGCGGCCTTCGCCCAGCAGGTTGATCTTGCGTCCGTCTTTCAACGAATACTCTTCGACGAAGCCACGCGTGGTGCGCTTCGACGACGACATGTTTTCGAGAGCTGGGATGTCGATTTCAACGTTGAAGTGCCCGGAGTTGGAAATGATCGCGCCGTCTTTCATCAATGCGAAATGATCTTTCGTGAGCACGCTTTTGTTGCCGGTGACGGTGCAGAAGACGTCGCCGAGTTTGGCCGCTTCGGCCATCGACATGACGCGGAAGCCGTCCATCACGGCTTCGAGCGCCTTCGTGGGATCGACTTCGGTGACGATGACTTCGGCTCCGCAGCCCCGAGCGCGGCTGGCCAGCCCGCGGCCGCACCAGCCGTAGCCGGCGACCACGAACTTCGATCCAGCCAACAGGAAATTCGTCGCGCGGATGATGCCGTCGATGGTGGACTGTCCGGTTCCGTACCGATTATCAAAAAGATGCTTGGTGTCGGCGTCGTTAACCGCCACGATGGGGAACTTCAGCACGCCTTCCTTCGCCATAGCCCGCAGGCGGATCACGCCAGTCGTGGTCTCTTCGGTGCCGCCGATCACGTCGGTGAGCGCGTCGGTGCGCTTCGTGTGGAGAATGGTCACCAGGTCGGCGCCGTCGTCCATCGTGATGTGCGGCTTGTGGTCGATGGCTGCGAGGATGTGGTTGTAGTAAGTGTCGTTGTCCTCACCCTTGATGGCGTAGACGGGGATGTTGTGGTCGCGGACCAGGCTGGCGGCCACGTCATCCTGCGTCGACAGCGGGTTCGAGGCGCAGAGCACGACTTCGGCTCCGCCATCGCGCAGGCAGATGCCCAGATTCGCGGTTTCGGCGGTGACGTGCAGACAGGCCGAAACGCGGATGCCTTTTAATGGCTGATTTTTAATGAACTCCTTGCGGATAATCTGCAGCACTTTCATGGACTGGTTCGCCCACTCAATGCGCTTCTTTCCCAAGTCGGCCAGTTCTACGTTCTTGATGTCGCAATTCACTGCTGCTGTTGACATGCTTCTCCTATGTGGCGCGCGTTAAGCGCAGAAAACTTTAAGTTGATGACCTGTGAGTGATGACTGTTTCGAGCCCTGTTCTTTTTCGCCAGAATACACGAACTTGGTGGTCCGGTCAGGATATCCGATCGCGCTTTCGGCCATGAGCTTTCGGCCTACGCCCGAAATGGCACTTTGGTTCCTGATAAAAAAAATCGACAACCACGAAGGTCACGAAGGCTCACGAAGGGTTTCCTTTGTGGTCCCTCGTGTCCTCTGTGGTTGAAGGTTGTTGCCCCTATTTGCGAACGGCAACGGGCTCCCGCAAACCGGCAGCGGTGGCGAGTTTCGCCGCTTTGTCAGTTCCTTCCCAGGTGAAATCTGCGTCGCTGCGGCCGAAGTGGCCGTAGGCAGCAGTCTTCTTGTAAATCGGGCGGCGCAGGTTGAGCGATTCGATGATGCCGCGCGGCGTCAGCTTGAAGTGCGACCGGATCAAGTCCGGGATAATCTCGGGATCGACTTTCGCCGTCCCAAAGGTTTCAACCAGCACGCTGACTGGATCGGCGACGCCAATCGCGTACGCCAGCTGCACTTCGCAGCGCTCCGCCAGGCCGCCCGCGACCACGTTCTTCGCAATGTGGCGCGCCATGTAAGCCGCCGAGCGATCGACCTTGGTCGGGTCCTTTCCGGAAAAAGCACCGCCGCCGTGCCGTCCCATGCCGCCATAGGTGTCGACGATGATCTTGCGCCCGGTCAGTCCGGTGTCGCCCATGGGGCCGCCAATTACAAACCGGCCCGTGGGATTGATGTGGTACTTGGTATCTTCGTCGAGCAGATGAGCCGGAATCACCGCCTGAATCACATGCTTCAGAATCCCCGCACGCAACTCGTCGTTGGCGACATTCTCGGAGTGCTGCGTCGAAATCACAACCGCATCCACCCGCAGTACTTTGCCCTTGGCATCATATTCAACTGTGACTTGGGATTTTCCGTCGGGACGAAGGAAGGGAAGTGTTCCGTTCTTGCGAACCTGCGATAGCCGCATGGTCAATTTATGCGCCAGCGAGATGGGAGTCGGCATTAACTCCTCGTTCTCATTGACCGCATAGCCAAACATCATTCCCTGGTCGCCGGCGCCGCCGGTGTCTACGCCCATGGCGATGTCGCCGGACTGTTTGTTGATGCTGGAGATGACGGCGCAGGTGTTGCAGTCGAAGCCGTAAACGGCATTGTCGTAGCCGATCGCGCCGACCGTGCCGCGGACGACCTGTTGGAAATCGACGTAGGCTTTGGTCGTGATTTCTCCTGCGATTACGACCAGGCCGGTGGCGGTGAGCGTCTCGCAGGCGACGCGGCTCATGGGGTCGTCGGTCAGGCAGGCGTCGAGGATAGCGTCGGAAATCTGGTCGGCGATCTTATCGGGATGGCCTTCGGTCACGGATTCAGAAGTGAATAAATAACGATTCTTTGCTGCCAAGTTGTGTTTCTCCTTCGTGCACGTATTAGGTTCGACTGCATAGTGCAGAAAAAACTGCTGGACCTTGGATCGGGGGGAACCCGCGGAAATCCACGCGGCCGCGACGGAGCGAACGGCGAAAAGGAAGTCCTAAAAAAAGGCTATCAGACACCCTCCGGGCGCGCAACGGTTTTGACCCTAAATGTCTGAGGATGAATTCAATAGCGGAAATGGGCAGGTGGACGGGGGTAGGGGAGGGTCAGCGGGCGAATTCCCCCCAGGGAAGCAAGGCATGGAGTCCCCCCGTTTTTAGAGACGGCGCGGGCTGGGAAACTCAGAGCTTATTGCATGTCGTCGCCTCTGGAATTATCCTTTTCGCCCAAGGGATCTGGGGCTGAGAGGGGAGAAGATGATTCGCAAGTTTCGCCAACTGTGGTGGCAAGAAGACGGACAAGACATCGCCGAATACGCCGTTATGTTGGCCGTCATTCTGGTGATCGTCGTGGGCACTGTCCAACTGATCGGATCGAATGCGAACAACGTGTTTTCCAGCGTAGCCAGTTCGCTGCAATAAGCGCGGCGGCAAATAGATCATCACAAAAGCGATCGAGGCCCAGGGCGATGCCTGCAACATTCGCCCGGCTCGACCTTCCTGTCGCTGGCGTTAGTATCGACCTCGCCTGCACAGGCTTGGCGGCAGAATGTCCGCTGCATTGTCTTGATCCCGCAAAATTCTGAACCCGAGTCCTCCGGCTAGTGGTTATCAGCCGGGGCCTGAGTTGCTGGCAGCACGCGCATGCCCGAGGAATCGAAGACGAAGGTTTTGACCTCAGCTTCGGCGCCGTCAGCGGGGATTTCCTTGCCGTTAAACAGGAAAGTGACTCCGGCGGCGTTGCCGATTCTGGCGACGATTTCGCGAGTGGCGCGGACGGAGGTGTGGGCGGGGGCGAAGAGGGTCTCCTTGCTGACAATTTGGCCGTCGGCAAGGACGGAGATCCAGGAAGTTTCCGTGGCGCGGATGACCAGCGTGAGCGTGGTCGCGGATGGCTCCGGCGGTTTCGGAATCGTCTTTCCGAAGGAGCGAACGGTCACATCGTTCTTGTCGTTGTTACTGCCAGTGCCACTGTCACTCTCGCCGGTATCGATGGCGGGAGTCTTGGTAGGCGATGCGGCCGTTGCAGTGGCCGCAGTGGTTGGCGCGGCCACAGATTGCTGAGGCGGTTGGGAATTCGGGGCGGATGGACGCGGCCGCGCAGCACTGGCGGGCTGCGCAGCGGGTGGTTGATTCTTAGGCGCCTGGGCTGAGGCGAGAATGGGTGCGGGCGTGGACGCAGCGGACTGCGCTCCTCTGGCTGGCGAAGAACTCGCGGCCGCAGTATTCGTGCTGTGGGAGCGGCGCATCCAAAAGATAATTCCCAGAACGACCACAGCGGCGGTGATGCCCACGACCCTCCAGGGAATTTCGCGGGACTCCGAGAAATCTTTTCGCCGTGGGCGTACGTCCTCCGCGCGGGGAAGTTGCAGTTCAGGGAGTTCCTCGACCGGTGCCGGAGCTTGCGATTTTGCAACGGGCTTGTTGGGCGCGGGCCTATTGAATACTGGCTTATTAGGCCCAACCGGACGAGGCTTTTCCGGCACAGCGGCGGGAGGCGGCGTGGGGCGTTCCGGTTGCCAGACCTCGTGGGCGTCGATCTGCGCCTGCCGGAGGCAGGCTAGATAGTCAGTGACGGCGTCTTCTGCGTTTAACCCGAGGTGCTTGGCATAGGCGCGGATGAATCCTTTGTTGAACACGCCCCCGGGGAGCTGATCGAAGTGTTCTTCTTCGATGGCCTGGAGCATGCGCGAACTTATCTTGGTGACGTTTGAAACGTCATCGAAGGAGAGTTCCTTTTTCTCGCGCGCCTTGCGAAATTTGTCGCCGAATTCGCTCACCGAGACCCCGTTTGGACGAGAGTTTCCTCGTCCCAGCCACGGAAACATCATAGGACAAGCGGCGTGGGGTTGCCACCGTCAAGAGTTCTAGAGGTGGGTAACCAAGGTGGTGATCGGAGGATTCGGTCGGGTTTCAACCTCCCATACTAGCCCGCAAAGAACGCGCCCAATATGGGGCACCCGTTTTCGTTTCTTAGGGTTTCTTACGCAGCACTACGGTGAATTGATTCTTGCAGGTGGTGGAGGGGTCGTCGAAGGCTTCGGCGGTGCGGTCGCCTTCGGAGGCCTCGAAGTACAGGCCGTGCTTGACCCGGTCGGGGATGCCGGTGAAGCGGGCTTTGCCGTCAGCGTTGGTGCCGACTTCGAGGTCGAGCTTGCGCAGGTACATGAATCCGTAGGCGATGTGGACTTTAATTTTGGCGGCGTAGACCGGGGCTCCGTTCGCATCGGTGACCGTGAAGTCAGCGGAGCAGGTGCCGATACCTCCATCGACGACAGGGACCGATTTCGGGTCGGGGGCTGCCGAAGGTGTAGTGCTCTGAGAGAAGGCGGAGATGGAGAGCGCGACGACCAGGAGAGTCAACGTGCGGGTGCTGAAGTTGGGTTTCATGTGCATGCTCATTCTTCTCTAAGACTACTCCAACTGGTTTTTGTTGTGCTGGCAGGCTGAGGATTCTGAATCCCTGCTTCTCGCAAAAGAACGTGAGAAATGGGGCGCCCGGGCCAAAACGGGCCTTCGGGCCGAGATCAAGAGCGGCGAGATCAACCGCCAAGTCAAAAGCAGCGGACAGGAGTGTCCGCTCCACAAATGGTTCATCCGGTTGGCTTTACGGGTACCTATTACCAACGTTCATTGCCCGTGTACGAAAGTGACGCTTATAATTTTTTGAACGCCACCCTTCTACTGAGGACAACGGTATTCTCTGCATGCCTGAGGCCGGCACCCAATTGACTCGGCAGAACCAGGAACTGACGATCTTTCACGACGTGGCCAAGGCGCTGACGTCGTCGCTGGATCTCGACTCCATTCTGCAAACCATCATGGAAAAGATGGCGGAATATTTCCGTCCCGATACCTGGTCCTTGCTCATGGTGGACGAAGGGCACGACGAACTGTACTTTGCCATCGCGGTCGGGGACAAGGCGGAAGCGCTGAAGAATGTCCGCCTGAAAATGGGCGAGGGCATTGCCGGCTGGGTGGCGAAACACGGTGAGGCGCGGGTGGTGCCGGATGTGAACTCGGATCCGATGTTTGCCAGCCGGGTGGATGATGCCACGAAGTGGGAGACGCGGTCGGTGATCTGCGTGCCGCTGCGCTCGAAGCTGCGCGTGCTGGGCGTGATCCAGTTGGTCAACGTCGACATGGAGCGCTTCAAGGATCCCGAATTATTCTTCCTGCAGTCGCTGTGCGACTACGCGGCGATAGCCATCGAGAACGCGCGCTGGGTGGAGAAGATTCAGGAACTGACCATTACGGACGACTGCACCGGTCTGTTCAACGCGCGCCATCTGTATAAGACGCTGGAGACCGAGGTCTACCGGTCGTCGCGATTTGGCTACGAATTCAGCATCCTGTTTATTGACCTGGATCACTTCAAGTCGGTCAACGATACGCACGGACATTTGATTGGAAGCAAACTGCTGGCGGAGATCGGCTACCTGGTGAAGGCGCAGCTGCGGTTGATCGATTACGCGTTTCGCTATGGTGGCGACGAGTTTGTGGTGCTGCTGCCGCAGACCGGAAAAGATCAGGCACTGGTGGTGGCCAAGCGCTTGCGCGACGGGCTACGGGCCAGCGCGTTCTGCCGCGAAGAAGGCTTGAATTTGAATGTGCGGGCGTCAATCGGGCTGGCGACGTTTCCGCACGATGCGCGCACGGCGCATGATGTGATCCGGCAGGCCGACGGGATGATGTATGTGGTGAAGAATTCCTCCCGGGATAACATTGGGATTGCGCAGCGCGGGATGTTGAAGGAGTAGGCTTCTCGGCTTTCGGCTTCAGACGTCGGACCTCAGACTTCAGACTTCAGACCTCTAATTCGCCTTCGGGGACGGTTCTGGTTTTGAATCAGGGGCTGAGGGCTTCCAGGGATTGGCGTTGGCGGGGGCTTTTGGATTGACGCCGAAATCCCAAACGTAGAGGTTCATACCCTCTTTGCCCTGCATGCCTTCCTGGCCGATCATTTCCACGAGAGCATACTCTCCGGACGCAAGAGGTTCGGCGGGTGTAAGTTTCAGCCAACCTCCGCTAACACGCGTGACCGTGGTTTTGACCACGTGTTGTTCCTGGCTGATTTTGCCGGTGACCTGGCGTTTCACGTCGCCCACGACGCGCTTGCCGTTCTTAACCTCGGCGCGGACGATGCGGAAACGGCTCACCGGAACCACGGCCGGCTGCGGTTGCTGCTGGCCTTGGGGGGCTGGCGTGGAATCTTTTGACAGGGCTAGATCGGGCTGATCGTCAATATTGATGTAGAGCGAAGGAACGTCAACGTGAGCCTGCACCGGGGCGTGGGCGCCATCGAGCTCGATGGTTGCTTTGACGCCGGCGGGGTTGATGCCGCGAAAGATGTTGGCCTTGCTGTTGTGGCCGATGTCGCCCGCGGTCTGCTGAATTTCGTCGATCTGGGGCTCGCCCTGAAAACTGTCGAGTAGAAATATGCCGGAATTTTCGGGCAAGCGGAGTCCGGGAGCGACTTGCGGAAGTTGCGCTTCCTGAAGGTCCCGCTCGTGCTCAATCTCTTTGTCGAGCTGCACGGCCTCGGGGGCGGATTGTCCAGCGGCGCGGTCCCTCTCGTACTTTTCCGTGGCGGGCCAGTCGACCAACGAGGTGGGGATTTCCTCCCAGTCATCGCGCTCGGCGCTGAAGTAGCGCACCCGGTCGCCCTTGACTTCATATTTAGTGACCAGCTGGTAAGAGCCGTCTTTGAGGATGAGCCGGCCGGCAAGATCCTGTGCCGGGGAGAGAGCTGGAAGAGCGAGCAGAAGTATCAAGGCGCTCAGTAGCAGAACTCGCTGGGGGAAGGCGCGCCGGGAACATCGTTGGAATCTCAGGAGCATGGACATTCAGGAACGCGTCATTCTTGATTATCCTCTGGAATCGGACGAAGAGTCGAATGGTTGTGAT
>Ga0210384_10000516_pt1 | contig 58842 bp, 48 predicted proteins | sample IncBWH2MmetaG_FD_160574 | JGI IMG/M metagenome (GOLD analysis project Ga0210384, IMG submission 160574) | Forest soil microbial communities from Barre Woods Harvard Forest LTER site, Petersham, Massachusetts, United States - Inc-BW-H-2-M | ecosystem: Environmental > Terrestrial > Soil >...
CGTTCCAGTACACCGCCCGCGAATCGGACTCGGAAACCGGGCTGTATTACTATCGCGCCAGATACTACGATCCAGTCGCCGGTCGATTCCTCAGTGAAGATCCGGCGAGATTTCTTGGTGGGTTCAATTTGTACCGTTATGTGATCAACGATCCCACGGGTTTTATCGACCCGTTTGGTCTATGCCCTCCGACTCGGAATCAAAGACTAAAGGCTGCAGCAAAGGGTTTAGGAAACATTCTCTTGGGGGGCGTGAAAGTAGCAGCCGGTATCGCTCTCACCGCCGAAACGGGAGGATTGGCCGCTCCAGTCGGCTACTACGCGATCATCAATGGAATGGTGGGAAACATTGGTGGTGGCATTACTCACTTGGTGGTGCCCTAACAGGGAATCTTGAGGAAGGCGAAAAGGGAGCGCAAGCAGCGTCAGCGGTGAGCACCATTTCTGGCCTTGTGACGTTGGCTGTCACTTCGGGCAATGTCTGTCGTGCGGCCCAGGCTGCTAATGTTGAAGGGCTCGCGCTTCTTCCACTTACAGTTGGCCTTGGCCCGACTGCGGGCGCGGCGTCAAAGATAGAACCGGGTGACGATGTCGATACCGGGCAGAATGCCTGGGAGCTGATCACCGGCAAAGGGTGTCAACCACCTAAGCCGACAAAATGCGAGCAGGGCTGCCCACAATGAAATTAAAAAGGGGTGAAGTTGCGAATTATGGACAAAGACAAAAAGGACATCAGCATGGTACCGGCGGCTTCCTCGAAGGACGCGGTCGTCAGGAGGAGACGCGTGCTCTGGGTCGGACTCGTCGTTTATTTCTTGATTATGCTCAACGCGTTTCGCTACGTTTACGTAGTTCCTTATCAAGCCGTCATCGCGGGGTCGATTGTCAACATGGCGATTATCGTGTGCCTGGTTCAGGCCCTGAAACGGGCCTACCAAAATCAAGTTAAGTAATCCTTGGCGCGATGAACGGATCTGAGGCACTCGATTGGGTCGTCACTCTTGTTCTGCTTTCAATTTTGATCTGGTGGTACTTCGCTCGAAGCCGTCATCTTTGGCGACGTTTCTCCAGCCGACGCTGGCCCACAGTCACCGCTACAATTCAACAGGGTTCTGTTGGACCCATCTCTTTCGGGAGAGGTGTCACGGTGCCAGCTGCCTTCTTGGGGTATGGCTTTGTTGTTGAAGGCATTCGGCGTGCCGGGATTTTCGCTATTTACGGCACTCAAGATGACAAGATTCTGCGCAGGCTCCAAGAGAAGCTCGCTGGTGGCTCAGTTGAAATCCGGTATGATCCCTCCGATGTTGGGTTGTCCTATCTTGTTGATCTCCACGACTCGCGTTTTGAGGGGCTGACAGTGACGCAAAATCCCGAGTCCCTAAGTCAGGCTCCTGAATTTCATATCGGGGACATAGTTCGGTAAGCGGACGACAGAGTCTTATCTTACAGGCACGATTTGGGTGCCGGACCCTTGGTTTTTGAGAGTCCAGCTTTAAAGTCGAATCCATGCCAAACATCTGCGAGATCGGCAACCCTTGCGAGTTCCAGTCCGAATCCAATTTGTCTTACAACCGCGCCAGATACAAACTCTATACAAGTCGCGAAAGAGCAGAAATTGCACGAGGTCCAATATCGCCTGACTCAATCGACCGAGCCCTAGGAGTCTTTGGGCTAGGGACGGAGTAATCGTCTCAGATTTTATGGTTTGTCCCACCCGCCGTATACCCAACGTCGTCTTAGCATTTATCATCTGTGCCGCGAGCCCGGTTATCGTCTGGCGGCGTATCCGTGTAGCGAGCGAGATACCGCGCGAAAGCCGTGAGAACCGTCAGTAGTATGGCAACTCCAATCCCGCAGAGCAGGGCTCTTGCCCAATAGCTCCCACTCGAAAGCCGTAGTAACACTCCATGCCAATATCCGAAGCTAACCCCCTCGATCCGACCCTGTGTAGGCGTTAAGAATAGTAAGATTTCTAGACCCAGAACAATCAAGAGCGTTCTCAGCCCTAGCTCTTTCGATATCGCTCTGAAATTCAATTTCAAGTTGGTTCGCTCCCCGTTCCGCAAATCGATGTTTCAGCACTCAATTAGTTGCATCCACAGTCTGGCGAACTACCTGTCAGGTTTGAAACCACTCCGGCCCCAATATTCCTCGAAGCATTCGCCCTGGCGGTCGCTCCTTGGATGGATTGGTTCGACCGGATCGCGAGACCGCGGTCTAGATATGTGAGGTCGTGCTGAAAGCTTTATTTGTTGAGCTCGGGCCACCTACCAGGCCTCCGAGAGCTCCAAGTCCAAACGCCAAGCCCAACCCACTCCCCGTGGTGCACCTATTTTCCCATCGATTCAGGATTAACATTTGGGTTATGTTTGATAGACCTCCTAATATGGCCGCACCTGTCCAAGTTACGGCGACGAATGGGGCGGCTGCTCCTGCCGCCGCTCCCACGCCGGTAGCGACAACTACTTCCTTGAAGTCGACGTTCTTTAGGGACTTACCCTGTCTGAAGTTATTAATCTCCTGCCCGGCAAGATCCCCAACGCCACCAGCGATGGCTCCTATACCTGCTGTGATCAAGGGGAGGGGAATATTCCCCTCTGGATCTACATAGTTCAAGGGCCGATTCAGGACGTATGTATAGAAATTGGCTCGGCCTTGGAAGGCAATGGGATCTTCACTTAAGAATCGTCCCGAGGAAGGATCGTAGTATCTGGCGCGGTAGTACGATCTTTGTGTCATTTCAAGTCATAGAAACGAGGCATCTGGGAGCTTGGGAGTGGCGGACCAAACGCTACTGGAGACGAAACAACCCAATTACTAAGCAAATGACCCCGATAAGCGCTGTTGGCCAAAAGAGATAGGCAGCCCACGGAGACCAGCCATGTTTCATGCGTTGGTTCAGGTACTCCTGCGGGACTTCCCAACTTTGTCTGGTCAAATACTTAACGTAAGGGAACTTATAACCGGATTTCATCATGCGGAGTTGGATGCGGGTGAGCAGCAACCCAGAAAACCCCACAAGGACCAGCCCAGCAATAACCAGCGGGTCCTTATGAATCATATACCAGATCATTCTAAGGTTTTCGTTCATTGCCTTCGCCCCCCTATCTGGTCAAATCGAGATTGACTCCTCGTGTTCTTTTGAACCATTCGTGCGCGACTCACTCAATTGCATCGGCAGCCTTGAGGAGGGGACGTGGGATTTGTAAGTGTATTTGTCACATATTTCGAGAAGCCGAGTCCAAACCCTTCCGAGATATTTAGCGTCCACACCCCGTTGTCCGGAGAGTACGCAAAATCAAGCTGCACGACCAGGAATGTATAGCTGGTGTTGTTAAAAGGGCCAGAAATGTCCGGAAGAGAATTAGCGTTTGAAAATACGACGCCGAGACCAGCGGAAGCCGATAGTCCCCCAGTCTGATTGTTGTCATAGGGCTTGCATAAGCCGTGGGAGCCTACAACTCCACCATAGGTGAGATAGCCTCCGACATCCTTGATGTCACCCTTGGGGTACGGAAACCACATCGACCCAATTGAACCTTGACCGGCTACGCCTGGACCGAGGCCAGCAAATCCTCCCGCTCCCAGAGATAGCCCAACCCCAACCAGGCCCAGTGGATCTCTGAAATTGTGACTAGAATTCCAAACATATCTATAGAAGTTCAGATCGCGCCCCGCGAGTCTTATCGGGTCTTCCTTGATAAAGCGGCCCACCGTTGAATCGTAGTATCTGGCGCGGTAGTAATACAGTCCAGTTTCCGGGTCCGACTCACGGGCCGTATAACGGAACGAGTTCACGAGCGTGCCCGTGGATGCGGTCAAATTGCCGTAAGAATCGTACGTGTAGGTGTTTGCTATCGTTCCAGCCGAGTTGCTCAGCGAAGTAATCGAGCCGAGACCATCGGCGTGGAAATAGCTGGTTGCACCACTTCGGAGCATCGCCAAGGGTTCATCAATGTTTTGCGTCGGCTCGTAACGAGCAACGACTGCGCCAGAGGAATTCGTCTCTTCGATAAGGTTGTCGCCATCGTAGGCGTAGATGCTTGTCGCCGTGGACGATGACTTGTAGATGCGTCTGCCGAAAGGATCGTATTTGAAGCTATGCGCTTCAGAAGTCACAAATTGTCCTTTGAGGGGTCGAACGTTAGCACCATCAGAAGCATATCCATCATTTCGTCTTGATTCGCTATTTTCCCTACGAAATTCGCCGCGTGGTCCCGGTGACCCCCCAGTGGGAATGTCACCAGCAAGATATTTCCCGGGGGCAGGTTCCTCTCGGCGTCTAGGTCGGGATCCGTTTTGAGACCCGGTTTGACGAGAGCAAGCGGGACCGTACGTCCGTTCATAGTTTGCTCTCGATACCAAGCGTATTTCTCCTTGTCCTTTAGATCGACAACTCGACCCTCGCTGGGCCCCGACTCAAAATGTATGATGAGGCCGCTTTTGCCCTGGATTGTCCAGACAACCGCGTCCACGGCCGATCCCCGCTTCGCAGAATAACCGTCGAGCAGTTGAACGCCGCCAAAGCTACTCTCTGATGCAAATGCCAAATCACAAGCCGCGACCAATAGCATCAAAGTAGCGATTACGCGTCTCATACACTCTCCCAAACTGTTCAATGCGTCAGACTGCCAAGCCTCTTGAGAGCTTTTAGTGCGGGGAAGCATTTCTCGGCCCATCGTACCTTCTGCGTCTAGGTCTTGCTAGTACTCAGCCTCTGCGGCGTCAGCTGGCACAGAAGGGCATGGACATAAAGCATTAGCCGCGTCTGACGGAGATCTAAGAGACGGGGTTAGCTTATGCGCCGTGTCCGGCTGTTCGTGGAAAGACCAGGCCGCGCTCTGTCTATATCCTCACAAAAATGAATACCGAGCAGGGCGCGCTGTTTGAAGCCCTCAACCTGGTGCGTTTTCAGCACCCTTAGGCAGCAGTGAGGCTTGCATGGCAACTCAATAGTGCGTGGTGAATGCTTGTGTGAGCAAGAATAATCGGGAAACTCGGGCTAGCGCGCCGCAGCGTTGCTCTGCAAGACGAATTTCTCCATCGCGTTCGCGAAGCCTTCGTTCTCGCTAGAAGTCGTTACATACGTAGCAGATTTCTGCACTTCGTCACTGGCATTTCCCATGGCAATGCTGATTCCGCTTTTTTTGAACATCAGGACGTCGTTAGGCATGTCGCCGATGGTGGCAATCGCTTCCAGGGGAATTTTCAGCAGGCTGGACATCACCAGCACGACCTCGCCTTTGTTTGCTTGGGGGTGGGTCACATCCAGATAGTAAGGCTGCGACCGAGCCGCCGACGCGTTCGTGCCGCAAGCTTCCTGAACTTCTTTCTCGCAGATCTTCACGGCTTCTAAGTCGTCACTGACGCCGACAACCTTCGCAACGCGATCCGTCAGACCATCGATGCTCGAAACAATCGTTGGCGCAAATTTGACCGTCCACTGTTCGCGTGCCACGTGGGGCGCACTCACGTCGCGTACGTACCACTCTTTGTCGGTGTACACCCAGGCATCAAGCTCGCGGTGCAGAATCAACTTGATGACTTGAGAAACGACGTTTGCCGGCAAGAAATTTTGGCGGATTACCGTCGTCAAATCCGGCTGAGTTACCACGCCGCCATTGAAAGCCGCCAACGGCTCGTCGAGTTTCAGCGGGCCCACCAACATCGCCATGCCGCGCGGTGGCCGCCCACTCGTAACAACAAACTGTACGTTCGCCTCCCGCAGGCGAAAAACCATGTCGATCGCGCGCGGAGTCAGCACTTTTTCCTTTGTTACAAGCGTGCCGTCCACGTCGGCGATCACCAGCCGAATGGGCACCGCCGCGCGTTTTACTTCTGCTGCCGTCATACTTGCCTCCTGAAATCTCCTGCGTGCCGAGCGTCACTGTTCCTCGTAATTCCACAGCAATCCGCCGTCCACGAACATCGTTGTGCCGGTCACGTAATTCGATTCTTCGGACGCCAGGAACACCGCCAAGGATGCGACATCTTCAGGCTTACCCAGCCGTCTGAGAGGAATGTTTTTGAGCAGAGCTTGCAATTCCACCGGATCGTTGAGCAGGTTTTTGTTGATCGGCGTTTCGATGGCTCCGGGCGCGATCGAGTTGATTGTAATTCCGAGGGGTGCCAATTCTATCGAGAGATTGCGAGTTACCATTTTCACCCCTCCTTTGCTCGCGCAGTATGAAGTAAAATGCGGGAAGGGAAGTTCCTCGTGTACCGAACTGATGTTGATGATCTTTCCGCCGGCGTTTGCCTGCATCTGATGCTTGACGAATGCCTGGGTGATGAAGAACATGCCTTTCAAGTTGACGTTCATCACGAAATCGTATTCGGCCTCGGTCACCTCCCAGAAACTCGCGCGCTTCTCGACACCCGCGTTGTTTACCAGTACGTTGATTTTGCCGAGTTGCGCGGCGGTTTCCTCGACGAATCGCTGGCCGTCAGAGAGCTTTGAAACGTCAGCTTGAACGGCGACCACTTTGGATCCGGTAGAGCGCAATCCTTCGACGACCCGTTCGGTGCCAGTTTTGTCCGAAAGATAGCAGATCGCTACCGCCGCCCCTTCCATCGCGAAGCGCTGGGCGATCCCCAGCCCTATTCCTTGGTTGCCTCCGGTAATTGCGGCCACTTTTCCATCGAGTCGCTTTGTCATAGGTCCTCCAAGTCAACTGGAGAGTCGAGTCCCTGGTTTGCCGTGTGACCGGATGTGGCAAAGCCCTGGATTTTGGCATGCGGGTCATGAATACCTTGCGCTGACATCCCTGCTGAGGTGTAGACGCGCAGTTTTTCGGCTGCCGACGTATTTCGAACGATAATCCTGACGCGTTCCTGCCGAAGGCCCGAATCTATACACACCGTACCGCACTTAAAACTGGCAAAACTGACAGTCCGCCTGCAGCGGGGCCTTCACGTAGGAATCGGAAACGTCGCTCCAGCGGATGTGTACTATGGGGGAGAGAAGAAATCCTGAAACGTAGTGAGGAACAAAAACGGCAGACACTCTATGAGCGCTTCGAGCACAATCGCGTCCAGCGCAGCCAGGCAACACGGTTCCAGTCTGCGCCTCACACCATCAACACCAGTGTCGCACCCAGCGCGACCACAACCACAGAAACCGGTGAACCGGATGTCTTAGACCGTAGCTAGTCTCGAACCGCAGTCGTTCTCACCCGCGCTGAAGACGGACAACCTCCTTATTCGGCAATGCGAATTGTAAATCAACGCCCTGGAGCCTGTTCGTTTCTCTGTCACATATCCGAGAGAGCGTGCAGGTGCTGATCCTTCTAAAAGGGAATCGTTTCGATGGTAGCGTCGTGCCGATTTCTGGAACACGTCGACGCTACAAGGAGCATCCTGTTAAAGATCATCTCGGACTGGTCGCTACGGCGCAGTACGGTGCGAAAAGTCCTCATGGCTAGCTGTCAGTTTTACCAATTGTAAGCTCCTCTTGATGAAGTATGGTTCCTGAAAGCGCGCTCAGGATATTGGAGGAGGCCGCTATGGGAAAGAAAGACAAAGAAAAGAAGAAAAAGAAGCTGAAAGAGGAAGAAGACGAAAAGCAAAATAACTCAGGCAATGGAACCGCAGGCACCTATGCGGATGGTCATCCGCTCGACGAGATTCAGTACCTAGAGGCAAAACTCATCCTTAAGCCGGACCGCTTCATATCTGTGGAGAGTTTCCGGGATTTCGGGAAGCTAGTTAAGAAAACCGCAAAGAACGAAGAGGTGGGATTCGTTCCGGATGTCGAGGCCGGTTTGCGTCCCAATATCCGCGAGATAATCTTCATGGATACGCCGGACTTCCGCTTGTATAACAACGCTTTCATTCTTCGTCGTCGGGTCGCTTACGTGGACGGTTTCCCCGTGAGCGACCCTGAGATCGTTTTCAAATATCGCCATTCGGACGAGAAGACAGCAACGGCTGTGGATGTTCGCCCTAAGATAGCCGGAAAATACAGGATTAAATTCAAGGCCGAGGCGCTGCCGCTAAAAGATAGGATTGGTTCCTACAGAATTCTATATTCACACACTTGTGTGTTCGGGTTGAGTCAGGTTCAGGAAGCGGACCGCACGTCGATGTCCACCTTGTTGCGCGTCTTTCCCGCCCTGGGAGTTTTGAAAACAACCCCCGATGAAAAGATCAGCCTCGTGAGCGAGGCGATCGTCGAAGAAGTGCTGCTGAAACTGGGAGAACTGGACTTCGGCAAGGGACAGGTGGGGAAGTGCGATGTGGCTCTGTGGCGCACGCGTGGCGAACACAAGCCACTCGTAGGTGAATTCGCGTTTCAAGTGAAATTTGACCGGCGCGAAGATGTGCACGAGAAGGCGAGGAAGCGCTGTGAGCGATTCTTCATCTCACTTCAGAATGACGTGAAGGACTGGATTTCTCTAGGCACGACGAAGACGGGCTCGGTCTACCGTCTCAAGGGAAATGCACCGCAAAGCCATGAGTGAGCGTCCCGCGTCGGTCGCCGCGAGGATGTGATGAAGTGGCCCCGATTGTTGCCACACGATATTACGGGTGTCCGGTTCGCTGTCAACGTGTTCATCGCATCGACGATTTTGTGGTACCTGTTACGCGACATCCTTAACAAGGACCCGATCTGGGCCATCGCATCGATGATCTCGGCTTCCGACCCGCATGTGAAGGAGGCGGCCCGGATGTTCCGCGCGCGCATCATCAACGTACTTGTAGGCTGCGGGGTTGGTCTGTTCTTGCTCGTCGTGGGCGGATCGAGCGAGTGGAAGCTCCCGTTAGCGCTCGCGGTCACCGTCCTCGTATCGACATACCTGGTCCGCATACCGACGATGTGGCGGCAAGCGCCAATCACCGCCGCCATCGTAGTCGCATCGGGCCTGACGGAACATTCTAAGCGGACCGGTGTCGCACATGGCCTCCACAAGGTGGCGGAGGTACTTCTGGGCTGCCTGATGGGAATTGTCGTCAGTTATCTGATGTCACGGGTCTGGCCGCTACCCGACCTGACGAAGAGACCGGTGGCTTGAGCCACCTTAGGCAGGCGAGGCCGAGTGTTGCGCATACTCTTGGCTCTGGAAAGGCAATGACGGGCTTGAAAAATCATCGTCGAAATTGTTTCTGCGAAGGAGGTAGTGTGAGCGAAGCCGAACGCACTGTGAAGCAAAGAGCTCTTCACGAGGTCGAGGAATACTTCGCGATCTCGCTCTATCTTTTTGTTGTTTTCTCCGCGTTTGCTTTCAGACGAGAACTCCTCTCAGCCAGCAAAACTTTCCGCACGCTTCTGATTAATTTCTCTTTAATTCGCTAACTTATTTCTCTCTGATTCATTGTATGTTCTGCGCTCCAACTCTCTCCTTCGGGACTACCTACTGTCAGTATTGCCAGGTGTGCCGCCCCGGCATGTGGCATAAACTTGCTTGCACATGGAGTTCCGCACATGGCAGAAGCAGCCGCTCTGAGTGAACGTACGCAAAATTTGAAAGAGAAAGCCTTTCTTGAATTTAAGAGGTTCCTGGGGATCTTTCTATACCTTTGGGTCGTATTTGCGTTGTTTTCTATCCATGAGAGCATTATCCGGGCACAGCACAATCTGGATTTCACTTCTCACAGTCTTGCAATAATCAATGCATTCGTGCTTGCAAAAGTTCTGTTGGTCGGCGAGCACCTGCACCTGGGGGCTGGGTTCAGAGAAAAGCCGCTGGTCTACCCGGTATTGTACAAATCTCTGATTTTTTCCATTTTCCTGACCGGCTTTCACGTCGCAGAGAGAATGATTGTCGGTATGATCGGGGGCAAAACGTTTGCTGAGAGTTTTTCTGCGATCGGAAGCGGACGTCTGGAGGCTATCTTCTCCGTTGGCGCTCTCATGTTTGTCATGTTGATACCTTTTTTTGCATTTAGAGAGTTAGGGCGAGTAATTGGTGAGGAGAAGCTACGTGCTCTTATTTATGGACGAAGGACTAAAGCTGGGGTCGAAACGCCTCGATCAACAGGGCCTGTGGAGGAGAAAGGCAAGCCCTTGGCGAAATGAACCAAGGACTTTGTCCATCGAAGATGCTTTGCCCGCGGTTCAGCGCCGCTTCAATGACTCAGCAACGGCTACTTTCAGAATTGTGTTCTAATTTCCACTTCGGAATTTGTTAGAGTGTTCGGGGCCAGCCATTTGCAGCCACGACCCCATTTCGTTCAAGGAAAAAAAAGTATATTTCAGACGCGCACTCGTGCGCTCACGGTGTGCCAGATGAAGGCAGCGACTTGGGTCCCACCCAGTCTGGGTCTTTCAAATTCCAGCCGCCGCCAAGCGCTTTGTAAAGCTGAACGATGACCGTGCGGCGGTTAAGTTCTGTTTGGGCTAGTGCGATCTGGGCAGGAAAAAGTTGCTGCTGTGCCTCGAGAACTTCGTAATAGCTGGATTTACCAGCAACGTATCGTTGAAGGGATATTTTGACGGCCTCCTCGGAGGCTTGGACAGCCTCGTCCTGCTTTTCTCGAATGGCATCATATTTCTGGCGTGAAATGAGCGCGTCCGATACATCCTGGAAAGCAATCAGAGCTGTCTGCTCGTACTGCAATTTGGATTGTTCCCAGAATGCCACAGCCTGGCGCTTTTGAGCTCTGAGAGCACCGCCTTGGAAGATGGGACCAGCAACGTTGCCCGCAACGCTCCAGACGTTTGTCTGTCCGGAAGACAGAGAGGAGAGTGGGGAACTGGCCCGTCCAAGCAGGGCGGTAAGACCAATTTGGGGGAAAAAATTCGCCTGGGCCACCCCAACTTGCGCATTGGCAGACCGCAGCAACTGCTCGGCCTGAAGCACATCGGGGCGGCGCTCCAACAGAGCGGAGGGTAGCCCCGCGGGGACCTCAGGTGGGACGATCTCATCGAGCAGCTTCGCGGTGTGCGCGATCTCGCCAGGGTTGCTGCCCATGAGCACGCTGAGCTGGTCTTCGGCCAGCGCGATCTCCCGCTCTATTTCAGGAACGGTTGCGGCAGCAGTGGCCAGAGTTGCCGCTGCACGGGACGTGTCTAGCGCTGAAGAAACCCCACCCTCGAGACGCTGCGTGAACAGCTTGAGAGTCTGAGTGTACGAAATCGTCGTTTGCTTGGCGATGTCGAGTTGAAGCTCCAATCCAAGGATCAAGAAGTAATTTTGCGCGACATCACTCACCAGAGTGAGCATTACTCCGCGCCTAGCTTCTTCCGTTGCAAGATATTGGGCACGAGCAGACTCATTAAGGCGGCGGAGCTTACCCCAGACGTCTGCTTCCCAGGCAACGCTCGCCGCCGCCACGAAAGCTCCTTTCGTCTGGCCTCCGTTCGGAACAACCGAGCCGGCAAACTCGTTTTTCCCATCGCTGCCGCTGACTGAGTAGTTGATGAACGGAAAATATTGCGCCCGGGCTTGGGCTGCGATTTGACGGGACTGCTCAATGCGCGTGATGGCCACGCGCAAGTCGTAGTTGTTGGCAAGCGCGGTCTGTACGAGCGCCCTGAGGCGTTCGTCCTTAAAAACTTCCCACCACGGCAGGTCGGCGAATGACGCCTGTTGCGCCGCAACTTGAGCACCACGGTAGTCGGTTGGCGCATTCACCGCAGGGCGTTTGTAGTTGGGCCCAACCGCGCAGCCGGATACGACCAGGGCCATGACAAGCGTCAGGGCAAGCAGCTGAGACGTAAAGCTGGTCTCCCCGCACCCGTACACGCTGTGCCTGGTTGGGAGAGTTGGGGACCCATTCCCTTTGCAGGAATTGGTGTTTGTCAAAATCGTGTTTCCAGTTGGCATCTGGGAATATTCGTTTCCTGGCATTGAACTTGCTAGTCTCCCGGTTCTGGAGTTGGCGTCGCGAGCGGAGCTTTTACTTGCTTTTCCCCGGCGCCGCCGAGTCGCTCAATCATGTAAAACAATGCCGGAATAACAAAGATTGCTAGAAAACTGGACGCTAACATGCCGCCGATAACAGCCGTGCCCATTACCTGTCTCGAAGCCGCGCCAGCGCCGGTTGCTCTCCAAAGAGGCACGCAGCCAAGGATGAAGGCGAAGGACGTCATCAGAATAGGCCGCAGACGGAGTTTTGCGCCTACGAGCGCTGCTTCTGCCAGTGGTCTGCCGTTTTCGTATTCCAACTTCGCAAATTCCACGATCAGGATCGCGTTTTTGGCGGCAAGGCCAATCAGCATGATCAGCCCAATTTGCGCGTAGACGTTGTCCTCGAGTGCTAGTGCAGTGTAATCCTGAAAGATCAGAAGGCCAATGATCCGACGCCCGAAAAGGATTCCAAATGCGCCAGCCACCGCGATGGGCGTGCTCAGCAGCACGCTGAAGGGGAGAGTCCAGCTTTCATACAGAGCTGCAAGGATGAGGAACACGAACAGGATGGAAAATCCAAAAATCACAGCCGGCGGCACGCCTTGCTGCGCCTTCTGCTCCTGAAAGGACATGCCCATATAGTCATAGCCCATCCCCTGCGGCATGGTTTGGGCGAAGACTTCCTCGAGCGCCCTCATGCCCTGCTCGGAACTAAAGCCAGCCTTTGTGATGCCGTTGATTTGCACGCATGGGTACATGTTGTAATGCATGGTGAATTCAGGACCGAGTCGAGGCTCGATCGAAGTGATCGTGGAAAGCGGGACCATCTGACCGGAGGTGTTGCGGACGTAGAAGCGGCCCACATTGTCGGCCTGCGTCCTAAAGTCTCCTTCGGCCTGAACGTAAACCTGCCAAACCCGTCCAAAGCGGTTGAAGAAATTGATAAATGCGCCTCCCATAAAGGCCTGTAAAGTCTGATAAACATCGCTGAGAGGCACGCCCTGCTTCAGCACCTTGTCGCGATCCACGTTGGCGGCGAGCTGGGGAACCATGGGAAGAGCGGTGGTAAATAATGAGGAAAACTCAGGACGTTTCTGAGCCGCGGCCATAAACTTCAGCTGGTTCTCTCTGAGAAAAACGGGGCCCCTTGCGGATCGGTCTTCCAGGATGAAGGTGGCGCCGCCGGCGGCGCCCACGCCCGGGATTGCCGGAGGCGGAAAGGCAACTGTGGTGCCTTGAGAGATTTCACGAAGTGCAACGTTCAAGTGGATCTTGATGGCCCAGTATTGCTCATCGGGGGCCTTGCGTTCCTTCCACTCCTTGAGAGTTACCCAAAAGAAACTGCTATAGGTATTTTGCACGCCGCTCAACATGTTGTAGCCAACTACGGTCGTCACATGATCGATTCCTGGCGTTTTCATTAAGATGTCTTCGACCTTTGCTGCAGCTATGCTGGTACGCTGGAGCGAAGAAGCATCAGGCAGTTGTAAAGCGACAAATAAGTAGCCCTGATCTTCTTCGGGCAAGAAACTGGAGGGGAGCTTTTTGCCGAAGAAGCCAGCCAGAACAACAAAAATGAGAAGCAAAACGCCAACTAAGCCCAGCCTGCGAATCAATACCGAGCACACGTTGACATAGCCTTCGGTCGCGCGGCCAAAAACCCGGTTGAACCATCCGAAGAATTTACCCAATGGACCCCGGGATTCTTTCTTTGGCCGTAGCAACAGTGCTCCAAGCGCGGGACTCAGCGTCAGGGCATTGAAGGCCGAGATGATGACCGACACTGCGATTGTCACGGCGAACTGTTGATAGAGACGCCCCGTAATGCCAGGGATAAAGGCCGTTGGAATGAATACCGCCGACAGCACGATAGCGATTCCGATGACGGGGCCTGAGACTTCCTCCATGGCTTTGAAGGCCGCATCCTTCGGAGACAGCCCATGCTCAATGTGTTGTTCAATGGCCTCAACGACCACGATTGCGTCGTCCACCACCAAACCGATTGCCAGGACAAGGCCGAACAGCGAGAGGGTGTTGATTGAGAAGCCGAGCAGCGGAAAGATTAAGAAAGTACCTACCAGAGATACTGGCACGGCCAGGAGCGGAATCAGCGTAGCGCGCCAGCCCTGAAGGAAGAGGAACACAACAATGATAACGAGGACGAGGGCCTCGATCAGGGTATGAACGATTTCAGTTATACCCTCGGTGACAGGAAGCGTTGTGTCCAGAGCAATCGCATAATCGAGCCCGGGAGGGAATTGCTTCTTAGCCGCCGCCATAAGGTCTTTGGCCCCTTGGGCAGCCTGAATGGCGTTGGATCCAGGAAGTTGGTAGATGGCCACGACTGCAGCTGGCTTGCCATCCAACCGGCCCTGCAGATTGTAAACCTGAGTCCCAAGGTCAACTCTGGCCACGTCTTGCAGCCGCACGAAAGAGCCGTCCGGGTTGGCGCGGACGACGATCTGGCCGAACTCTTCCGTCGAAACCAAGCGGCTTTGCGCAATGACCGCGTAGGTGAAGGCTTGCCCCGGAGGCACCGGCTCGCCACCGATCTGTCCGGCGGGATTCACATTGTTTTGCACTCTGACGGCGTTGATAATCTCGGGAACAGTGATTTGTAGTTTGGCCAGCTGGTTGGGGTTCACCCAAAGACGCATAGCGTATTGGCCGGCGCCAAAAATCGTGACGCTGGCGAGCCCATAAGAGCGAGTGAGCGGGCTGAGAAGATTTATGTAAGCGTAGTTCGCCAGAAACTGGGAGTCATACTGCCCTGTTGGCGAGTAGAGGTCGAACAGCATCAGCGGGGCGGAAGTCGATTTCTGTACGATGACTCCTTGGGTATTCACTTCGGACGGAAGTTGGGAAGCCGCCTGCGATTGGCGCATCTGAGCGAGAATCAGGTCGGTGTTCGGATCGGTCTTTATGTCGAAATCCACCGTCAGCTTCATTTGGCCGTTATTGGCGTTCAGCGAGTACATGTATTCCATGTTGTCCACGCCGCTCATTTGTTGCTCGATGGGGGTGGCAACAGACTGATCCAGAGTGGTGGCGTCCGCACCGGGGTAGGTGGCTGTAATCTGGATTTGCGGATCGGCAATGTTTGGAAACTGCGCCGTCGGTAAGCTGAGGATGGCGACCGCGCCAACGATGACCATGACGATCGAAATCACCATGGACATCACGGGATGGTTGATAAAGAATTTAGCCATATGAATGTCAGTTACAGCTTGGCGCTACCAGATTGCTCCTGAGATAGAGAACTCGATTGGTAAGGTTTGGGTTTCACTTCGGTGCCTTCCTGCACTTTTTGCACGCCCTCTGCCACAACTCGTTCGCCCTGCTTGAGACCTTCATCGACGATCCACATCTCGCCGCTCTTCTGTCCCATCTTGACGGGCTGGATTCTTACCTTATTGTCGCTACCGACCACAGCCACGAGATAGCCACCTTGTAGTTCGCTCACGGAGCGCTGCGGAACGAGCAATGCATTTTTTTGAATTCTTACCACCGTGCTGATTCTGCCGAAGCCTCCAGGTCGAAGAACACGATTCGGATTTGAGAACTGGATTTGAACGAGAATAGCTCCCGTCCGCACATCTATCTGACGATCAAGGGCGTGGAACTCTCCTTTGAGTGGGTAGATAGATCCATCCGCCAGCCGCAGCTGCCATTCGAGCTTTCGGAGTTGCGCGTCCTCGCTGATGTCCTGGTTCCCAATCAGTTTCATTGCGTTGAGATATTCCTGCTCACTGATTGTCAAATTCGCGAGGATGGGGTTTAGCGTAGAAACGGATGTCAACGGCGCGGCCTGGGGACCGACTAGATCTCCGACCTGTGCGTTGGAGATGGCTGCCACGCCATCAATCGGGGAGGTGATGCTCGTGAAACCAAGATTTAATTGGGCTTTTTCTACCGCGGCTTGAGCTGCATCGATCGCAGCTTGCGCTCCCTCTACTTGCGCCTTCGCTGCCAGATCGGCTTGCACGGCGTCATCCAGCTCCTGTTGGCTAATGGCGCTCTCCTTGGCAAGTGGCGTGTAGCGCGTCACGTCTATCTCTGTTTTTCCCAACCTCGCTTTGGCCGCTGCAAGAGTCGCTTTTGCCTGCTCTAGATCCCCTTTGGCTCCGTCGAGAGCAGCCTGAAAGGGCCTTGGATCTATCTGGAACATTGGTGCGCCGGTCCGAACATAGGCACCGTTAGTGTAGTTTTGTTTGAGCAGAAGTCCGGTCACCTGAGCACGAATCTGGGCGTTGACAAGTCCATCCAACGTGGCGACCCAGTCTTTGGTGATTGGCACATCTTTCTGGACTACTTCTACGACTTCAACGTCGGGAGGGCCCGCCGGAGGCAGCCCCATCTTTCCACACCCAGTTGAATGCAACGTGCCAATGGCGAGCAGGAATGTGACAATTTTCTTTTGCTTATTTTGCATAACACCAGCTCCCGAGAGGCGTGAGGCGCTCAACCCAGAAGTTCTGTTGCTTCCAAATTTCGAAGAACTTGAAATCTGGCACCGCACAAATGCGCACGTCATTTGATCGAAACGCTTGAACCGGGAGGATGCTACGAATTTAATCAAACGACGAATACTGTCAAAACTGCCAGGTGTTGAGCGCTGGCATCTACGGCGTTTCTGTCATTTCTGACACGAGCATCCGCCTGCGCTGCATTTTTTATGCCGTAGTGCATCCTTCTGAGGAAGAAAACACGACACGGAGTGTTAGTGGTCTCGTCTTGAGAATGTCTGATGAAATCCACTACAGCGACCTGCGGCTCGCAAGGCGAGGCTCGATCTTGCTTTGTTTCACTCAGGGCTACGGGAGTCCAGCCGATGATTTCAAGGCGGGCCAGCGCACTGAAACAGGTTGCCCAAAACCTTGTGGCAAAGATCCTCATGATCTGTGGTAGTGATGCCAACAACATCATGATGGAGACTGGCAGATTGATCGCATCCGCATGCGGGGTTGGCGCTCAGAACTGGTTGACGATTCTAAGTTCGCCGACGGTCGGGACTGACGAAGGACTTGGTGGAAGTCACGCAGAAACCTCTGCCGAAAGAATCCCGACGGTGAACCGTGGTGATGAATTAGCAAGCAACGAGTAAGACTGCGAGCAAGATCCCGTAAATCGGCCATGCCAGTGGAAAGACCCGCCATAACAATCTGGATCTCGTTCAGCAGCTTACCGCCTCTTCCTTGCTGTCATTTTTGACAGTTGCCAAGGAAAAATAACATCTCTAGGATTCGATCGCTGGAGGATGGGCGTATCTTTGCTCCACTTTTCTAGCTAAATTGCTGCGGCATGTGATTCTCGGGGGCGAGACCTTAATGACGGACTGCCGGATTGCCCCGTGCTGTGCGTTCCCGCTGGAACTCCCCGCGATGGGATAACGCGCGATCTGATGGTCTTCCGGATCGCAGCAACATTCAGTGCAAGGTGATTCGAGCGCCTTGGATCTCCAAGGGCCTTACCTTGCTTCGAACGTAGGTTCGAGGAGATGCGATGAAAGCCACGCAACTACTTCACAACTTGGGCCAGAGCCTTTGGCTCGACAATATAACTCGCGACTTGCTACTCAGCGGAACGCTTGATCGCTACATAGCCGAGCTGTCGGTCACGGGGCTCACTTCCAACCCCACGATCTTTGACAATGCCATCAAGAACAGCACCGCCTACGACGACTCGATTCGCGAAAAGCTTGAGAAAGGCTTGTCAGGCGAGAAATTGTTCTTCGAATTGGCGATGGAAGATCTCACCGCGGCTGCCGATTTGTTTCGGCCAATTTACGATCGGACAAACGGTGTGGATGGCTGGGTGTCGCTCGAAGTCTCGCCTCTTCTGGCTTACGACACAGCCAGCACACTTGCCGCCGCCAAAGATCTGCACGCCAGGGCTGCGAGGCCTAATCTATTTATCAAAATACCCGGTACCAAAGAGGGTCTGCCAGCCATTGAGGAGGCGATCTTTGCAGGTGTACCTATTAATGTGACGCTCTTGTTCTCACGTGAGCATTACCTCGCGGCTGCTGAGGCGTTCCTGCGCGGAATAGAGCGGCGCATTGACGCGGGACTTAAGCCCAATGTCGGCTCCGTTGCATCTGTGTTTGTCAGCCGATGGGACGGCGCAGTGAAAGGTAAAGTCCCCGCCGAACTCAACAATCGCCTCGGCATTGCTGTCGCTGAACGCACATACAAGGCTTGCCGTGAACTGTTAGGATCCTCGCGCTGGCAGCGTGTCTACAATGCCGGAGCCTACCCACAAAGACTATTGTGGGCCAGCACAGGTACCAAAGACCCTTCGGCGTCCGACATACTTTATGTAAAGGCCCTCGCTGCACCTTTCACGGTGAACACAATGCCTGAGGCTACTTTGAAAGCATTAGCGGATCATACGGAACTCGGATCGATCTTGGCAGCAGACGGAGGGGACTGCGAAGCAGTCTTAGCGCAGTTCGCTAAGGCGGGCATAGACGTCGACGCCTTGGCTGTTCGCCTTCAAGATGAAGGTGCGAAGTCATTCGTCAATTCCTGGAATGAGCTGATGGCCGTGACCTCGTCCAAGACCGCCGTGCTCAAGAAGGCCGCAAGCCATTGAACGTTGTGAGGCTTCGCGCAACAGAAATGAAATACCAAACTACGGTGCTCTACTGAATCGAGAGGTCATCCCATGAACGTTCTTGTCGTTGATGTTGGAGGGACCAACGTCAAGGTTCTCGCCACCGGGCAAAAGGAGCCCCGAAAGTTTCCGTCGGGACCGAAAATGACGCCTAAACAGATGGTTGCAGGGGTCAAGCAGATCGCCGGTGATTGGAAGTATGACGTCGTAGCCATCGGCTATCCGGGGTTGGTTCAAAATGGCAAGCCGGCCACAGAACCGCACAACCTTGGACGCGCTTGGGTCGGTTTTGATTTCAAAGCTGCATTCGGGCTTCCCGTGAAGATCATGAATGATGCCGCCATGCAGGCCCTCGGGAGTTACAAGAAAGGATTGATGCTGTTCCTGGGTTTTGGAACCGGCCTGGGCGCCGCTCTTGTCGATCAAGGCATTGTGGTGCCGATGGAACTTGGCCACCTTTCCTACAAGAATGGAACTTACGAGGATTTCCTCGGGATCCGCGGATTGGAGCGTTTAGGGAAGAAAAAGTGGAAGCGCACTGTGGCTTATGGGGTGGCCAGACTGCTCGAAGCCTTCCATCCTGACGACGTGGTTCTTGGAGGAGGCAATGTAAAGAAGCTGAAAGACCTCCCTCCTGGTTGCCGCAGAGGTGACAACGCGAACGCATTCCTCGGCGGGTTTCGCCTCTGGGAAGGCGCAAATGATGGCCGGCCCTCGATGCGCGGTAATGGCCGAACTAAGTAGGCAAAAGGAAACAGAAGGAGTAAGAGTATGGCAACAGGCTCAACACCAGTCACCAAACGAGTGGGCATTCAACCGCTGACCCAACGTAAAGCGTGGAAAGCTCTCCAAGCTCACCACACCAGAGTCAAAGAGTTGCATCTCCGTCAGCTCTTTGGAGAAGACCCCCATCGCGGCGAGCGCATGACAGCGGAGGCCGCCGGACTGTTCCTGGATTACTCGAAGAATCGGATCACGGACGAGACGCCCAAGCTCCTCATCCAACTGGCGGAGGACTGCGGCCTTCGAGACCGGATCGAAGCCATGTTCCGCGGGGACAAGATCAATATCACAGAGAATCGAGCCGTCCTTCACGTAGCTCTCCGCGCCCCCAAGGGAGCATCCATCGTCGTTGACGGAGTGAACGTCGTGCCTGAAGTGCACGCTGTTCTGGATAAAATGGCGGACTTCTCCAATCGCGTCCGAAGCGGTACCTGGCTGGGCCACACGGGTAAGCGGATTCGCAACATCATCAACATCGGCATCGGCGGCTCCGACCTCGGACCCGTGATGGCCTACGAGGCGCTCAAGCATTACAGCGAGCGCGCCTTGACGTTTCGTTTTGTCTCAAACATCGATGGCACGGACTTCGCCGAAGCCGTTCACGACCTAAATCCATCGGAGACCCTTTTCATTGTTTCTTCGAAGACTTTCACCACTCTCGAGACGATGACCAACGCCCATACGGCACGTGCTTGGTCACTGGCGGGCCTCAATGGTGACGAAAAATCAGTCGCCAAACATTTCGTTGCCGTCTCAACAAACGCTCCGGAAGTCTCGAAGTTCGGGATCGATACAGCGAACATGTTTGGTTTCTGGGATTGGGTCGGCGGGCGCTACTCCATGGACTCGGCGATCGGGCTCTCAACGATGCTAGCCATCGGCCCGGAAAACTTCCGCTCCATGTTGGACGGTTTTCACGAGATGGATGAGCACTTCCGCACCGCTCCGTTCGAACAAAATCTGCCCGTGCTCATGGGCGTGCTCGCCATTTGGTACAACGATTTCTTTGGCGCGCAGACCGTTGCTGTATTTCCCTACGAACAGTACCTCAAGCGATTCCCCGCCTATTTGCAGCAGCTGACCATGGAGAGTAACGGCAAACACGTATCGCTGAACGGGACTGTGGTCGACTACCAGACGGGTCCGATTTATTGGGGTGAGCCAGGAACCAACGGGCAGCACTCTTTCTACCAATTGATCCATCAAGGAACCAGGCTAATCCCTTGTGATTTTATCGCGTTTGCACAATCGCTCAATCCGCTTGGCAGGCACCACGACATGCTCCTCGCAAATGTCTGCGCGCAGACAGAAGCGCTGGCATTTGGCAAGACGCCGGAGCAGGTGAAGGCGGAGGGAACTCCCGATTGGCTCGTCCCTCATCGGGTCTTCGAGGGTAACCGTCCGTCGAACACAATCCTTGCCGAAGAGCTTACGCCTGCAGTGCTCGGGAAACTTGTTGCGTTGTATGAGCACTCCGTCTTTACCCAGGGAACGATCTGGGACATCGACTCATTCGATCAATGGGGAGTCGAGCTCGGGAAGGTCTTGGCCCAGCGAATCATCCCGGAAATTGAAAGCAAACCGGAACCGAAGCTGGCACATGACAGTTCCACGAACAACGTGATCCGGCGCTACCGCAAAATGAAGGAGTCTTCCCATGACTCGCGGTTATAACAAACCTCTGTACATCCTGCCCTTCGACCATCGCGGCTCGTTTGAAACCAAAATGTTCGGTTGGGAAGGTGTACTTACTCCGGGTCAAACAGCCCAAATCGCTGCCGCTAAGCGAGTAATCTATGACGGTTTCATCGCTGCTATCGCCAGCGGCGTGACTAAGGAAAAGGCCGGCATTCTTGTCGATGAACAATTCGGTGCCGCAATCCTCCACGACGCAAAAGCGCGTGGCTTTACGACGGCATGTCCAGCCGAGAAGAGCGGTCAAGAAGAGTTTGATTTCGAATACGGAGATGATTTTGCCGCGCATATCGAATTATTCCAACCGACCTTCTGCAAGGTTTTGGTGCGCTACAACCCGGAAGGCGACCAAGCGCTGAATCGCCGTCAGTCGGCGCGCCTCAAACGATTGTCGGATTACCTCCACGGCAGCAGTCAGAGCTTGTTTATGTTCGAGTTGCTGGTGCCGCCGGAAAAGTCGCAGCTCGACGAACTCAAAGGTGACAAGAAGGCTTACGACCTCGATCTTCGACCTTCTCTGATGGTCCATGCAATCCAGGAACTTCAGGAGGCCCAGGTTGAACCCGACATTTGGAAGATTGAGGGGCTCGAGCGCCGCGAAGATTGCGCAAAAGTTGTGTCGGTAGCGCGCCGTGATGGGCGAGACGATGTCGGCTGCATCATCCTCGGCCGCGGTGAGGATGACAAGAAAGTGCGCGAATGGTTGGCGACGGCGGCGTCAGTTCCGGGATTTGTGGGCTTTGCCGTAGGCAGGACCGATTTTTGGGAGCCGCTTGTGGGTTGGCTGGCCAAGAAAATTACGCGGGAAGACGCCGTCGCTGAAGTGGCTCGTCGCTACCGCGAATTTGTGGACATTTTCGAAAGGGCGCACGCCACCAAGGCTCACGCGGCGTGAGGAGGAACCTCTACCTGAGAGATACACGGTCAGCGAGATTAGCAATCGAGAACAGAAAGGGCGGTGAACTATGCAACTCGGAATGATCGGACTAGGAAGAATGGGAGCAAACATGGTTCGGCGGCTACTCAAAGCCGGCCACAACTGCGTGGTCTTTGACATGTCGCCGAAGGCAGTGGACGAGCTTGTTGCGGAAAAGGCGGTGGGCGCTTCGTCACTCCCGGAGTTCGTCAAGAAACTCGAAAAGCCGCGTGCCATTTGGTTGATGGTGCCGGCGGCAGTCGTGGACAAAACCATTGCGGGCATCCTTCCTCATTTAGAGGCAGATGATATTTTGATCGACGGTGGGAATTCCTGTTATGTGGACGACATTCGCCGTGCCAAAGAACTCGCAACCAAGAAGATCCACTACGTGGATGTTGGTACGAGCGGTGGTGTTTGGGGCTTGGAGCGCGGTTACTGCATGATGATTGGCGGCGAAACTCAGGTCGTCAAGCACCTTGATCCCGTCTTCGCTACGCTCGCGCCGGGCATTGGCAACATTTCGCGCACGCCAGGGCGGGAAAAAGCCGACGGCACTTCAGAGCAGGGTTACCTGCATTGCGGACCGAACGGCGCCGGCCATTTTGTGAAGATGGTTCACAATGGTATTGAATATGGAATCATGGCTTCTTATGCCGAGGGATTGGGCATTCTCCGTTCGGCCAACGTCGGGAAGCATACCCACGAAATCGACGCCGAGACGACGCCCTTACGTAACCCGGAACACTACCAGTACGACCTCCATTTGGCAGACATCGCCGAAGTGTGGCGTCGCGGCAGTGTCATTGCGTCCTGGCTGCTCGATTTGACGGCCTCCGCGCTCATTGAGGACCCTGCCCTCGCTAAGTTCGCCGGACGCGTCTCCGACTCAGGCGAAGGCCGGTGGACAATCAATGCAGCCATCGACGAAGCTGTGCCTGCGCATGTGCTGACTGCGGCGCTTTACGAGCGCTTCAGTTCTCGAGGCGAAGCCGACTTCGCGAATAAGCTCCTGTCGGCGATGCGTTATGAATTCGGCGGTCATGTCGAGAAAGCTAGCACCAAAGGCCACGCGGCTTGAAGGAGATGACCGTGGGAAATCTCAATTCGGACGCTCTTGTCTTTTTTGGTGCCACCGGCGATCTGGCATACAAGAAAATTTTTCCGGCCCTGCAAGCGATGATTAAACGTGGCCACCTCAATATACCCGTCATCGGTATAGCAAAGGCCGGTTGGAACGTGGATCAGCTTCGGGCTCGGGCAAAAGACAGCCTCGAGAAACACGGGGGACTCGACTCCGCAGCTTTCGAAAAACTGAGCCGTCTGCTGCGCTATGTTGACGGCGACTACGCGGATCCGGTGACCTTCCAGGCGCTGCGCAAAGAACTGAAAGAATCTCAGCACCCTGCACACTATCTGGCGATACCGCCCTCACTCTTCGGACCGGTTGTGGAGCATCTTGAAACGTCAGGCAGTGCAAAGGGTGCCCGCGTCATCGTCGAAAAACCTTTTGGGAGTGATCTTGAGTCGGCAGGGAGCCTGAACCAAATCCTTCTCGGCACCTTCGATGAGAAGGATGTCTTTCGCATCGACCATTATCTTGGGAAACGACCTGTACATAACATGGTTATCTTCCGATTCGCCAACGCCTTCATGGAGTCGTTCTGGAACCGCAATCACATTGAGAGCGTCCAGATCACCATGGCGGAAGATTTCGGCGTCCAGGGTCGTGGTGCCTTTTATGATCAGACCGGTACCATCCGCGATGTCATCCAGAATCATCTTTTCCAGGTCCTGTGCAACCTGGCCATGGAGCCTCCCGTCAGGACTGACAGCGAATCCATTCGCGATGAGAAGGTTAAGGTCCTAAAAGCCATCCCTCCGCTGGAAGACAAAGACCTTGTCCGCGGTCAGTTCCGGGGCTATCGAAAGGAGAAGGGAGTGGCGCAGGACTCAAAAGTTGAGACGTTTGCCGCGCTTCGGCTCTACGTCAATTCGTGGCGTTGGAAAGGCGTCCCTTTCTTCATTCGAGCAGGGAAGTCCCTTCCAGTGACCTGCACAGAGGTAGTCGCCCGCTTGCGTTTGCCTCCTACGGTGATACGCGAGAGCGCTTTGACGCAAAACCACTTGCGGTTCCGTATTAGCCCGGAAGTGGCCATCGCCCTGGGCATGACAGTTATGGCTCCTGGAGAGGAGATGATAGGCCAGTCAGTAGAAATGCTCGCAAGTCGTCACCCCCAGCCGGATGAGATGGATGCATACGAACGAGTCCTAGGAGACGCGATGGTCGGCGATGCCACATTGTTTGCCCGTCAGGATTACGTGGAAGAGGCGTGGCGAATTGTCGATCCGATTTTGAAAAAGGTCACGCCCGTCTACGAATATGAGCCAGCCACCTGGGGACCAGTTGAGGTCGACCAAAAAGTTGCGCCAGACGCCGGTTGGAGCAATCCGACAATTGCCACGGAGGCGCCGGTCGCTACCGCGGTGCGCGCTGCGTGATCAGCGGGCCTGCCGCCGTCAGCTGATTCTTAAGACTCGCATCACGCGCGGTGGGAATGAATTTAAGCGCGAGATCGGAATGGGAGACCTGCCCTGAAAATTGAAGTACTAGCTGATGCCGAATCCGTTGCGCGAAGGGCTGCAGCTCTCATCGCTGCGGATGCACGTTCGGCGACCGCACTGCGGGGCCGCTTCGTCATGGCCGTAAGTGGCGGGCGCACTCCGTGGATCATGTTGCGTGCGCTGGCAAGCGAAACGGTTCCCTGGCAGGCTGTGCACATAGTTCAAGTGGACGAGCGGGTGGCTCCCGCGGGCGACCCGGATAGAAATCTTACCCATTTGCAAGCCAGCCTGCTTGATGCCGTCCCTCTCCGGCCTCAGCAGATCCACGCCATGCTAGTGGAATCATCGGATCTGGAGGCCGCCGCCAAGCAGTACGCACAGACTCTTAACGAGATCGCTGGCTCGCCCGCGGTCCTCGATCTCGTTCATTTAGGACTTGGCCCCGATGGTCACACCGCGTCGCTGGTTCCCGGGGATCCAGTCCTCGAGATAACTAACTCAGATGTCGCGTTGACCGGGATCTACCAAGGAAGACGCCGCATGACATTGACGTATCCCGTCATCAATCGTGCTCGACATATTCTTTGGGTGGTGACCGGAGCTGAAAAGGTAGAGATGCTTGCGCGGCTTAGAAATGCTGATGCCTCGATTCCAGCAGGGCGAGTTTGTTCGCAAGACGCGCTGGTGCTGGCCGACAGCGCGGCGGCAGGAGTACAGGGTGTAACGAAAGACAAAAGTAGCGCGGCCACGGAAGCAACGTAAGAATTTTCGCGGACGCGGGACTTGATTTCGGTGCTTTTTAATCGCCGGCAATCGCTTCCAGAGAAGAGTTGGGAGACGCCATGAAGTCATCGAGGCACAGGTTGGCAAGCCCACAGTTGGACGAATGAGTTCATACAACGAGATCTTCTGTTGAGTCTGGTAAGAGGAGAAAGCATGCGGGTTGGGATCGCCACGGATCACGGAGGATTCGGCTTGAAAGAGGAATTTGTTGCACAGCTTCGAGGGGCGGGGCATGAAGTCGTCGATTTCGGTGCGCACAGCCTGAACCCGAGTGACGACTATCCGGATTTCGTTATCCCTCTTGCCAGAGCTGTAGTGGCGGGCAATGTCGAGCGCGGCGTTGCCATCTGCGGCAGCGGCGTCGGCGCTTCCGTTTGTGCCAACAAAATTGTGGGCGCTCGCGCGGGTCTCGTGCATGACCATTTCTCTGCTAAACAAGGGGTCGAGGACGACCACATGAATATTATCTGCATGGGTGGAAGAACGGTGGGACCGTCCGTCGCTTGGGACCTGGTCCAAACGTTTCTTGCGGCCGAGTACAGTCAAGCCGAGCGGCACCTGCGGCGCTTGGCAAAAGTGGCTTCACTGCAAGAGCAAGCTCCGTGCACGACGTAAGAATCGAGCGCGTCAACGTAAGAGTTTCGATCAGCTCGACTCCCGAGCGTTCGCGCTATCGGCCCGAGACCTTGAGTTCCAGGAGTCCAATGCCAAACGCAGAAGTAGTGCTTCCGTCGATTGGCTGGTGAGCGGATCACCGTATACAAAGGAGGTAGTCATGAGCTCTGTAACAGCCGCCAAAGCGACCACCGACGTAAACGCAGCCCAATTGGCCATCAACACTATTCGGACACTTTCGATGGACGCGGTCCAGCAGGCCAAATCAGGACACCCCGGCACTCCTATGGCGCTCGCGCCCCTGGTGTATACCCTATGGAACCGGATTATGCGTTTCGATCCGCAGGATCCCATCTGGCCTAATCGTGATCGCTTCGTTCTCTCCAATGGCCACGCGTCGATGTTGCTCTGGTCCATTCTCCACCTCACGCAGACCCAGGCAGTGAACTCCGACTATGAAAAACTGGGACAGCCTTCCGTTACTCTCGATGACATCCGGCATTTCCGCCAGCTCGACAGCAAAGCTCCAGGCCACCCGGAGTACCGCTGGGTCTCCGGTGTTGAAACCACTACTGGTCCTCTCGGGCAAGGTGTCGCTACAAGCGTCGGTATGGCCATAGCCCAGAAATGGCTCGCCAGCCGCTACAATCGGCCCGGCTTCGAGATTTTCGACTACAACATTTATGCCGTTTGCGGGGATGGCTGCATGATGGAGGGCATTTCCTCCGAGGCAGCGTCCCTGGCCGGCCACCTGGGTCTCGACAATCTGTGCTGGATCTATGACAACAACCGCATCACCATTGAGGGGAACACGAACATCACCTTCACAGAGGATGTCCCGGCCAGATTTCTGGCGTATGGGTGGAACGTTTTGAGCGTGGGGGACGCAAACGACATCGAACGGATCGAGCACGCCTTTGATGTTTTCCGAAAGACCAAGGGCCGTCCCACTTTCATCGTCTTGGATAGTCACATCGGATATGGTTCTCCGAACAAGCAGGACACTGCGTCGGCCCACGGTGAACCGCTTGGCGAAGAGGAGATCCGACTCACCAAACGCAGATACGGCTGGCCGGAGGAGGCTAAGTTCCTCGTCCCCGATGGCGTCTATGATCATTTTTCGGCTGGCGTCGGCACTCGCGGCGCACAAGCCCACCGTGAGTGGACCGAACTTTTCAATCAGTATCGCACCAATTTTCCTGAACTCGCCAATGAGGTTGAACTCATGCAACGGCGGGAGCTCCCAGCTGGGTGGGACCGCAACCTTCCCGTTTTTCCGGCAGACCTTAAGGGCATTGCGGGACGAGATGCTTCAAGCAAAGTTCTGAACGTGCTCGCCCAAAGCATCCCCTGGTTTCTCGGAGGATCCGCGGATCTTGGGCCATCGAACAAAACCACCCTGACCTATGAGGGCGCAGGGAGCCTTCAGGCGGATACCCCGGGCGGCAAGAACTTGCATTTCGGCATTCGCGAGCATGCCATGGCAGCCATCGTAAACGGCCTTTCTCTTTCAAAACTTAGAGCCTTCGGCGCGACGTTCTTTATCTTTAGCGATTATGCTCGGCCGGCGATTCGACTCTCGGCCCTCATGGAACTACCTACTATTTTTGTTTTCACTCATGAAGCAATGAGTGACGGCGAGGACGGTCCGACCCACCAGCCCGTGGAGCACCTTGCTTCTTTCCGTGCAATCCCCGGGCTGATCGTCCTTCGACCAGCGGACGCCAATGAAGTTGTCGAAGCTTATCGTTACATTATGGAACTCCGCCACGAACCAGCCATCCTGGCACTGTCCCGGCAGCCGTTGCCAACTCTTGATCGGACAAAATATGCTTCCGCGTCCGGCCTTGCACGCGGTGCTTACGTTCTCGCGGACTCGCCGGACAGAAATCCTGAAGTGATCTTGATTGCCTCTGGCAGTGAAGTCAGTGTCGCCGTGGAAGCCCATGAAAAGTTGCTTGCCGAAGGCATTCGTTCACGAGTGGTCTCTATCCCTTCCTGGGAAATTTTCGAGCATCAATCGCAGGAATACCAAGATACCGTCCTGCCACCTGACATCAAGGCGCGCGTGGCAGTGGAACAGGCCTCAAGCTTTGGATGGGAGCGTTACGCAGGCAGGCCAGGCCGACTCAATTGCATGAAAACGTTTGGGGCTTCAGCGCCCCTTAAAGAACTGCAAAAGAAGTTTGGTTTCGAGCCCGACCAGGTAGTGACAGCGGCGAAGGCAGTGCTGGATGGGAAATGATCCGCACCTCACGAATTCGTCCAAGCCAACCGAGATGCAACGCCCTCTGAAGGCAACGTCCTCAAAGTTGCTCGCAATGCGTTCGCAAGAAGCTGGGGCAGCGATTTTCCACGAAGCTACTTCGAGAATCCCCAAATGAACATCTACGAGACGCGCGAAGGCGCTCGCTTGGCGATGATCAAAGGCAAGAAAGGTCACTGGAATCGTTGGGGTCCTTTTCTCTCCGAGCGTGCCTGGGGCACAGTGCGAGAGGATTACAGCGCCGACGGCACGGCTTGGAGCTACTTCCCTCATGACCACGCACGGTCACGTGCCTATCGCTGGAACGAGGACGGTTTGGCTGGCATTTGTGACCGTCATCAGTATCTATGTTTTGCTCTGGCGCTTTGGAACGGTCGTGATCCGTTTCTGAAAGAACGGTTGTTTGGCCTGACCGGCCCCGAAGGCAACCACGGAGAAGACGTCAAGGAATACTATTCTTACCTGGACAGCACGCCGACCCATTCCTACATGAAGTACCTCTACAAGTATCCTCAGGCCGCTTACCCCTATGATCAGCTTCTTGAGGGGAACCGGCTGCGAACCAAGCTGGATGACGAATATGAGCTTGTAGACACCGGAGTCTTTGACCAGGGCCGCTATTTTGACGTGGTGGTGGAATACACCAAGGCCGATGATGAAGACCTGTTGATTCGCATCCATGTCAGTAACCGTGGGCCGGAATCTGCGGAGATTCACGTATTACCGACGCTATGGTTTCGCAATACCTGGAGATGGGGCTACGATACTCGTCGTCCCACGATTGTGTTGCGGACAAATGACCTGCAACGTCAGGACAGGGTAAGCACACTGATTTCGACGCACTGGTATCTGGGCGAATACGCCCTATACTGTTCCGACGCTGACGATGTGCTGTTCACCGAGAATGAGAGCAATAGCGAGCGACTGTGGGGAATTCCATCTTCGACGCCATACGTGAAGGACGCGTTTCATCAGTATTTGGTGAAGGGCCGGCGGGAGGCTGTGAACCCCGCCGCTGTTGGCACGAAAGCGGCCGTGTGCTACACCCGCACGATCAATCGGGGCGAAACCGCTACCATTGACCTACGCCTGGCGTCGACGCGCCGGGCCAATCCGCTCCAGGCGGCGTTTGCTGACTTCGGTTCTCTGCTGAAGGAGCGCCACAAAGAAGCGGATGACTTCTACGACGCAGTTCTGCCCAAGAAACTCTCAAAGGATGCCACGCTCGTAGCGCGCCAGGCTTTCGCTGGAATGCTCTGGTCGAAGCAGTATTACCACTACGTTGTCAGCGACTGGTTGGAAGGAGATCCAGGCAATTCGGTACCTCCCCAAGAGCGTTGGCACGGGCGCAATCACGATTGGAAACATCTTTTTACGCGTGATGTGATCTCCATGCCGGACAAATGGGAGTTTCCTTGGTTTGCTTCCTGGGATCTCGGATTCCATTGCGTGGCCCTGGCCCAAGTGGACCCGCATTTTGCGAAAGAGCAGATTCTACTAATGATGCGTGAGTGGTACATGCACCCCAACGGACAGGTTCCTGCCTATGAGTGGGATTTTAACGGCGTGAATCCGCCAGTTCTGGCTTTGGCGGCAAGAGCTGTCTTTGAAATTGACCGACAGCGGGTCGGCATAGCCGACTACGCATTTCTGGAGCGCGTCTTTCAGAAAATGCTCCTCAACTTCACATGGTGGGTGAACCGGAAGGACGCTTTTGGCAAGAACATCTTTCAAGGCGGCTTCCTGGGGATGGATAACATTGGTGCGTTCGATCGTGACAATCTCCCGCCCGGATATCTTCTGGGGCAGGCGGACGGAACAAGCTGGATGGCGGCCTTCGCGAAGAGCATGCTGTCAACCGCACTTCTGCTGGCGGAAAAGAACCCTATTTACGAGGATCTTGCGAGCAAGTTCTGGGAGCACTACGTTTACATCGCCAATTCCATGAACAATCGGAAAGACCCAAAGGACACTCTTTGGGATGAGAAGGATGGATTTTTCTACGACCACCTGATCTCTCAACGACATGACCCTTTCCCCGTTCGTGCCCGCACTATGGTGGGCTTTGTTCCTATGTTCGGGGCCACCACGGTGCCCGCTGACACATTCGACCGCTACCCAGATTTTCAGCGCCGCCGTGAGTGGTTCATAAAGCATCGTCCGGATTTGATGGACTGCATTGAGCCGATGATAGTACCCGGAGCCAACAATTCCTTGATCCTGGGCCTGGTGCGGCCGGATCAACTGCGGCGTATGTTGGCTTACATGCTGGACGAAGAGGAGTTTCTTTCACCGTATGGCGTGCGTGCGGTCTCGCGCTATCACAAGGATCACCCACTGATACTCAATCTAGCGGGTCAGGAGTATCGATTGGACTATGAGCCGGGAGAGTCTAGGACCAACCTCTTCGGCGGAAATTCCAACTGGCGCGGACCCATCTGGATCCCTATGAATTTCCTCATCCTGATGGCCCTAAAACAGTATTACTTGTATTACGGCGACGCGTTCAAGGTGGAGTGCCCCACGGGCTCGGGCAAGATGATGAACTTGGACCAGGTCGCTGAAGAGCTTTCGCGACGTCTGACAAACATTTTCCTGCCCCAACAAGACGGTACCCGCCCGGTGTTTGGCTCGTGCTCACTCTTCAACTCGGACCCGCATTGGCGCGATCTGATTCCGTTCCATGAGTACTTCCATGGCGACACTGGCCGTGGCTGCGGGGCCAGCCATCAGACCGGCTGGACCGGGCTGATCGCCCAGATTCTAATGGGCTTGGACGAAGGTTTCATGCCAGACAGCTATCGTAAACCCAAAAATTGAGTCGCATGAAGACCAGTGAAAACGAAAGCGCAAGCTGTCCGCTCGGTGCAGCTTTACGTCCTGGCGGCGCTAACTTCAGCGTTTTCTCGCGCGACGCCTCCAAGGTAGAGCTGCTCTTCTTCGATCGAACAGAGGATGCCCACCCCTCTCGTGTGATTGCAATCGACCCTTTAACCAATCGCACATACCACTACTGGCATGTTTACGTTCCCGGTGTGCAGTCGGGGCAGATCTACGGATATCGAGTTCATGGACCTTCCGATCCCTCTAGGGGGATGCGGTTTGATTCCGCAAAAGTCTTGCTTGACCCATATGGTCGCAGGGTGGCTGTCCCCATGAGCTATAGCCGCGATGCGGCTGCTGCAGTGAGTGACAATGCCTCAGTGGCCATGAAGAGCGTTGTAGTGGACCCGTGCCTCTACAATTGGGAGGGTGATCGGCCGCTGAAGAGGGCTTCCTCGCGGACCATCGTTTACGAAATGCACGTCCGAGGTTTCACGCGTCACCCGAATTCCGGTGTCGGGGAGCAGACACGTGGCACATTTCAAGGCCTGATCGAAAAGATCTCATACCTGCAAGAACTTGGCATAACAGCCGTCGAATTGCTGCCGGTATTCCAGTTCGACCCCCAGGATTGTCCGCCAGGAAGGGTCAATTACTGGGGCTACGCGCCGGTTTCGTTCTTCGCGCCCCATCAGGCGTATAGCTCGCGTCAAGACGCGCTCGGTCCACTCGACGAGTTTCGCGACATGGTCAAGGCGCTACACCGTGCTGGCATCGAGGTCATTCTCGATGTTGTGTTCAATCATACTGCTGAGGGCGATCACACTGGACCTACCCAAAGCTTTAGGGGCATCGACAATCACGTTTACTACGTTTTGGAGCACGACCGGTCGCGTTATGCCAATTACAGCGGTACTGGCAATACGCTGAATGCCAATCATCCCGTCGTGCGCCGCATGATCGTGGATAGTCTCCGCTATTGGGTTGAAGAGATGCACGTAGACGGTTTCCGCTTCGATCTCGCTTCCATTCTCGCACGCGACTCGTCAGGTGAGGTGATGTCGAATCCCCCCGTTCTGTGGGACATCGAGTCCGATCCTTTGCTTGCAGGAACAAAGATAATTGCCGAAGCGTGGGATGCCGCGGGCCTCTATCAGGTAGGTAGTTTCATTGGGGATAGCTGGAAAGAGTGGAATGGGCGGTTCCGCGATGACGTCCGGAGTTTCTGGCGAGGCGACAATAGTTCCTTGTGCCAATTTGCAGACCGTTATCTCGGCAGCCACGATCTCTACCGTCACAAAGAGCGCGAAGCTGAACAGAGCGTGAACTTTGTGACGTGTCATGACGGATTCACACTGAACGATCTAGTTTCGTACGAACAGAAGCACAACGAGGCCAACAAAGAAGACAACCGCGACGGTTCCAACGATAACCGCAGCTGGAATTGCGGGGTCGAAGGACCCAGCGATGATCCAGTGATCGTAAAAATGCGCAATCGCCAGGTAAAGAATTTCTTTACCGTCACCATGCTCTCACTCGGTGTCCCCATGATTCTCATGGGAGACGAAGTTCGGCGTACTCAGCATGGCAATAACAACGCCTACTGCCAGGATAACGAGACTAGCTGGTTCGATTGGAGTCTCGTTCAGAAGCAGTCGGACGTGCTTCGCTTCGTCCGACTGCTCATCGCAAGACGTTTGTTGAGGGACAATGAGCCAGAGAGCCAGCGCTTGACCTTGTCACAATTTATCGGGCAAGCCCATAAAGCTTGGCACGGAGTGAGAGTCGCCCAGCCGGACTGGAGCGACTATTCGCACAGTGTAGCGTTCAGCGCGGAGTTGCAGAAAGAAGGAATTGTTTGCTATATGATCTTCAATGCTTACTGGGAATCACTCGATTTCGAACTCCCGCAGGTTGGTATCGCAGAAACTGATCCTTGGCACCGCTGGATCGATACTTCGCTGGAATCGCCTCACGACATCGTCGAATGGCAGAACGCGCCTTCTGTTTCGGGCCGCACCTATCGCGCAGGGCCCCGGTCTGTTGTCGTCATGTGGGCAAGCCTTGGCGTAGACCCAGCTCCAGGCGTGTAATGCGCCATGCCAACAGTCTCATTCGTGTGCAGCCTAAGTCGCAGACTGTCAGTTTTGACAGTTTCCTACTTTTCTTGCCTGGGTTAGAAGTTGTGACCCATACGGCGATAGTTAGAACCATTATCGCTTAGGGATTTTGCGCCATGAGGCCTAGCTAAATATAAACCCATCGTAAAATGACCGCACAAATCGACGAGGCTCGACTGTCCTGGGACCTCGGGCCGCGGCGTCAATATGATCAAAACGAAGATGAGAAGGAGCCATCATGTCTCGCACCGATAAAAAAATGCCTACTCAAAAAGAGATCGAACTGCGAGCGTACGAAATCTATTTGCAAAGAGGCGGCGAGGATGGCAACGAGCTCAATGACTGGATTGCTGCGGAGAAAGAATTAACCGAATCGCTTCAGATGGACACGTCCGAGTCTGCAGTCCCTGACGTAATGCCTTTGCGGAAACGTGCAGCCGTTTCCTGAGTCAACCATGCTTCGGCTCGCTTCAGCTTCTCGTCGCGGCAAGGAGGATGTGGATATCGAGTCAGAGCCGAGGAGTGCGCCTTTGTTTCGTCATCTTCTAGCTGCAATGCACAAGGGCGAAGACCGTCTGCAGCGACCTTTTCGGCAGCAGTTTTCTTGCGAAGAGCTAAACCGTAGATCGAGCATGGTGCGAATACAAACTAAGGGTACCTCTGAGAGAACGATTGTAGGCACGAGATGGCGATGAATCAAACAAAGATCGTAATTATTGGTGGCGGTTTTGCCGCAGCCAAATGCGCAAAAACCCTGAGAACTAAACTCTCGCCAAACGATTGTCACATTCTTCTGTTCAGTAAAGAAAACCACATGGTGTTCCACCCGCTCCTGGCTGATGTTGCAGGAGCCTCTATTCACCCGGACTCCGCTGCCGCAACGCTTCGGCAAATGTTACCCGGTGTCGAATGCAGAACCGAGAGCATACACCTCGTGGATACTTCGGGAGCCCAGATTGAATATCAGAACGATCAGGGCCAAAGCGAGCGCTCAAACTATGATCATCTAGTGCTTGCTTGTGGCGCCGACAGCAATCTGGGTGTGATTCCCGGAATGAGCGACCATGCATTCCCATTCAAGACGATGGGCGATGCGGTGCGTCTGCGCCTTCATATTATTCAACAGCTGGAGAAGGCGGAAGCGTCCGGCAGTCCTGAGCGGCGCAAGTTTTATTTGTCGTTCGTTATCATCGGGGGCGGGTTCAGTGGCGTCGAACTAGCTGGTGAAATCAATGACCTGATTAGAGAAAGCACGCGCTTCTACCGAAATTTCGCCGAAGACGATATCAAGATCATTCTGGTTCACAGTGGGAACCAGGTTCTCCCGGAAGTTAGCCCCTCCCTTCGTGATTTCGCGTTGAAGAAAATGAAAAAGGTTGGCGTTGAGGTTCTACTCAATACGAAGGCCACGGCTGCCACTCCCGAAGGTGTCGGACTTCCCGATGGCAGTCTGATTCGCGCCGCCACGGTCGTGTGTACGATCGGAACGACGCCGGAACGCATCGTCGAACGATTGGATGTTCGAAAGGAGCACGGCAGAATTGTCACGGACGCGGACATGCGTGTCACTGGTCTGCAAAACGTTTGGGCGGTGGGCGATTGTGCTTACATCCCGAACGCTTTTAACAATGAGCCATGTCCCCCGACGGCCCAATTTGCCGAAAGGCAGGGTCGCCAAGCGGCAGCCAATATTGTACGAGTTCTTCGGCGTGAGCCAACTCGTCCGTTCTATTTCAAACAGCTCGGTCAGCTCTGCTCCATCGGTGGGCGCCGGGCCGTGGCGGAGATGTTTGGGCTTCGTATTTCCGGATTCTTGGCGTGGTTTCTATGGAGAGGAGTTTACCTTCTCAAATTACCCTCCTGGTCGCGCCGAATTAAAGTGGGCCTCGACTGGGGCTGGGATCTCATCTTTCCTCGCGATCTAGGAACTCTCCAAATGGGACAAGCTCAGCAACTTGCAGGTGCTTATTACCGTCCAGGTGATTTCATCTACCGTCAAGGAGATCCGGCAAATTTCTTCTACGCCATCGAAGAAGGCCAAGTCGAAGTCCTGCGGAGCACCGAAGGCAACCAAACCAGCGCAGCTTTTGCATTCCTGGGCCCGGGCGATTTCTGTGGGGAAGCCGCTCTGCTCCAAGATCCTTCATACCAAGTGAGTACTCGGGCGCGTTCTGTTGTGCGCGTCAAGGCCATGAGTCGCAGCGTATTCTCCGGACTCGCCGGCTCCATGGCGCCGTCGCGGGGCATCCTTGCGGAACTTGTGAGGCGACGGTCTCAAGCTCTGTGGCAGCACTTTCCTGCCTCAAAAGAAGCCTTAAGCAAGGAACCGCTTTCTTCCTTCCTCGAGCCTCTTCCGTCTCGCACTCTCAAACCAGAAAGTACTCTCGACCAGGCGCTTGCCATGTTAAATGCAAACGACCTCGGTTTCTTATTCATCCTCGATGATCAACAGCGCTTATTCGGCGTCTTGAGCGCTACTGATATCGCTAACGCGCTTGTTTTGATCGTCGCGACTCCAGTGGACAGCCGTCGGGATGCCTCGAAAGTGCAAGTGCGCGACTTGCTCTCTGCCGATCCGGTGACGATTTCGCCGGACGATTCGTCTCTGCTTGCCGCCACGACAATGCTGGAACACGGGTTGAGCTGTCTCCCTGTTGTTGTCGGCAAGAACGATCACCACGTACAAGGCTATGTTCGAGCGGAAAAGATCACCTTCTGGCAATTGCAGAAGCTGGGGAAAGAAACTCTTAGCGGGGCGCAGGCGGCGGCCCTGGGTGACGACGAAAAAATGCAACGCCGAACAGCGGGGTCATCCTAAAAATCAAGGATCGGCGAGGGTGTAGCTAAAGGGCAGACGATGGTCCGAGAAATTCATCAGAATTCGCAAGAACGACAGCATAAGAGAAGGATCCAGTGGGCTCTTAGCACCATAGCTGGTTGTTTGCTAGCAGCCTTGCCCGTCTTTGGCAATCCCGAAGATCCTTCACAAACGCCCAACATGTTCAAACCGCAGTCGAGCCCAGCCCACGCGATTTTCCATCTCTCGCTCTTCGTTCTCGCCATTTGCGCGGTGATTTTTGTAATCGTTTTCTCCCTGCTCACATATTCCGTTATAAAGTTCCGCAGGCGTGCCAACGATGACGGCCGTGAACCTCCACCAATCTACGGCAGCAACCAGATAGAACTCGCCTGGACGGTGATTCCCGTTCTTATTGTGCTGGTACTCTTCCTTGCCACCGCTCGTGTAATTCATGGCATCCAGCAAGCCAAGAAACCGCCAGAGGCCATCGAAGTCATTGCGATCGGTCATCAATTCTGGTGGGAATTTCGTTATCCCGCTCTTGGCGTAGTCACCGCAAACGAACTTCACGTGCCAGTAAGCGACACGTCCCACCCGACGCCCACCTTTATTACGTTGGTTTCCGCCGATACAGACCACAGCTTTTGGGTGCCACGTCTGGCCGGAAAGACCGACTTGATTCCAAACCGTGAAAACCACATGTGGATTGATCCGGATCAACCAGGCATTTTTATTGGCCAATGTGCCCAATATTGCGGCACCCAACACGCCAAAATGCTCCTTCGGGTTTACGTTGATTCGCCAGATCAGTTCAAGAAATGGGTTGAGGAACAATCGAAACCCGCACAAGTGAGTGAAAGCGCCAAAGAAGGTCGGCGGATTTTTGAAACCACGGCTTGCATCAATTGCCATGCCGTTTCTGGAACAGTGGCGGACGGACGCTTCGGTCCTGATCTGACTCATTTGATGAGCCGAGACACCATCGCTTCAGGCGCCGCAACAAACACTTCCGAGAATCTTCGTTTGTGGATTCACAATCCCGAAGCCATCAAACCGGGCGCGCTGATGCCCGCGATGAATTTGAACCAACACGATTTGGACGCCGTGACTGCTTATCTCGAGACGCTTCGATGATGGAAAGGGTATAGACCGCATGGCGTCAGAAACAATCGCGCTGACCGCCGTTCACGATGTGCCGCGACCGATTGGCACGATTCTCCACGACTGGGTTACCACCGTGGATCATAAGAAGCTCGGGATCCTCTATATTCTCTACGCCCTCGTATTTCTTGTCATCGGTGGAATCGAAGCAACCATCATGCGGATTCAGCTTATTATTCCGCATAACCATTTCGTCTCTCCCCAGGTTTTCAATCGCATGTTCACGATGCATGGCACGACGATGATTTTTTTTGTGACCATGCCGATCTTATTTGGCTTCGGAAATTATCTGATTCCGCTGATGATTGGCGCCCGCGATATGGCTTTTCCGCGCCTGAATGCCTGGAGCTTTTGGCTTACCGCTTTCGGAGGATTGCTGCTCTATTTTAGCTTCATTGGCGGCAACGGGCTCTATGGAGCGGGGACTGCTCCCGATGTCGGTTGGTTCGCGTACGCTCCACTCACTGCCACAGCTTTCTCAATAGGACACAGCACCGATTTCTGGACTCTCGGCCTGCTGGTCTCCGGATTTGGCAGCATTGGAACCGCCATAAACATCCTGGCGACCATTGTTTGCTTGCGCTGTCCCGGGATGACGCTGAGCAAGATGCCATTGTTTGCCTGGTTGAACTTGGTTATGGCCGCGATGGTGCTCCTAGCCATATCCCCTCTTACAGCGGCGCAGATGATGCTTTCGCTCGATCGTTTTCTAGGCGCTCATTTCTTTGACACTTTGGCTGGTGGTTCTGCTGTGATGTGGATGCACTTCTTTTGGATTTTCGGCCATCCGGAAGTCTATGTCCTAGTCATCCCGGCCTTCGCGTTTGCTTCCGAGATCATTCCGGTGTTCTCGCGCAAGCCGATCTTTGGGTATCCAGTGATGGTTGCGGCGACGGTCTGCATTGGATTCGTAGGCTTTAGTGTTTGGGCTCACCACATGTTCACAGTCGGAATGAACTCGTATGCAAACAGTTTTTTCACGATCACCACAATGGCTATCGGCGTTCCGACGGGTATCAAGATCTTCAATTGGATCGGGACCATGTGGGGAGGGAAGATCATTTTCAAGACCCCCATGCTTTTCTGCATTGCGTTCTTGTTTCAGTTTCTGATTGCCGGCCTCACGGGAATCATGCTCTCCGCCGCGCCGTTCGACTGGCAACTGGGCAACTCTTACTTTGTGGTTGCGCATTTCCACTACGTCATCGTCGGAGGAATCCTCTTTACACTCTTTGGCGCCTTCTATTATTGGTTCCCAAAAATGAGCGGAAGAATGTACAACGAAACGCTAGGCAAATTGCACTTCTGGCTTTTCTTTATCGGTTTCCACCTTACGTTCGATTTCATGCATATCCCTGGTTTGCTGGGAATGCCGCGGAGGATTTATACCTATGAACCCGGGCGCGGATGGGATATCTGGAACTTGATTTGCACCATCGGAGTATTTTTTCAGATTGCCGGGACATCCGTATTCGTAGGCAACCTACTTTGGTCTTATTTCAAAGGCAAAGCCGCAGGAAATGATCCCTGGGATGCTTGGACGCTCGAGTGGTCCACGAGTTCTCCTCCGGTGGAGTACAACTTTGCTGAGATTCCTGTCGTGAAAAGCCGGCGCCCCCTCTGGGACATCAAGCACCCGGAAGATCCTGACTGGAAATATGAGTGATGAGGAGAGCCTCTTGAGCACCGCTTCGTCAGTTTCCATGGAACAGCCGTGGGTACTCCCTTCGCGCGGACGCGTAGGAATGTTCTCCCTGATTGCAGCCGAACTCGCAATCTTTACTATTTTTGTCGTCGCCTATCTTTTTTATATCGGAAAAAGTTTGACTGGTCCGCTGCCTAAGGATGTGCTGGAACTTCCGATTTTCGCCAGTATCTGCCTACTCTCGAGTAGCCTAACGATCCATGCCGCGGTAAGCGGACTGCGCAATGGCAGAGTTCGCACTTTTGCAATGTGGTGGTTTGGCACGATGGTCCTCGGCCTTATCTTTCTGGGAGAAACTGCCCGCGAGTGGTATCACCTCATTTTTGAAAAGGGCTTAACCATAAGCACCAATCTTTTCGGTACCACCTATTACTCGCTCGTTGGCCTCCACGCTTTCCACGTTACGGTGGGTCTCATTTGTATCTCAATCGCCATGGTCTTAACGTTGCTAGGTAAAGTTAAACAGGAACACGGTGAACGCGCCGAAGTCTTTTCATTGTATTGGCACTTTGTCGATGCGGTCTGGATAGTTGTGTTTACGGTCGTTTATATCATCGGACGTTGAGGGAGGAAGCTTCAAATGGCCCGTGCCGATTTACCAGCGGAAGCATCACCTCCGGAAAGTGTGAGACTGCCAGCGCCGACGTCTTGGCCGATCGTCCTCGCTTTTGGCGTCGCCTTGCTGTTTACCGGCCTTGTCACTAGTGCGTCCGTCAGCCTGCTCGGGACGATCTTGGTAGTCGCCGGATGCGTTGGATGGTTCCGCGATATTCTGCCGCACGAAAAACACGTTGAAGTGCCAATCGTTAAGGAATACGTTCCCATTGCAACTACGCGCCCGCAAGTGGCGCGGCTGCCCATAGCACCGGACCTTCCTCGAGCGTTGCTCCCCCTCGAAACCTATCCAGTCTCTGCTGGCATCAAGGGCGGGTTAGCCGGCAGTGTTGCAATGGCTGTCCTCGCATGCCTCTATGGAATTCTCAAGCAGGGAAGCATCTGGTACCCCATAAACCTTCTCGGGGCAACAATCTACTCTCAATCCGCGCGGTTGGATTCCGCGTCCCTGAACGGATTCCATCTCGGCAGCTTTCTCTTCGCAGCCCTACTCCACCTGGTTACGTCTCTTTTGGTGGGGCTACTCTATGGGGCAATGCTGCCAATGTTTCCGCGTCGCCCAATCGTTCTCGGTGGCGTCATCGGTCCCGTGTTGTGGACGGGGTTGCTGCACAGCATCCTCGGACTCATCAATCCACTGCTCGACGAACGCATTGATTGGCGGTGGTTTATTGCTTCGCAATTTGCTTTCGGCATTGTCGCGGGGCTGGTTGTTGTGCGCCAGGAACGCGTTCGCGTCCGCCAGTTTATGCCCTTTGCAATGCGGGCAGGTGTTGAGACCCCCTCAGTAAGAACAACGAATCATCCCGAGGACAACCGGCCATGAACCTCTGCCGAGGCCTCTTCGGTGCGCTGGCTTTCCTTGTACTTGTGTGCTCTGGATGCAGCAGCTCACCAGGTCGGCCAGCGGCCGATGCGATCCCGGTAGATCCCGACGATATCGTGGACTTTGGCATCCTGTATGGGCACAACTGCGCCGGTTGCCATGGCCCCGATGGGAAAGGTGGAGCTTCCATTGCACTCGCAAACCCGCTTTACCTCGCCATCACTGATGATCCGACGATGCAGCGTGTAACGACTCTCGGGGTAGCGGGGACGCTGATGCCCGCCTTTGCGAAGAGTGCTGGCGGGATGCTCACGGACAAACAAATTGACATCATTGTGCGGGGAATTCGCGAGCATTGGTCCCAGCCGGATGTTTTGCACGGCCAGGATGCGCCACCTTATTCCGCGGCTAATGCGGGCGATGCATCACGCGGGTTGCAGGTCTTTGGTGTCTTTTGTTCTTCGTGCCACGGCCCCCAGGGACGCGGCGGCCCCAAGGCAAGCTCAATTGTAGATCCATCCTATCTTGCCTTAGTCAGCGATCAAGCCCTTCGAACAACCGTCATCGTTGGAATTCCAGAAGTGGGGGCCCCGGATTGGCGGGGCAACGTGCCAGGGAAACCGATGTCCTCGCAAGATATCTCCGATGTAGTGGCATGGCTTGCTTCTCAACGCACGGCATTCCCCGGTCAGCCCTATCTGCATTCCGACAATCCAGCGGGAGAACATCAATGACCAGTCCGGACGATCTTTCCAGGCGCAAGCTACTCATGAAGATGGGTGTTTTATTCAACGGCATCATTGCTGCTGTGCTGGCCGTGCCCATCTTACGTTACATTCTTTCTCCTGTGGCTAAAGAGCGCGGGCAAGGCGTTGAATCTTGGCTCTCGCTCGGCGAACTCGGCCAATTTCCAACAGGTCAGACGCGATTCGCCTCCTATCGAAATCCGGTCGAGAATCCCTGGGACGGGAAAACGGCCGACATTGCCTGCTGGGTGCGAAACGTGGACGGCAAGACTTTTCAGGTCTTTGCGATCAACTGCGCGCATTTGGGTTGTCCCGTTCGATGGTTTCCGCAATCCAATTTGTTCATGTGTCCCTGTCACGGAGGAGTCTATTACCAGGATGGCTCCCGGGCATCCGGACCTCCGGAGCGCGGATTATTCGAGTATGCCTACAAGATCGAAGAAGGAAAACTATTCATCAAAGGTGGAGAGATGCCGACGCCCGGCCAGAAAAAATGGTCATCGCTCGTCACTTTGGAGACACGCCGATGCGTCTGATCGGACTGATAGGCGATTGGCTGGATGCGCGCCTCCAGGTTGGCCAAACTCTCCGTGAAACCGCAGAGCACCCCGTTCCACGCGATACGGCGAGCTGGTTTTACGTTTTCGGGAGCGCCGCCTTTGTCGTGTTTATCCTTCAAATCTTCACCGGAATTCTCCTCGCCCTGATCTATGTTCCCTCCGCTGGTGAAGCCTGGAACAGCCTTCAGGTCCTCAACCACGGGATACAACTCGGATGGTTTGTTCGAGCTCTCCACGGCTGGGGCTCCAACTTCATGGTCGCGATCGTTCTGCTCCATATGGTTCAGGTTTTTCTGTTTGGCGCCTATAAGTTTCCCCGGGAGCTGACCTGGATAGTCGGTGTCTTCCTCCTGCTGATGACGCTCGGAATGGCCTTCACCGGTCAAGTGTTGAGGTTCGACCAGGATGCGTACTGGGGCTTGGGGATTGGTGCGTCGATCGCGAGCCGCGTGCCGGTGATTGGACCTGCAATCGTCCATTTGATGTTAGGTGGCCCCATCATCGCAGGAGCGACCCTGTCCCGGTTTTTCGCAATGCACGTATTCGTAATCCCGGGGTTGTTGATTGCATTCGTTGCAGTTCATCTCCTGATGGTCGTAAAGCTGGGTATTAATGACTGGCCAATGCCCGGCCGCGTGGTTCGCAAGGCGACTTACGTTCAGGAATACCACGAACTAACGAAAAAAGAAGGTGTGCCCTTCGTTCCCGCTGCGGTTTGGAAGGACCTATGTTTCAGCGCTTTGATCTTGCTCGCCGTAGCCGCGTGCGCCCTTTACTTTGGCCCGTTTGGTCCTTCAGGCCGTCCCGATCCCACGATTATTCAGACGGCTCCGCGGCCGGACTTTTTTTTCCTATGGCTTTATGCCGTGCTTTCGCTCTTGTCTCCGTCGATGGAAACTCCCGTGCTACTCATCGGCCCGGTGATCGTTCTTCTCGTGCTCTTATTCCTTCCGTTCGTGTTCGGCGAGGGAGAAAAGAGCTGGAGACGAAGGCCCATCGCCGTGCTCTCCATTTTGCTGATTGCCGTTGCTTTGGGTGATTTTACCCATCTTGGGACATTCACACCGTGGAGTCCCGTGATGGATGCATGGAGCAGCGACTCCATTCCCCCTCAGTTCTTGCACAACCGCTCCGCGCTCGAACGCCAGGGTGCCCTCGTCTTTCAGGAGAAGCAGTGCCACAATTGTCACGCGTTGGATAATATTGGTGGAAAACGCGGACCTGCCCTCGATAGCGTCGCGGCGCGCCGTACACAAGATCAACTCATTCGACAGGTGATTCAGGGCGGTGGCAACATGCCTGCCTACGGCAAGAATCTAAGCCCTGCGGAAACGACTGCCCTCGTTTCATTTCTGGAAACCTTGCGCCCCGAAGGTCAACCGGCTGCTCGAGACTCTTCGCGCGTTGTAGTCCTGCAACCGCAGACGGACAAGCCCGCTTCTACTCAACCCTAGCTCCGACATGTCGCCCGAAGCTCATGCCGTTCTTCAAACGTGGTCGAGCCCAATATGGATTAACGTTGCGCTCGTTCTCACCGCCGTCGTATATCTGCGAGGCTGGTTGAGCATTCGACGCCTTCTGCCTGCCTTGATCCCGTTCTGGCGGCTCGCCGCATTCTGCTCCGGATTGTTCTCGCTCTGGGTCGCCATCGGCTCTCCTCTTTCTGCTTTTGACGACGTTTCTCTCTCGGCCCACATGATGCAGCACCTTTTGCTCATGGCCGTTGTCCCTCCGCTCCTGCTGCTGGGTGCGCCGTCTATTCCATTTCTTCGAGGACTACCGCAGTGGATCGTCACGGGCGCGGTCGGGCCATTTCTTCGTTCGCAGCCCGTAAAATGGCTCGGACACTTCTTCACTCACCCCACTGTTTGCTGGATCGTCGCTACAGTCGCCCTACTCGCCTGGCACATTCCTGCTGCCTTTGAGCTGGCGTTACGTTCCGAAGCCTGGCACGAGGTCGAGCACATCTGCTTTCTTTCGACGTCAATCTTATTTTGGTGGCCTGCCGTTCTGCCGTTTCCGAGTGACGCTACCTGGTCTCGCTGGTCGATTCCTGTCTACCTTTTCCTTGCAACCCTACCGGGCGGTGCGCTAGGAGCATTTCTTACATTTTGTGACCGGGTCCTTTACCCGTCGTATGCCGCAGCGCCTCGGCTCTTCGGTATTTCGCCTCTGGAAGATCAAGTGATAGCTGGGGCTCTGATGTGGGTGTTCGGAACGTTTGTGTACACTATTCCAGCAGTCGTCATTACTGTCCGGCTCCTCTCGCCTCAGGGTGCGGCCGGTCAGAAACAACGTCCACTCAGCCTACGCAGAATTATTGCTTAAAACGGCGATGCGAGGTTCCGAAGCGGGAATTCTAGAAAACCAGTGCGCTCCTGATTTGCGAAAAAATTCGATACTTCACGTTCAGGATCGTAACGAATTATCTTTGAGCATGAAACGAAGAAAGATGTAACCAATCGATCCGGCTGCCAAGGAGGCTGCGAGTACAGCGACCTTTGCAGTAGCGACCATCGCCTCTTCTTCAAACGATAGCCCGCTGATAAACAGTGCGACGGTAAATCCCAGGCCGGCAAGAATTCCGACTCCCGCAATCCCTGCCCACGTCAAACCTTCAGCCATCACCGCAATTTTTGTGCGCACAGCGAAATAAGAGAACGTAATGATCCCCACGGACTTCCCGATCAGCAATCCCAAAACGATGCCCAGCGCAATTGGGCTCGAAGATGCCAGCTTCAGCTGTTCGCCGGATAAAGCTACGCCCGCACTCGCCAAAGCAAATAGGGGAAGCACGAAGAAACAGACCCAGGGATGAACGCTTCTCTCCAGACGTTCGGCAATGGAATCAGTGCCGCTCAGAAGTCCATCTAATTCGGCGAGCGTGGCCTCCGCTGACGATTTATCCTGGCTCAGGATTTGGCTTCGGAAATTTCGCAGAAGAGGCTCCGCAATGTCAGCCAACTCCTCGGGGCGGAATTTTGGTTTGATAGGCGCGAGAAGTCCAAGAATCACTCCAGCAATCGTTGCGTGCACCCCTGAGCTCAGCACAGCCGCCCAGAAAAAAAAGCCCACAACCACGTAGCCCGAGATAGGAGCCTGGCGCATCGCGGCGACTACAAGGACCACCAACAAAACGCCTGCCACCGCCAATGCTGATAGAGAAATTTGCGGGGTATAAAAGAACGCAATTACGAGTATCGCCCCCACATCGTCCACGATGGCCAGCGCAAGCATAAACACGCGTAGGTTCGAAGGGATACGTTTGCCGAGCAACGCGAGAACACCCAACGCGAAACCGATATCCGTCGCCATAGGGATGCCCCATCCGGTCGCCCCTACGCCTGAACGATTTAAGGCGAAGTAGATGAGCGCCGGCAGGATCATCCCTCCGAGCGCCGCCATGATGGGAAGGGCCGCTTGCTTGAACGAGGATAGCTCACCTTTCACGATTTCACGCTTGATCTCAAGCCCGACCACCAGAAAGAACAGCACCATCAATCCGTCATCGATCCAGTGATGCAGGTCCATCGAGAAAAGTTGACGGCGCCCCAGACTCAAGGGCAGCTTCCAGAGTGCGAAGTAAGATGCGCTCCACGGCGAATTGGCCCAAACGAGGGCGACAAGGGTGGAACCAAAGAGAAGGGCCGAACCGGCAGTCTGGCTGTGGACGAAACGCTCGAGCATCGACCTCGGGCGAGCCAGAAATCGATTTTGCGCGGTATTGGCGGAAGAGTTTTCCATCTGGGTTATGTACCTACGGATTGTTCGTCCTAATCGTTATTTCCACGGAAGATCCCACACGCTGTCCAGCCGCGCATGTATTACCAACACCCAAATGTGACGGACAGACTGACCGCGACCCTTTAGCGTGTCGTTGTTCTGCTTGCATCGGAGTGCTTATAGAATAGTGGGCCCACAGTTGGAACCTGTCATTTCTACTAGTCTAGGGGTCCATTGCTAAAGGGAAGGTAAGCGCTCTTGTTAGATTTCCAATCTAAGAACAAATTCAACTTAAAGAAAGGAATAATCGAAGGCTTCAAAGCAACCGAATAGCCTGATTCTCTGGCATATGACGTCGGCTTCTGGAACATCAGTCATTTCAGCAAAGGCCAGATGGGCTACGTGACGTCGAATATCGACCGCGTCGCCAACGAAGGGTCCGCTTCAGCGACTACTACGGCCAGCAACCTAGCGGACAGAAGATGCCTTAAGCCTACTTGGGAGAGGCAAACCACCCGTAAGAGCCCGTAACGCCCTCTAACGGAGACCGCCCCGTTATCGGTTCTCCTCCCGCTCTCGCCCTGTAAATTTGTCTACTTGCTTCATCCCGCCGTTAAGAATATTCTACCCAACAATTTGAGCTCGAAGCGGAACTAGCTGCAGGGTGCGAGCACTAGGGATGGTGTTCGATGAAGTCTCATGTACTCGTTGTGCTTGCTCTTCTGTCCGTTGCGGCGGCCTGCGCACAAACCGAGAACGCACGGATCTCCGGCAGAGTTACAGACTTGACTGGCGCCGTGATCGTCGGCGCCGAAATGCGAGATCACCAACATTGAGACCGGCGTCTCCGTTACAACCACCACCAATAAGGACGGGAAACGAGAATGTGGCACCCTCCGCGTCTCTCTATGCTTTTTCTGTAATCGTTGAAGCGATATCCTCTCTTCGCGGCTCATGTCAACAGATTATAAGTTCAGCTGTTCAGCCAGGTCCACCAACCGTTTGCTAGGCCGCCACGCGGCTTGCCAGTTGTCGTGCTGCAAGACCAAACATGAGCCGCGAAATCCCGGTCATCAGCAGGTTCACCCCTACGAGTATCCCAATTGCCCACGCCGAACTCGACGGCCAGTGGAACCAGATGAGACCGCCCAGCAAGAGCGTGATTAGCGCGTTCACCAGTAACCAGCCCGAGCCCCCTTCGCCGCGCATCCGAAAATACGAAATGACTTCGAACGCCGCTTCCATCAGGATGATCACCGCCAGGAGCAGCGTCAGCGTTCCCAGCCCCAGCAACGGGTGAGTCAAAAAGTAGAATCCACCCACGATATACACAATTCCGATCAGCACCAGCCAGATTACACGTCCTGCTCCGCCTCCGCTGAACGCCGCGACCAAATGCGCTCCGCCGCCAAATATCAGCAGCCATCCCACCAGGATCGTTACCGCCAAGCCCGCAACCCCCGGCTCAATAATCGACATCGTCCCTAGAAGGATGAACACCACTGCCATGCCAATAAACCAGCCACTGGCTTTTTTGATGGTCGTACCCGCTCCACGCAATCCTTCAGTTGGATTTGCTGTTGCCATCAGACACCTCCACTCGCGCTTAGTTAATTGTGCCGCGAAACCGGAAATGATAATCTAGCGCCACACACCACACCATTGTCAAGAATGACAGATCTCGAAATCATATTGATCCGGCCCCTCGGTATACCCACTGGTGTTTTGCTCAGGATTCTCGCCCAAAGAGCCGCGCTCTCTTGGACCAATAACGCGGCTAGTGGCTCACGGTGGTCGTTCCCTGGAACGTGGCCGTATTGTCCAAGCGTGGTAGAAGCGTCAGGTGGCTACACTTCGGCTTTTGTGACTCCTGTACTGCACATTAGAAAAGCCGAGGCGGGAAGTGTCGTTCCGAACTGAACTGGTGGACGGCCAAACCGCCCTGTTTGAAGCGAGAGTCTCAAGCAGAAATCGCGATCCTGGGGCCCACGAGGTGACGGACAGCTCACAACCGACTTTCGGCTCAGCTTTCAAACCAGCTTTCGAAGTGAATGCTAGACAAGTTGAAGAGAAATAACCAGATGCGTAAAGCGAAGGCAAAGAAACTGCACGCGGGCAAAACACTGGGATGGGCGGGAGCGACCCCACTTTTGACGGCTTTCAGCCGCCCAAAGTTCCGTGGGGTCGCTCCCGTCCGTCACGTAGTAAGCGTGACCGTGTTTTGACCGCGTGCATGAATCGGAGAATGCAGGTCGTAATGCAGAACGTAAGACAAATCAGATAGGAGGAAGAGAAGCGCAACATGGCAATTATTAATGCACCACCCAAGCAACCAAAGTCAGTGACGATCCAGGCGCGAGTCGAGGAGTCGGTGAAAACGCAGCTCGATCAATATGCAGAGTTCATCGACTGTACTCCGTCTTACGTCATTACGGAGGCGCTGAAAGTCTTGTTCAAACGCGATGACGAATTCAAAGCCTGGCTAGGCCACCAGGTCAACGGCCAGAATTCCGAACAAGTCCAAGGAGAGGCTCTCACAAAGACCGCGTAACAAACATGAAGACCCGTCCAACCAAATTCGGTGTGCGCGAGAATACGGCGTCCGCAAGACAGCATGCTCCGCGCGGTGTAATGAATGCTTCACTTCTACCGTCCGACGCATTGTTTGGAACAGAACAGCAGGATAAGAGGACGCGAGAACTGACATCTCCAATTAAAGAATCCTTCGAATTGTCATTCACAGAGACGGACAAGGGAGCCACAGGGGGAAGAGACAGCGGAACGATCACAGGGGCGTTGCTTGGCGACGGCAAACTCTCAGTTGTCGAACGTCCTCTGACGTGCCAGGAAGCCGCGGCCTTTGTAAGAGTTCACCCGAGGACTGTCAAGCGCATGGCGCGCGCGGGCAAGGTGCCTGGGCATTTCCGTTTTGGACGTTGGTACTTTTACGCTAGTGAACTGGACTGTTGGATGCGAATGGAATTACACTCAGCGCGCCAGCAGCGTGAGACCTTCTATTTTCCCTCCTCGACGATCGCTTCTCTCTGCGGAACGGCCTGCTCTTGGAATCGATTTGCAGAGGCCCACAAACCCAAACCGGGGTTCTCGATGAAATAAACCTCTTCCCCCGCCACTCGATTCCAACCTTGCTGCAGTTTTGCTGGATCGTAGAGTTGCAGCATTTTGGTCAACTCCCCATATCCAAAGCCCGCCCCTTCCACTTCCTCCCGAGTCAAATTTCCCGGACACCAGGTGATGTGGAACCGTCCTTCGGAGGAGCCATGAATCAAGTGCGCAGCGGCTCCCAGGTCTGCCCTCAAGTCTTCATTGCTTTGAACCATCGCGAGAGTGGCCTCGGTGCCGTGATAGCCGTACTTGCGGATCAACTCATCGATTCTGAGGTCTTCGCCGAACTCGCTCACGCCCGGAGCCAAAATAATCAATTCGCCGCCATCCGCCATGGCCATCCGCGTCCGGTAGATCGCTTTGTTTCCCAGCCATGTACTATGAAATTCGTGGGGCTCAAGGTACACGACGACTTTGCGCATCGGTTCGGGCATCAGCGCAAAGTTCACGCGAAAACTTAAATCCGCCGCTTGCTGAAAACACTCCGAGTCGTCGCCCACAAACAGGCCCCGAACCACAGTCGCTCCAGAATCATTTCTGCCTACGACCGTTAACACGTATACGATGGGGAGTCCGCCGAGAAAGTGAAAGGCCGCGTAATTCAGCACGCGCCGCACAGGATTATCTGACCGCCCCATAATCCGCTCCATACCGTAAACAGCGCCGAGATAGTGACTGCGATTGATGCTGTCCGGTCCTCCGGTTCCCACCAGGATGTTCTTGTTGTAGTTTGCCATCCCGATCACTTCGTGGGGCACGACCTGGCCGATCGAAAGGATAAGATCAAAATCACCACGCGAAATCAACCTGTTCACCTGTGCAGGCCATTCGTACTTCAACTTTCCTTCCGATTGCGCGTAAATGAATTCCCTGGGAACCACCCCGACCGTTTCCACGTCCTCGCGCCAGTTGTGCGAATGAAATAGGCTTACTGGAATGTCGCCAAACATCCCGGCAATTCGCTCCGCGGACATGGCCTTGTGAGTTCCCAGCGCCGGCAGCACTCCGCGCAGAGCGTCCCCGTAGTAGTTCCATGTAAAATTGGTCAGTTCGCCTGCTCGAGAGGCAGCACGCGTCTGGTCAGGAGGAACTACCAGAACCTTCGCTCGTCTTCCAAGCTTCTCGAGGGCGGCAAACAACAAGTCTCTGAGTTCGCCAAAAGATAGCTCGAAGCCTTGGCCGCCATGTGCACAATAAACACTCATTCTCTACCTCAGAACGCTAGCTATTTCGAAAGCGCAGTCTCTCAATCAGATCCCCGCTTTCCATGGTGTAGGAATTGTTGCGTAGACCTGACTGCCCATCGTTTAGAAGTTCATGGAGATTGTCGCTAGGATTGCCAGGCTGAACTTGTATCCCTGAGAGCTTGGCGTCTAACGAAACGCACCCTCGAAGGTTCATTGCGCGGGAACATCATATTCAGTCAGAAAAACGCATACAAGTTTATTCAAGCTTAGTCTACGTTAACTGATGTTAATTAACGTCCGTCTCGAGCCCAGAAAATCGGGCTATTCGTGGGAATCCAAAGCCAGTCATGTTGATTATGGATAGGAATCACAACCAAACGAGATGTTCTGCTATTCCGGAATGATTTCGATAGCGCTAATCGAGGGATAGTTTACTCCCGGGATGAAGTAGAGCTCGATCTTGCCCTGTGCAGTGGGTTCAATGTGGGCGAACGATTTCACCAACGGGCCGTTGCCGGCCTCGCGGAAAATATCAAAGTTCTTGAGAAGCATCGACCCGTTGCAAGATATGTCGAATACTCGGCTGCCCACGCCGCCAAAACCGCCATTTCGAAGACCGAACCACCGTTCCAGAAAGTAAAGCCGGAGAGTGTACTTTTCTCCGGCTGCGACCGGAATGATGTAGTGAATGTGACCAAAGCGGTGCCATTCGTATAGGCGGCTATCCGGGACATTCGCCAAATCGCCCGCGAAACTACTGAGACGACCTCCAAAGAAGTAGCGATCCCGTGTCCAATCGTTGCCTTTCGAATCGTGGTAAGAAGAATGCCCGACCACGATCCTCACAGGAAGCATGCGGTGGGGCGTACCGGGCAAAATTTCAACCGCATTCAGAAATGATTCCGGCGTGATGAAGTTCACGTGAATCATCCCGTCGGCCCCAGGCGACACGTCGGTAAAGACTTTTGTGGTTGCAACATCATCCCCGGCAGCGTCATCAGCAACGTCGAAGCTGATGGTTGGGCCGCCATTGATGGAGAATTGCCCGTTGCGGCTGCCCTCCTGAAATCCCGACGTTTCGGCGAATAACAGGTGAACTTCGTAGATCCCCGATGGTACTGGATAATTGCATTGAAAGACGCCGCGCCGTCCGGCGGAAAAGAGTTCCGGGTCTTCGGTGCCCTGAATCACGTGCCCGGGTATGGAAAACCTGTCTCCTCCCGAGCAGAATCGATCACTGCCCCAAGTCGAACCAGCGCGATCGATGTAGGAGCTCGAACTATTCCCCACCAGGGCGCGGACCTGGCTTCCAGTAGGGTTTATCGGAATAGCGGCCGCCCGGGTGCGGCCAAGATCTCTATCTTTGGCTGTGCGGCTCCACCAATACCAGGCAAATACGAAAAGCACGCAGGTCGTAATAGCCAGAATTGCGGCTGTACTGAAAATCCGGATGCGAGGTCGCCTGGTTTTCACGCTCGGGGATGCATTTTGTTCATTCCCGGCGTTCGGTGGTGAGAGAGGGAGCGGCCGTACCAGTTGATCTGGCCGAAACTCCTGCAGGCTGTCTTCGTGGTACAGACCGCCATTCGATAGAGGAGCTGCATCACCGTCATCCGGCTTCAAGTGTGGGTGTTCTGATTCTACGTCACTCTTATGGGAGAACTTGGGCACGTATCCGCCTGGCGGTAAGCAGATCCGAACGGTGTGCTCTGCTCCGGCGGTGCGATAGTAGTCGTCCAGGCGCTTTCGCAGCGCATGCGCCGTGACGCGTACAATCGTATCCACCTGCGGATCAAAATCATGCGGCCTGCCGAGGGCCTGAACCGCAATGTTGTACTCCTTGATCTCTGCAGTGGACCCCTCGAAGTGCTTTTCGCAAACAAAGGTCAGAAGGCGGACAAGATTGTTCGCTCGGCCGAACATTCCAGAGTTCAGAATGGCGTCCAGTTCAGCGCGTTCCGCTTCAAACTTGCTGATGGATGAATGCAAAAGGCCTTCCCCCGGAAAAATAGCCCGTGCGTTTCAAGACCTGGGTTCTTTCCGGAGAGTATACAGCAATTTCCCGGAAAGGGCTGCCTCGCAGAAAACCTTAATACTAATGAAGTTACAGCTGAATTCAGGAATAGCACTATGTTGAAGGAAGGACTCGAAGGTGAATGCGTGTTCGAATTCGGGATCCCAAGCAAGAGGGTGTCGAGAAGTACCGGAGTCGGCATCATCCAGGAAAATCACAGTGAATTCACAGTGAATTCACCGTGAGCTAACTTGCAACAAGGCGCGCGTCGTTGCATTACTCAAATATAGATTCTTTAGATTCATTTCATTTATCAGGTGCATTCATTGATCGGTTCCGAAGGCCGCCTAGCCGAGGGGCGGCCTCTAGGACGCGGGGAATTGCGTTTTGCTAGGAGAGCTACAATGATCCTGAGTAAATGGAAGAATGATCCCTTTCCGACATTTTGCGGATTGATTAGACGATTTCGATTCCTGCCATTTCGAGTTCCGGTAGTCCTCTGCGCGGCTGTCCTGCTCCTTGTGGGGGTGGAATTTGCTGCCGCACAGGATATCTTTGGCCGCATCGCGGGGACTATCACCGACTCATCCGGGGCTACTGTTGCAAACGCCAAGGTCACCATCACAAATGAGGCGACACTCATAAGCCGCAACGTCACAGCCGACAAGAACGGCTACTACGCCGCCGATGAGCTGCCAGCCGGAACGTATTCCGTGACCGGCGAGCAAACTGGCTTCAAGACCACGACTAAGAAGGGCAATGTCCTGTCGGCTGGCGGCCGGCTGACGGCGGACCTAAGTCTCGTAGTTGGCGTGATCTCAGAGACGGTAACGGTGACTGCGACGGCCAATACCGTTAACACGACGTCGGGCGAGATCTCTACGACCATCACTCAGCAGCAAGTGCTGGATATGGCCTTGAACCAGCGTCACTACGAGTCGCTCGTCGGTCTTGTTCCCGGTGCGGCTCTGCAGGGTTCGGGCACCAACCCCGCCGCTCTGACGGCAAATTATAATAACAGCGTTGCGGTCATCAATGGACAGCGTCTGGACGGACAGAACTGGAGCGTCGACGGCGGGTTCAATCTGGATTCTGGCTCGAATAACAGCGTCTTCAATCAGGTGGGTGTTGATTTCATTCAGGAAGTGGACGTGCAAGCTTCGAACTACGACGCCGAGTTTGGGCGCTCGGCTTCCTCCACCGTCAACGTAGTTACCAAGAGCGGCGGAGAGAAATATCACGGCGGCGGCTTTGAATTCGTGCAAAACAATATTTTCAATGCGGAAAACGCGGGCACTAAGCTGACGAACCCAACCGCGAAGGGCTACGCAGCCGTGCCCCCCTTTCATTTCAACGACTTTGGCTGGGACCTTGGCGGCCCTATCCCCTATATCCAGCGTCGAGGCAAGCTGTTTTTCTTCGCTGGCCAGGAATGGAAAAAGTTTCGCGGCGTTTACCCCGGATTGACGGCTGCGTCGGTACAGGAAACTTTTCCCACGGCGATGGAAGCAGCAGGCAACTTTTCAGACGTTTACAATGGCGGGACCGGGCTCGTGCTTAAAACGCCGGCTGTGATCCCCGCGAGTTGCGGAGGCGTTCTGTATACCGCGCCCAACGTCATAAATCCTTCGTGCATCACCGGCGACGGCGCAGCCATCGCGTCCGTCTATCAATCGGCGGCGAAATTGTCTGTTCTGGGAGGATTGCCTACCTCGACGTCTGCCAACAACACCACTTTTAACCTCGCGAACCCGCTAAACTTGCGCGAAGATATCATTCGCGTGGATGAACACGCGAACGAAAAGCACAGTTTTTATTTCCGGTATATCCACGACAACGTCAATATCTACAATCCGTATTCGACATTCGGCGCTGCCGGGGCCGTTCCCGTGGATCCGGACTTGCGTAATCGTCCCGGATACAACTATCAAATCGGCTGGGTGTATCTGATCAGCCCTACCCTGATTAACGAAGTCAAATTCAACGCGGACTGGCACAAGCAACGTACTCCACTCCAAGGCACGGCTTGGATGAAATCCAATTATGGTTTTCAGTTCATTCCGCCGCTCGGAAACCCAACGCAGTTCCCGGATGGCCTTCCCACGATCAGCTTTACGAGTGTCGCGGCTTTTCCCACGTCCGCGCCAGCCGGAGTGAATGGTCCTGCTCCGAACTATCTCGCATCTCCCACCACGGATATCAATCCGGCAGATAATGTCGTCTGGCAGACGCACAACCACTCAATAAAGTTCGGAGCGGAATTCGCTCGAAACCGCAAGACTCAGAACTCGCGCACGAATTATGACGGGATCATTAATTTCAGTACTAACGCGGGTGCCACTACCGGTTCAAACTCGACAGGCGATCCCTTCGCTGACGCGCTTCTTGGGAACTTTAACAGCCTCGGGCAGAGCTCGGCGGTCACCACAGGCCAATTCAGGTTCAACGATGTGGAATCTTACCTCCAGGACACCTGGAAGGTGACCCGCAAGCTTAGTTTGGTCTTGGGAGTGCGCTACGTATTCTCAACGCCCACCTATGCCCAGGGCAACAATATGACGAATTTTGATCCTTATACTTTCAACCCTGGACTCGACCCGACCTTTACAGGTGGCTTGGCAACGAGCAGCATTAACCCCGCTTCACCGGGTCTCTGCAGCGGTCCTCAACTTAATGTGATCGGGAATCCGATACTCACTATCGAATGCAACGGACTGCAAAGGCCCGGAGGAGTGCCTTTCGACCAGCAGGGCAACGTTCCTGTCACCTATGTGAATCCCCAGCTCTTGGCTTCTATACCGGGAACTGCGAAGCGCGGATTCTACAACACCGAGAATCTCTGGGCTCCGCGAGTCGGTTTCGCGTACACACCTTTTGCTAACAACAAAACAGTGATTCGCGGTGGCTTTGGCATTTTCTACGACCATCCTGAGGGCAACGTTCTCGGCAACGGCATCAACTCCCAAGGCTATGTACCGTGGGCACAGTCTGCCTCGATCTCCGGCACCAACGCCGCACTATCGCAGTTCGACAACGCTCCGGGTGCGGGCACTGTGGCTGCTCCATCAACCATCAGCCTCACCGGAGTCGATCCCAACCTCGTGGTCGCTCGCAGCTACCAGTACAGCTTCGGAGTGCAGCGCGAACTGCCGCGAGGGATGTTGCTCCAGGCGTCTTATGTTGGCAACCTCGGGCGGCACATTCTCCGTACGCCGAGCTTCAATAATGCCTCGTGGACGGACCAGGCATATATCCCTGTCTCGCCGAACCCGAACAATCTTGCATGCCCTGCAGGAATAAATAGCGTTGCCTTTCATTGCTCGGCAGCCGATTTCGCGCCTGCCGGTCTGTCGAAAGACCAGATTCGCCCATACCTCGGATATTCCAGCCTTGCCATGGCTTTGAGCGACGTCAACTCCAACTACAACGCGTTGCAGCTTAACCTGACAAAGCGCACGGGCATCTTGACCTCCACGATCTCCTACACGTATTCGAAGGCGATGGGAGATGGCGGCGGCGCCGCTGACGCCTATAACGAAAATCCCGAGCCAGAATGCCCGTTCACTTGCCTTGTCAGCACTGCCGCCAGCCCCGTCTTGATCAATGGTGGAACTGCCGCAGTAGCTGGGGGAACGCAAACAGGCGGCGTCTTGCAAACCTGGAAACAGTATGACTATGGCAAATTGAGTTTTGACGCAACGCACATCGTGGCTAGCACCTTCACGGTCGAGTCCCCATGGGGCAGAAGCATGACCGGCTTTAAAGGGGGCTTGGTGAAAGGGTGGTCGCTGAGTGCCCTCATGCACTATCAGACCGGCTTCCCACTTACTGCCACAGGCTCACAGGCCCTTGGATTCAACGGTGCCAATGTCGCTCGGCGTGCAAATGCTGTTGCAGGCCAATCGCTCGCATTTACCGGAACATGCGCCAATGCGAAGGCAATTTGCTGGGTCAACCCCAACGCCTTTTCCTTGGCGAGCACACTGGGTGCCGGCGACGCCTCCATTAACAACATCATCGGTCCCAATTTTTATCAGTGGGACCTTTCGCTGCGAAAGACGTTCACCTTGCCTTGGAGAGAAGGCATGCGCCTTCAGTTCCAGGCCGACGCGTTTAACGCCTTCAACCGCGCCAACTGGAACAATCCCAATGTGAGCAATGCTGGCTCGCCTTCTTTCGGACAGATTACGGGTTCCTTGCCGGCACGCGTACTTCAGTTCGGCGGGAAGTTCAACTTCTGAGCGGTTGTAACCACCCCCAACCGCGAGTGCTGGGCTCTGCTCAGCACTCGCTTGTCTGGCACGCTCGCTTGATGGGAAAGCGAATAGGAATAGGTGCCCTCGATGGCCAGTGCGCTTAAGTGTCTGACGTTAGCCGTGGCCATGCTCATTGCCGCCTCCAAAAGCCGCGCGCAAGTTGCCCCGCTAATAGCGAACATCGGTGGGCGTTCGACCACCAGCTTGAACGGCCGGTGGCAAGCCATCGTCGACCCCTACGATGTAGGCTTCCTCGACTATCGCGCTCAGCCCCTGAAAAATAACAACGCGTTTTTCAAAAACTACAAGCCCAAATCCAAGTCCGAATTGGTCGAATATGACTTTGATACTGCCGGCTACCTCAACGTGCCAGGCGACTGGAACACACAGCGCGAATCGCTCCTCTTCTACGAGGGAAGCGTCTGGTACAAGCGCTCTTTCGATTTCGCCAAATCGCCGAAGAAGCGACTCTTCGTCCATTTTGGCGCCGTGAACTACCAGGCCTCGGTCTATTTGAATGGCGAGGAACTTGGCCAACACGAAGGCGGCTTCACTCCCTTCGATTTCGAAATAACGGACCGCGTCCGAGCCCAGGATAATTTCCTCATTCTCCGGGTCAACAACACGCGCGGCATAGACCAAGTCCCTACCGTGAATACGGACTGGTGGAACTATGGCGGAATCACACGGCCAGTCACGCTGGTGGAAGTGCCGGAGACTTTTATTCAGGATTACTCCCTCCAGCTTGAGAAGGGCTCGACAGACCAAATTAAGGGCTGGCTGCAGCTGAATGGGCCCCAGTTGCGCCAGAGCGTCACACTTCGCATCTCGGAAACTGGACTCAGCAAAACCTTCCAGGCAGATGGCGGGGGACGCGTCGAGTTTTCCTTCAGCGCAAACCTCACGCTTTGGTCTCCTGAGAATCCCAAGCTCTATACCGTGGAACTCTCAACCGAGACGGACCATCTCACCGAACGCATCGGGTTCCGCTCGATCGCAGTTCGAGGCACGGATATCCTTCTCAACGGGAAACCACTCTTCTTGCGCGGGATCAGCATCCATGAGGAATCTCCACTCCGTTCCGGCAGGGCGTGGAGCGAGGACGATGCCCGCACACTTCTGGGCTGGGCAAGAGAACTCGGATGCAATTTCGTCCGTCTGGCTCACTATCCTCACAACGAAGCCATGTTGCGCATGGCTGATCAAATGGGGGTCTTGGTCTGGGAAGAGGTGCCCGTCTACTGGACAATTCAATGGGAGAACGCAGGCACTTTGCGAAACGCGGGAAATCAGCTCTACGAGCTGATTACTCGAGATCGTAATCGTGCGGCTCTCATCATCTATTCCGTTGCCAACGAAACGCCCATCAGCGAGGCGCGGAATCGATTCCTGAGCCAGCTTATTCAGCAAGCGCACTCTAGTGATCCTACGCGCCTGGTCTCTGCGGCTCTTCAAGAGGAAGAGGTACAAAACGGCGGCCGCCTCTCGATTCGTATCAATGATCCGATCGCCAGCGAACTCGACGTCATGGGCGGCAATGAGTACATAGGGTGGTACGCCCACTCCATCCCGGATCTTGACACTACGGATTGGTCCTCGAAATACGATAAGCCGATGATCTTGAGCGAATTCGGAGCCGACGCCCTCTTTGGCAAGCACGGCGACGCTCAGATACGCTGGACGGAGGAGTATCAAGGAGCTCTCTACCAGCACCAGATCGCCATGCTGAAGCGCATACCGTTTCTTTGCGGCACCACGCCATGGATTCTCAAGGATTTTCGCAGTCCGAGAAGAACGCTCCCTGGTATTGAAGACTACTTCAATCGAAAGGGTCTTTTATCCGATCATGGCGAGAAGAAAAAGGCATTCTTTGTGCTGCAAGAGTTCTATCAAGAGTTGCAGAGCGCCCATGCGCCTTAGAGTTATCGACACGGGCCGGCACTAGACAGCCGCGAAGCGCACATCACAACTCAACGAAAACCGACTCGCTCAAGGAGGGCAAGTGCTCCGTCACTGTTTCCCACGTAACAGGATTGCGCCTGGCGCTGACTTGAGAAGCTGGCACATTTCATTTATCTGTGGGCCTGCTTGAAGTCGAAGTAAGCGAGGTTCATGTTGCCGCGGGTCAATATGTGTACGGTGAGAACGTGATTCCCTTTGTTGAGGCGAACCTTGAAAAGTTGCGACGCCAGATTCCAGTGGTGCCACTGACGCCAGGCCAGCGGGTCTGCAGGATCATATGTCGAAGCGATCTCCAGGGGCCCTGTCGCATCCTTTCCATTCACATCGACCGATATTGTTCCGCCACGATTCGATGTGTACAGGAAATCGGCCGCGTATGTTTCCGCTTGAGTCACATATACAGTGATGTTGAACCACTCTCCTGGTTCGGTCCAGCCAACATAGAGCAGGTCTGCAGGAGGAACCACCTTGTCGAAGGAGTTGTCGTCAATCGGATCCGGCTTCCGGTTGAACTTCGTGTAGGAAGTATCCACTCCCTCGTGGATACGGAATTCGTTGAGGTAGGTCCCATCGGCCGGGTTCAACTCTCCGCTGCCGTGATTCTGTGGATCGCTGTCGTGATACGCGACCCCTTCGCCGCCCAAGTCATAGTAAGCGCACAATACTCGTCCCGGTATTTTTTGTGCGCCGCCCTGATAGAGGCTGTCGTGATACGGCAGGCCTTTATACTGGCTCAAGAATGATTGGGAAAACGCAATTGCCGGCAGCATCGATGCCGCTACAAAGCATAAGGAAAACGCTCTCCGGCTCATCCTGCCTCCCTGAGTACCGATAATCTATCTGCAGTTGCGCAACTCCACCGATCAGCGGCAACGACGGCTCAAATATGTTCCCGCACTTCAGACTTGGAAAAACTCGATCCCCTGCGCTTTTCCGAGATTGCGCGAGTACTTCTTATCTGTCCCATTGTTCCAATGTTCGTGTACGCCAAGGCTGCGGCATCGGATGCCGTCGCGTTCAGGATCATAGAAAGTCTTCGAAGGTGGGTCATTCGCCAGGGCAGATTCGCGCAGGTAGTTATCGGCATTCGCGATATCCGGAAGATCGGGCCATTCCGAAGTGAGAAAATCGAAGCCGACGGAATCGATCGCTACGCCGTCAAACGACATAAGAATACTGTTCGGCCAAG